>LSQX01029042.1_pt1 | contig 153986 bp, 157 predicted proteins | sample 654561 | NCBI WGS metagenome assembly LSQX01 (sample SAMN04489861, study PRJNA283612) | anaerobic digester metagenome | isolation source: 4 biogas reactors fed with cattle manure at either 37C or 55C with and... | place: Denmark: Kongens Lyngby | collected 2014 | reverse complement strand
GGCACTGGGGCGGGGGTGCCTGGACTCGAACCAGGGATTGCAGGAGTCAAAGTCCTGTGCCTTACCAGCTTGGCTACACCCCAAATGAGATGGCGGAACCGACGGGACTCGAACCCGCGATCTCCGGCGTGACAGGCCGGCGTGTTAGACCGACTACACCACGGTTCCACTCGGCAGTTCGTATAGTACCATGTATACTACTTCGTGTCAAGCACTTATACCCTTTTGAGCTGCCAAATTTGGCTCGGAAAAACTGGTGGACGCTGCGGGACTCGAACCTGCGACCTCCGCCTTGTAAGGGCGGCGCTCTAACCAGCTGAGCTAAGCGTCCCCGGGCCGTACGTCAAAGCAAGTATTATTTTATCCAAGACTGTTCGCACTGTCAATCGTCTCTTTTTGTCCGCCCCCGCCTCCTGACTGTCAGGGACTGCCCGCAGATACAGTTTTCTATCCCTTTGATCGAATCCCCTTTGGGGCACCGTAATACATGGGCAGGAGACTGTGTTGCTGGAGGTCGACCATGCGAAGCCTTTGGAAAGGTGCCATCAGTTTTGGATTGGTGAACATACCCGTGCGCATGTACGCCGCAACGGAAGACAAGAGTCTGAGTTTCAATCAGCTTCACCGCAAGTGCCACACCCCCATTCGCTACATCAGACACTGCCCCACCTGCAACAGTGAAGCACCCCCAGAGGAGATTGTTCGGGGTTACGAATACGGAAACCGGGGTTATGTGATCCTGGAGGAGGAGGATTTGACCGATCTTCCGTCGCCTACACTCAAAGCGATCGAGATTCGGGATTTTATCGATCTCGCTGAGATTGACCCCATCTTCTACCGACGCAGCTACTATCTGGAGCCCGTTGAGGGGGCCGGCAAACCGTATCTGCTCCTGCTTCAGGCCATGCAACACAGCGGAAAGGTTGCCCTCGGCAAGATCACCATCCGGGCGCGGGAGTCTTTGTGCTGTTTGCGTGTCTATGGGGATCTGCTGTCGGTGGTCACCATGTATTATCCGGATGAGGTGCGTGCTGTCGAGTCTTTGAAGCGCGTGCAAGATCGCAGCGAAGTGACACCGGCAGAGTTGCGAATGGCCCTGCAGCTCATAGAGAACCTGAGCACTCCCTTCGAGCCGGACAAATACACCGATGAATATCGCCACGCTCTCTTACAGCTGATACATTCTAAAGCGGCAGGACACCAGATTCATCAGGCACCAAGCACCGCACCGTTAGCGGAAGATGTCGTAGACTTGATGGCCGCGCTTGAAGCCAGCCTTCACAACATAGAGAAGGTGAAAAAACGGGAAGAGAACAGGGAGGAAACCGTCCGGGTCGGTAGGGCGACGGGCGATCAACGCCGTAAGGATTGATCACGTATGTCTTTACCAAGGTTTGTGCCCCCTATGCTGGCCACGCCGGGCCCACCCGTTTGGTCCGACGAATTCTTGTACGAACCCAAGTGGGACGGACTCCGGTGTCTGGCTTTCAAAGAAGACTGCCTACGTCTTATGAGTCGCAACGGACGGGAAATGACCGCGCATTTCCCGGAGTTGGCAGGTCTGAACTGCCTTCGCCAAACGCCATGGGCCGTAGACGGCGAGTTGGTCATCTTCGATGAATCCGGACAGGCCGTGTTCGATCTGGTCCGCAACCGCAATCTGACCATCACACCCGCGCGCCGGGCTCGGATGGCGGATGAACACCCTGCTGTCTTGATCGTCTTCGATCTACTCTATCATGACGGAATCAACCTGATGGACAAAACGCTCCAAGAACGACGCCGTTTGCTTGAGCGACATCTGCAGCCGGGTCCTCATGTCGTTTTGTCCCCCGCCACCGTGGGTGCGGGCCCTGAGTTCCATGATGTCGTACTGCACTACGGATGCGAAGGCACAATGATAAAAAAACTGGACAGCCTCTATCAGCCCGGGAAACGCAGCCCGTATTGGATCAAGGTGCGCAACGTCAAAGAGACGGATTGCGTGATCTGCGGTTACACCAGAAATCCCCAGGGACTGGCCAGTATGGTGCTGGGACAATACCGACCTTCCTCCGAGACACTGCTCTATGTGGGACGGGTCGGCACAGGATTTTCAACCAAAGACGGTGCTACTCTCCTGGAATTCTTCAACCGCATTCGAACGGAAAGATCACCTTTCAGCGAACGGCTGGACGGAGGGAACGGCGACATCACCACCTGGCTCAAACCCCTAATTGTCTGCCGCATCGAGTATCTCACCTGGACTGCCAACGGTCTTTTGCGCCATCCTGTGTTTCGAGGCATTCGCACGGACAAAACACCCGCAGAATGCATATTGGCCACGGATCATCCTTCCGCGGGAGGTGCCGGACAATGAATGAGCTTCTTGTAAGGATTGATGAGCGCCAACTCAAACTCACCAACATCGACAAAGTCCTTTGGCCCGATGAAGGCCTCACTAAGGGTGATCTGATCCGCTACTACACCGCCGTAGCCGACAGGCTCCTCCCCCATCTCAAAGGCCGCCCACTGACACTGACTCGCTATCCGAACGGGATCACAGGCACCATGTTCTACCAGAAAAACCTCCCCGCTCATGCTCCCGACTGGTTGCCTACGTACACGATCGGCGATCCACCAGTGCGCTTTCTTCTCGCCGAGGAACCGGCAACTCTCGTTTGGTTGGCCAATCTGGCCACTATAGAGATCCACCCCTGGATGTCCACCGTTGACCATCCGAACAACCCGGACTACGCGGTCATTGATCTTGACCCAGCTGAAGGCACGACATGGGATGACGTGGTACAGATCGCCGAGCTAGTCAGAGTGCTTTTGAGGGAGCTGGGTCTTGAAGGATTCCCCAAGCTTTCAGGAGCCAGCGGGATACATATCTTTGTCCCCCTGGCCGCTCAATATACCTTTGCCCAAACCAGCGCCTTTGTCGGCTTCTTGGGACAGCTTTTGGCCAGGGCATATCCGGAAAAGGCGACGACCGAAAGATCTGTGAACAAGAGGTACGGAAAAGTCTATATCGACCATCTGCAAAACCTGCCGGGAAAGACCATCGTCGCCCCCTATGTACCCAGACCCATCCCAGGAGCGCCAGTCTCCGTACCGGTCGCCTGGGATGAACTCAAGGAGGTGAGTCCGCGCCAGTTTCGCCTGGACCAACCGCAGATGATGCTGCAGCGCCCCAGAGAGTTCGACACCATGTACAACCTACGACAGAGCCTGGATGCCGTACTCCCCCTGATAGACGACAACTGATGCTCCCTATGGTTCGAACCAGGGACATGCGCGCAGCAAAGAAGTTGTGGTGATCCGCCTCGTCGGCAGGATATCGGGTGTGGTACGACCTATTCCCCCATATAAGGCATAGCGAGGGGGTTCAGCATCTACGTGCACAAGCAGAAGATTTTCACGGCCTTCGCTCTTGCGCTCTTGCTCGCTTTTTGCGGAGGGTGTCAAACCAAGCGTAACGGGGTGACATTTCGCGGCTATGATGCCTATGCGTACCACGGCGAATCCTCAGCCCAAGCGGATTACATTCGCTTCCGCTACGCCCATGGCGTCGAGGAGTTCAACCTCGTGCTCCCTCCTCAACTGCCACGACTGGTGGTCGAGTTCAGGGCGACTGTCGCATCCGGAAGAGTCACTTTCAAAATCATCAATCCGGAGGGCAAAGCCATAATCGGAGGATACACGGACGCCGAGGGACACTTGAAGCTTTATCACTCCATACGTCTTCCTTCGGGCACCTACACGGTGAGAATAGAATACGAGCAGGCCCGCGACGGCGAGATCAGCTACACCATGTATGGTTATCATCGCTGAGGGATCTGCGTAAGTGTAGACAGATGCACCACGCATCTATGCGTCCGAAAGGGGGCAATACACCTATGCGGGTGGTCCTTTGGTGGGCAGGCTCGGCCAAGGCCGCCGCCCGAGCGGTCCTATTCCTCAGTTTGAGTCTGGCCATAGCCGCCGCTGCCATCCCTTTGGCGTCTCAGCTATGGTCGGTAGCCTGGCCGGTCTTGTCGATAGCCATAGACGCCGGACACGGCGGGATCGATCCGGGGGCCATCGGCCCGCAGGGGCTGAAAGAGAAGATGGTCACTCTCGATGTAGCGCGCCGAGTTCAATCGCTGCTTCGCGCCGCAGGTGAGCAAGCTTTCTTAACGCGCACGGATGATGCCAGACTGGACACCTCTCAAGCTCGGGACCTTCGGGCGCGCGTGCGATTGGCCAATGACCGCCAGGTCGATATCCTGGTCAGCATTCACTGCAACAGTTTCCGTTCACCCGCGGCCAAAGGTCCGCGCACATACTACCAGCCTGGCTCGCAGGATGGTCAACGACTGGCCAAATGTATCCAAGACCATCTGCGCGCGGCTGTGGGCTATGGAGCAAAGGAGCCAACGCCGGAAAACCACCTCATCACTCGCGAGAGCAAGATGACAGCTGTGATCGTGGAATTGGCCTACATCAGCAATCATGATGAAGAAAAGCTTCTTCGCACCCCTGCATTTCGGAAAAAACTGGCGGAAGCAGTGGTTCAAGGCATCCTGGAATACCGGGACTCTATTCCCTTGAACTAGTCGGCGCAGCCTCGTCCATAGCTTCGCCTACCAACTGAAGCAATCGCTCCGTTTCGGCCTCTCCCTGATCCAGCAGCGAAGAGAACTCATTTAGCAGCGTGCGCATGCGGCGCTGAAAGCCAATGGTCTCCTGACGAATCGCCGCCAAGCGGGCCTCTTCCTCACTCACCTGAGTGCGCGCCGCGTCCAGAATCTCTTCTGCCTGCTTGCGGGCACCGGCCACGATTTCCTCAGCCTGTTGACGTGCCTGTTCTACCGCCTGCTCAGAGGTTTCAACGTCATCCGTAGAGACAGCTTGACCCGGTTCTTTTTCCTTCAGCTTGTTGTACTTGCGAACCAGCTCTTCATACTCCCCGATCAGACGTCGTATGAATTCGTCAACCTGCGTCCGGTTATAGCCGCGCCAAGCAGGAGCAAACTGCACGTTTAACAGATCACGCGGTGTCAGCAAGAAGTTGCCTCCTTCTCAAACCCGTTAAAACGCTCTTTTTAACAGCAAAGAAATACGTCCTTTGCGGGTGGTACCCGTAATCTGATCGACAGATATTCGCCCCCTGCCGCGCATAGAGATCACATCACCCTCTGCCACCGGATGGGCGGGATCGGTGACCACCTTCCAGTTCAGCTTCACTCTCTCACCCTTGATCTCACGAGCCATCTTCGTACGCGACATACCAAAGCCGAAGGCCGCCACCGCATCCAGGCGCATTGAAGCAACAGTCGTACGCACTTCCTTGATCCGTTGCGCCGGCACCTCCAGCTGCTCTAAATCGATCTCGCTCACGGAGACCTCGCTTGACCCCACCCGCCGCAACTCCACAAGCAACACTCTCAGGGCCTCTTGTGAAACAATGGCCTGACAACCGTTTTCTTGGACCAAGATATCGCCTACCTGTCCTCGGTCAATACCTACGCCCAGAATAGCCCCGAGATAGTCACCGTGCCTCAACTCACGGCCCGGTGTCTCGACTTTAACCTCTAAGGCCCACAGCGGCGGCTCCAACAGCTCGGTTAGATAGTGTTCAGGATAAATCAGCAGACGTTGCCTTTCCGCCTCCGGAAATCCGCCGTATCCTCGGGCGCGTATCGCCGGTATGCAGCCCAAGACACCTTGGGCGATCTGACGTTCCCGAGGATCCAGAAAATCCGAGGCTTGTGGAGTGTCATCGATCATAGCGCGCTCAGCCAGATCGACGATCCGCGCTCCTAGCAAACGTTCCTCCTTGCCCTCCAGATGGGAGAGCAACCTCTCCTTGTTGTTCATTATGCCAAGTCTCCTCCGGCAGGCGATCTAACAGCCCAACCTTATCAAGTTGATCACCAAGAATCGGCGCAACCAGCTCAAAACCAAAAAAACCAGAACAGGAGAAAAGTCAATGGCCCCTACGGTCGGAACGACGCGGCGTGCGGGCTCCAACACCGGGTCTGTCACTTTGACAATGAAGCGAACAATCGGGTGGTACGACGACGGGCCGACCCATGACAGGATAACACGGACGAGAACCAGTCTCTCATACCAGATCAGTACGATGTCCACGAGCCTATGCAGCATAAGCTTCGCTCCTCAAGTGTTATCTTTCCGGCAGGAGTGGCGACCGCGAGAAGCCACAGAACCCAGCTCCCGGGATCGAGCCGTGGCGGCCAACACAGCGTCGATCAGCTGACCGCGGACAGCCCCTTTCTCAAGAACATGGACTCCTGCCGCCGTCGTTCCTGCCGGAGAGGTGACCGCCTCACGGAGCAGAGTCGGATGCTTTTTGGTCTCCACCACCATCCGGGCCGCTCCAAGAACCGTCTGAGCAGCAAGCTCAAGAGAAACGTCACGAGGCAGTCCCGCAGCCACTCCCCCGTCTGCCAAGGCCTCAATGACCAGATACACATAGGCCGGACCTGATCCTGACAACCCGGTAACTGCATCCAAAAGCCTTTCTTCCAGCACGAAAGCTTTACCCACCGTCTGAAAGAGACTCAAGGCCACCTCCGTCTGAGCGGAGCTGACCCGACTACCCGGACTCAGACCGGTTGCTGAAGCCTGTACCAGGCAAGGCGTATTGGGCATGACACGCACCACCGGCACATCAGGCCCCAGACCTTCCTCCAAGAAGGCCAGCGGAATACCTGCGGCAATGGAAATGACCAACGCTCCCGGGCTCAGGGCGGCGCGCATCTCAGACAGAACCTCGTCCGTCACATGCTGCGGCTTGATTGCCAGCAACACCACCTGGGCCCCCGTTACGCCTTCAGCTATCGAATCAGTGCTGCGTACGCCGAGTTCTTCTTCAAGAGCCTGCCGTCTGGAGGCGAGAATGTCAATGGCTACGACATTCTCCGCCCGCACCAGGCCTTCTCTCACCCAGGCGGTGAGCAGGGCACTCGCCATGGCTCCGGCGCCTACACTGGCCAGCGATGAAATTATAGGTCGGTTCACTAGGATTGGTCCTCCTCCCACTGGCGTTTGAGAAAGACGTCAATCACGACATTGCTTGGCGCGAAAACGAAAATCCCCTCACCGACGCGCTGCACCTGGCCATCAATGGCATAAGTGGTTCCGCTGACGAAGTCGATGACCCGTCTCGATAGCTCCTTGTCAAGGTCTTCTACTGAGACAATGACCGGCCGACGCTGTTTCAGATGGTCACAAATGACTTGAACGTCCTCGAATGAGTGAGGCTCCAAGACAGCCATTCGCCATTTGCCTGACGGAACAGCGGTCAAAGAGACTCCCGTTTCTGTCTCGGCCTGTGTCGATCTGTTCGGAAAGGTCACCAACCTGCCGCGCCGCTGGCGTCCCGTCGGCTCCGATTCCTCCTTGACATCGGACGGCGTATCCTGTTCGACCTCTTCCTCCTCTTGTATGCCCATGAAATCCAAGACTCTGTCCAAGAAGCTGTCGCTCATGCATTCCGCCTCCCCCGGCCGTCATCTAGGTCCGTCGTGGTCCAAAAATAGCCGAGCCTATCCGTATCAGATTGGCGCCTTCTTCTACCGCCACCTCAAAATCACCTGTCATACCCATAGACAGATACTTGGGATCAACACCGGGGAGATCCATGTCCCGGATACGAGCCGCCAACAGTCGCAATTGGCGAAACACCGGCCGCACTTCCTCAGGATCATCTACAAAAGGAGCGATGGTCATCAAGCCAGCCAATCTCAGCCCCTTGGCACTCATCTGACGGGCAAGTTCCGGAGCTTCCTCCACACTTACTCCGTGCTTGGTAGCCTCGCCGGCCACGTTGACCTGCATCAGGAACGTCTTTCCGGCCGGCTCTTGTTTGGCCAACGCGTTGACTAACCGCGGTCGGTCAACGGAATGAAGCCAATCAAACAACGACAACGCCTTTTTCACCTTGTTGGTCTGGAGAGTGCCTATGAAGTGCCATCGCCCCACCTGAGACAGTTGCGGAATCTTGGCTTCGGCCTCTTGCACCCAGTTTTCCCCGAAATCAGTGATCCCGCATTCGGCTGCCGCCTTCACCAACTCCACAGGGACCGTCTTCGTTACCGCCACTATCGTTACCTCTTCCGGAGAACGGCCTGCTTTTTCGCAAGCTCGGGCTACACGTTCCCTGACTGCCTGTACGTTCTCCGCCACTAGCTGAACCATGCATCTTCCCCCGAAATAATGCAACCTTGTTTCAACCGCGCTGTCTCCTCACAACGTCTGGATTGACGACCACCCGTGCACCCAAAGGCACACCGCTCACCAATGCCGACTCCTCATTTGACGCCAATAGCTCCACCCGCCGATAATGCGGGGTTCTTCCGACCAACACATAGACTCCGTGTCGTCCGTCATCTTCAACTATACACGAAACGGGAATGACCACGCCTTCGCGCCCGTCCGCCTCCAGTTTTACATCGAACGAACGCATGTGCAGGCATTCGATCGGAAGGTGATCACCTGACAGTAAGGCCATCATCTTGTCTTCACGCACCTCAACCCGATCGACCCGCATCTTCACCTCACCCGTGGCATATCGGACGACCACAGTTCGACCCGACTGAAGGGGCCGGGATCCGCGCACCGCCACGTATAGGTACCAGGACAGATCGTCAACAAGGCGAAACAAGGGTGCGCCCTCATCCACCGGATCTCCGTCGGACAGGAACCGCCATGCGCTCTCTTGTCGAGGAACGGCGATATCATGCAGAACCGAGGAATCCGGCGAGATTGCCTGCTCTAAGCCGTCCAAAGAGAAGCTGACCAGACCGGGGGCAGGGGCCCTTACGGTCGAGTCACCGACCTGACACACTGCCGCTCCGGCTCGCACGCGAGCGCCTTCGGGGACCAGTATCCTCACGACTCCCCTCGCAGGAGCCCGGACCACACTCTCCTTGCGCACGGCAAATGCCGTTCCGGTCCACTGCTGGGCAACCACATCCCAGCGAGCGACCGCAGTGCGCATCACCAACGGCAAGATCAGTCCGCTCAGTCTGGTCAAGCTATACCAAGCGATGACGATGATCAGCCCGAGGAGTGCAACCGCTCCGGGCGTAATACGCCGTCGTTTCCGACGTGTCGCTCGAGTTAGCTGCCCCATTCCGTATCCTGTTTCCTCCTAGACACCGAGATAGGCCGCCAGCAAGACCAGCACGCCGACCACCCACGTGTAGTAGGCAAAAAGGCGCAATCGTCCCTCCCGAATGAGGTATTTCAACATCGATATGGCCGCATAGCCCGTTACGGCAGCAGTCAAAAGACCCACAATGAGCACAGACGTCCGGAGACCCGTTCCCGCTTTCAAAGCCTCGGGCAACTCAAGAACAGCTGCCCCCAAAATGACCGGAATCGATAGAAGAAACGAGAATCTGGCTGCATCATCCCCGATCACTCCCCGCCTGAGTGCGACGCTGATGGTGGTTCCCGAGCGCGAAAGCCCCGGCATCACCGCTAGGGCCTGGCCGCAGCCAATCAGAAAGGCATCGGATGCACGCAACGTCTCCAGACGGAGACCCTCGGTCTTGGTCCGATCCGCTCCATATAGCAGCGTTCCCGTCACAAGAAGCATAAAGCCAGTGATCGCCAGTGATGAAAAGAAGCCGGCTATGATGTCACGCCAGAGTAACCCTACCACAACTGCGGGAATCGTCCCCACGATAAGCAGAGCGATCAGTCGCCGGCCGGATCGAGCTTGCGAATCACGCCCCGGTCTGAGACCTGAAAACAAAACGGCGACATCGTCACGCAGAGCGATCAGGACCGCCAACAGGGTCCCTACATGAACCGCAACGTCGAAGGCCAGCACATCTCCGGAAACGCCGAACAAATGCTGAGCGATCACCAGATGCCCCGAGCTGGATACCGGCAGGAACTCCGTAATCCCTTGGATAACGCCTAGTAAAAATCCTTGGAACAAATTCAACGCCATTCCCCCGAGCGGTCCTTGATGACCTGTTTCTTAAGTTTTCCTCTTCACACATCATCTTCCTGCTAGACAATGAAACAGGCATAGCAAACAGAGGCAGTTGCCTCCCCTGTTTGCTATGCCTGTGAAAGAGCTCTATGCGTGAGGATACCGCTCTTTTAGATGGCCTGCGGGCCCTCGGGTGTATCGATGATTTGGAGAATGCGTATCAGCTCACCCGAAAGAGCATCGACGTAGTTGACGTAGTTTTGCCCGTTGATGCGGCCCTTGATCTCATAGGTGAGCACTTCTTCCAAGGTCTCCAAAGGAATTAGGGCCAGTTGCGGTTCAGATACGATTTCCAGGTTCGGGCTGACGCTTTGCAACGCCTGTTCAGCGGTGATCTTCGGCTCGGGCAGATCCCGATCATGGTGATTCATTATGTAGCCGATGCCCTCAAAGCCCACGATCTCCCCGTTGTCCAGAGCCACCGTCACCTTGATCAGATCAGGATAGATGATGGCACCGTCTTGCAACGGAGCAAAGGGAATGATCGCCCAGCCGTCGGCTTGGTTTGCATACGTGGGGACAATGTGCTCAAAACCCAGCGCCACCAAGAAGTCTTTCGCTTTTCGAGCTGCTTCATCCATGGTCAGAGTACTTTCTTGCGGATGCCGGGCATTGAGCATCCAGACCACATGCCCATGCGTGCGAGTGATATCCAGACGGGCGATCTCCTGCCCTTTGCGCGCCGCGTGAGCTATCCGCAACTGATAGCTCGGCAATGATCCGTCCACTTGGCCCACAACCTCAGCAACCACGGATTCCTGTTGCGCTTTGGCCATGAAGTCCTCCGCTATCTGTCTAGCTCGTTCCTCTGATACCGGAGAGCCGGTCAGTCCCTTAGGCTTTTGCTGGACTACATGGTCAGAAAAAGGTCCGTCATAGATGATAGTCGGGAACTCGGCCGCCTGTTTTTCCAGACGGGCAAAGCGGTCTTCACTCACCTCAGGCGAACGCCGCGCCAGGCGAAGATTCGTCTTTTGCCGGATGTCCGACCAGGGCATGGTGCCGCGAGCGGCGCTGGCCTGCGCTTCCTGTATAACCTGATTCACAACCGCCGCATCTCGCCTGAACTCCTCGAGTTTGACCAGATCCTCTTCGTCGATGGCTTCTCCCGCACTGATCTTGCGAGCCAGCATGTATCCGAAGTCACCGACTTGCGTAAGATACTTGCCGGTGTGCATCAGTGCGCCCTGCAAGAGCGGCAACTGCGTCAAATTGGCCTGGGCGGCGAAGGCTTGACGCCAAAGGTCTGAGAAAAGAGTGACTGACAACTCATCGCTCCGTTTGGCCGGTGCCAAAGCCAAGATCGCCTTGCCAAGCAAGACCTCGATGTTTTCAATATGAGCCACGGCGTCAAAGAATCGTTCTTGATAGCTTGCCGCCAGCTGACGCTCCGCCGTCCGGCGGGCATTCGTCTGGGAGACGCCCCACAGCACACTCAACACCACCAGGATCGCCGCCGCCGTGACGACAGTCCGCCAGTGCCGTTCCACGATACACCGCCCCTTTCAACTCACCGCGCAAAGACATGTTGTCCGATACGTACCACGATCTGGCGAGACCAAATCCACGGGCTTACCGGCTTACTCGGGTTCCAAAAAAAAACGGCTCCGTAGGTCGGATCCCATCCGTTGATGGCTTGTCTGGACGCAGAGACGGCTGTAGCATCAGGTGTTCTGCGCCAAATGAGCCCGTTGGTCACTGACTCAAAAGCATGAGGTTGATAGATCACCCCGCTGAGAGTGTTGGGAAAAGAAGGATGGCGAACGCGATTGAGAATCACCGCCGCCACACCGACTTGACCCGCAAAAGGCTCACCCTGCGCCTCAGCAGCCACGACCCGGGCCAAGAGATTAATGTCCCAGCCTGCCGAGCCCTGTGCCTCAATCCGTGTCGACCGAATCGCCAACCAATCACCCATGAGTGTGGCGAACACGCCTACAAGCAGTGACAAAACCATGATTCGAAAGGCTCTGCGCCGTGTAACACGCACTGTTTTTCACTCCCGGAACCGCATATAGATCCAGATCACTCAAGCTTATTCTGTCCGGAGTTTTCTCTCCTATACGAAACCAGGAACTGCGCACCAATCCGGCGGTACTTCCATACTATGTAGCAGCTCGTGAGCAAACCGTGCCGTGAGGACTTCCCGCGGCAGAGGCTTTGCACGAAGGAGGGAAAGGACCCTTATGGCAAGGAGCAGTAGCTTCAATCTCAGTTACTGGCAACAGCCGCGTACCGAGAACTTGCCACCGATCGCCGGGGCCGAGGGCGAGGAATACCGTCCGGAGTGCATCATGGTGGAGAAAGTCTATGACGAGTGCACCGTATGCGAATGCCCGACGGTCCGCTTCACCGACCTGTGCCCTGAACCGGCAAACATCGTAGCCTGCGATGTCACGGACGTGCGTGTCGTATCACCGGGGATTCCCCGCGACGGCGAAGTGGAGTTCACACTGGAGTGGGTTCAGGAGATTCTCTACACCGATTCAGAAGGCAATGATCACACGGCCAGAAGGACGTTCAAGTTTCGCAAGCGGATTCGGCTGCGGGGCGCCCGCCAGGGTATGAAGCTGCAATTCTTCCACCTTGTTCGGTGTCTCAACTGCCGAGTGCGCGAGATCGAGGAAATCCGGGGCATCGTAGAGTGTGAGGTTGGCATCTTCATGGTCATTAAAGTAACATTCATGGTCCAGCTGGAGGTCGAAAGAGCGCGCTTTTGCCCGCAGCCACCGGAATGCACGCAGATCTCACCGATCGGTTGCCCCGAATGGGCTGATCTATGTGAGCGCGGCGAATTCTGGCCGCCGTTTCCTCCCCAGCTCGACTAGACCAGGCAGATACGACTAGACCAGGCAGATACAAGAAGCAGGCCCCGCCTATATGGCAGGGCCTGCTTCCGCCAAGCACGTGTATTAGCGAGGTTTCATAAACAACTGCGATTGGTACACCCGGTTACCTTTCTTGTACACCCCAACGCCGATCTCCGTGTAGCCGGCCGACAGGATGTTGGCTCGATGGTCCGGGCTCTCCATATAGGCTTCATGAGCGACGGTCACGGATGAAGCCCGGGCGATGTTCTCACCCCACCACTTAAAGCGCAGTCCGGCCGCCTCCATCATTTCAGCAGGAGAGCCGTAGGTGGGTGATATATGACTGAAGTATCCGTTTTCCGCCATGTCTTTAGCCTTCAATCGGGCTAATCTGACCAAAGTTTCATTAACCTTAAGCTCATGAATCCCGCGGGCCTTACGCTCGGCGTTGACCTTGGCCACAGCCAGACTCTCTTCGGCGGTTAAATCTCCGTTCTGCACGGGAGGCTTGACCGGATCGGGCTTCGGCTTGGGCTGTACGGGTTCAGGAGTCTGTACAGGGTCAAACCAACTCCAGTTCAAATTCCAGCTGGAGCCACTGCCGGAACCCGTGTCGAAGGTGCTGTAGCCAAAACTATATGATGCAGCTTCGCTAAGTGTGGCCGCTCCCATCAAGACGACAAGGGCCAATATCAGACATCCACTTCTTTTCGCGATCAAGACACGAACCTCCTCAGACGGCAAATATTGACTGACTTCACACCGTTTGAGGAGTTCTAGAGACCATCCAACCGACCCTTTAGGTGCCATTTTGGTAATAATTGCCCTCCGTCGCCAACTCGTGGTCGCATGTTAGGCCACAGGGCGACATAGATATCAAGAGGGGATATACATGACGTCGGGAGGAAGGTGCACACCATGCAACAACCAACGCCGGGCTCGGGCTGGTGCGAACGTCTTGAGCTTGTGCTGGAAGGTGGCGGACAGTTGCCTGGTGCCATTCGAGTAGTGGATATCCGCGATCAAGTACTCAGCTGCGCCGCCGATCGCCAAGATGACAAAGCCCTGGTGCGCGGCCAGCTCCAGGTTTTCGTATATTACAACATCGCCGGCAACGAGCGAATACAAGGTCAGAGTGCCGAGATCCCCTGGCATTGCGAGGTGCCGATTCCTCCCAATGTACAGGGCCCGATCGATGCACGCGTTGTGGACATCCGGCACGATCATGCCTATGATCCCGGTACCGAACGGCTGCGTCATACCATGCATCTGACCTTTGAAGTCTGGAGCATCGACGCCCAACCCACCGACACTTCAGTCTCTCCAAGAACAGGCCACAGACCGGATGCAGATCAAGCGCCGGAGCCTGTCGAGGACTTCTCTCTTGAGCTCGAACCCAGCGATCTTTCGGACGATGACGACCCGCCGGACGACTCCTGTGATGAAGAAGACGATACGCCTCCGCCTGCCGATGATTCTGCTCCCGAACCCGAGAGTTCCTTCGAAGGCGAAGAGCCGTTGCCTCTTGATGAAGACGAACCGCGCCCCATAGACCTTGTGGTCACGGACACCGCTACCGCTGAGCGTCTGGATGAACTGGAAAGCCACATCCATCGGATTCGCAGCGAATTGAGCTCACTGCAGGAAGGACTGGAATGCTTGCGGGAAGAGCTGCGGAGCGTCAGGGAATCGATTCCCGTTTTTCAGGAAGTCGAAAAAGAAATTGGGGAAGGGCAACCGGCACAGTCACAAGTCGCTGAAGAAAAGGAAGGGCAAGAGGAGAAAAAGCCCGACAAAGAGGAATCCCGCGACGAAATGCCCCAGCCTTTACCCAAACGGGAAGCCGAGATCTTGATCTGGCGTCCATTCCCGAAAGAGAGTCCTCGATGACATTGCCTCGTCTGCATGCAAGGTTGCATCCAGATCCTGGGCCGTGAGACTTACTACGCTTCCTGGCTGCCAACGCGGGTCGAGATAATCTTCCGGATCAGTGGAAAAGATCCTGTGCAACCGAGCATAAGGTGCTTCCATCGGCTCTACCTGCATGAGCAACCCCTCTCGGGAGATGGTTATCAATCTGCGTGGGGTGTGCAGATCATCAATGAGCCATTCATCCGGCACGATAGTGTAAAACAAACTCATCGCTCCTTGGTTCTTAAGACCACGGAAAACCGGTCAGCGTCCGAGAAGAAACCCGCTCACGATCGGCGATCAGCTCTCTCAGCTTGCTCATCGCCTGCGACAGACCGCCCAGTTCATCGATCAGACCGACGTTCACCGCTTCTTGTCCGACCAGGACGGTTCCAACGTCTCTCATCAATTCGCCCGTGCGGAACATCAGCTCACGAAGGGTTTCTTCGCTCATCCGCGAGTTGCTAACGATAAAATTGATCACCCTGTCCTGCATCTTGCTCAAGTACTCATATGTCTGCGGCACACCGATGACCAGTCCGCTCAGTCTGATGGGATGAATGGTGATAGTAGCCGACTCGGCCACAAATGAATAATCAGCGGCAACGGCAATAGGAGCCCCGATGGAATGCCCGCCGCCAAGGACCAGCGACACCGAAGGTTTGGACAGGGTTCTGACCATTTCAGCTATGGCCAGTCCCGCTTCAATGTCTCCTCCGACAGTGTTGAGGACCAACAATAGACCTTTAATCTTGGGGTTTTGTTCAATGGCCACCAGCTGCGGGATTATGTGTTCATACTTGGTTGTCTTGTTTTTCGGAGCAAGCAGTATGTGGCCTTCGATCTGTCCGATCACCGACAGTAGGTGAATGCATGAGTCCATCTTGGGAGGAGGTTGCACCTGCCCAAGCTGCTGCAAAAGGTCCGGTGCGGGCTCAACTTTGGGCTCATCATGCACTGCGCTTCATCCTCTCAAGACTGTGCTTCCCCGCTTAGTATCCACGTCTGTTCGCCGATTCATGTCAGGACAACAAGATGCCGATCAAAAAAGGGGTGCGGCAAGCTGCCACCCCCTCTTTGCGCATCCATTCGGCTGTCGTCCGCCCCTAGGCCTCCATGACCACGGGCAGGATCATGGGTCTGCGCCGTGTGCGTTCCCAGAAGAAGCCGGACAAGGTATTGCGGACTTGGTTTTTCATTACATTCCATTCATCAAACGAAGGCTCACAGGATTCCAAAGCCACTTGTACACGCTGTTTAGCCTCTTCAAACAACCGCTCCGATTCTCGCACGTAGACGAATCCCCGTGACACGAACTCAGGACCCGCCAAAATCTCTCCCGTCTCCTTGTCGATGGTGACCACGACGACGAGAATACCGTCCTGAGCCAACTGTTGCCGATCGCGCAAGACGACGGCTCCCACATCCCCTACACCCAGCCCGTCGACCATGATCGATCCGGCCTCAACCCTAGCCACCTTCTCGAATTTTGTGTCGGAAATCTCTATCATGTCACCGATCTCAGCGATCATGATATTCTCCGGTGGCAAGCCCACATCTTCGGCCAGTCGGGCGTGCTGGACAAGCATCCGGTATTCACCGTGTATGGGGATGAAATAACGGGGCTTGATCAGATTAAGCATCAATTTGAGCTCTTCTTGACTGGCATGGCCGGACACATGAACGCCGGAGATGGCATGGTAGATGACCTCCGCACCCTGCCGGAAAAGCTGGTTGATCGTCCTGCCGATAAACCGCTCATTTCCCGGTATGGGCGAAGCACTGATGATCACGGTATCACCCGGAACAACCTCGATCTGCCTATGCTCGCCCATCGCTATGCGCGTCAAAGCCGCCATCGGCTCTCCTTGGCTGCCTGTCGTAATGATGGTCAACTCCTCAGGCGGATAATCGTCCATCTCCTCCACACTGATCATTAGCCCATCGGGAACGTCCAGATAGCCGAGCCGGGAAGCGACGCTGACATTGTTGACCATGCTGCGCCCGATCACGCAAACCTTGCGGTCGAAGCGTACGCTCGCGGCGATGACCTGCTGGATGCGGTGCACATGCGATGCAAACGCCGCCACCAAGATTCTGCCTTGAGCACGTCTGAAAACGTCCATGAACGTCTCGCCAACGACTTTTTCAGACAGTGTGTAACCCGGGCGTTCAGCGTTGGTGCTATCCGACAAAAGACAAAGTACCCCGTTGGACCCCAACGTGGCCAAACGTTGTATGTCTATCACTCGGCCGTCGATCGGAGTGTGATCGAACTTGAAGTCCGTGGCATAGACAATCGTGCCCGCAGGGGTGTGCACCGCTATGGCCACGACATCAGCGACACTGTGATTGACATGGACGAACTCCAGAGTTATTGAGCCCAACTCCAACGTTTGACCGGCCTGCACCTCATGTAGTGTACACTTACTGCTGAGTCCGTGCTCTTCGAGTCTGCCCTGCACCAGGCCCAATGTGAGCCTTGTCCCATAGACGGGTACATCAAGCTGTTGCAAGACGTAGGGCAAAGCCCCCACGTGATCTTCGTGGCCGTGGCTGAGGACAATCGCCCGCACCCGATCGGAGTTTTCAATCAAGTAGCTGATATCCGGAATGACGAGGTCTATCCCCAGCATGTCCTCTTCGGGGAACATACCTCCGCAATCCAAAACGACAAGATCATCACCGTATCCGACTACCCACATGTTCTTGCCTATCTCGCCAACTCCGCCTAGCGGAACGAGAATAAGGCTGTCTCCTTTTTTATCGCTCACAAAAAAAACACCACCTCGTTTTATGCGCATTCGATCATACCCACGGCGGTCCGGTTGATCGATCTACGTAGATATGCCGACAGCTTCAGCACACCCCGTGGCCCGTAAACCGGCGCACGATGCTCACTGAAGCCGAGAAATCCCTATAGTATGACAGACAGTGCGACCCCGTCCGAAGGCTTCGCGGTGCTTCCGCCCCGAATGATCGGTTGTCTGCTCAGAATTGACCGGATGCAGGGGTGCACCGAAACACCCCTGCCCATGTGCGAACTTGTTAAGGTCCTACACAATTAAAGGACTTGGAATCTTGCCGCCTTGGTCTTAGGCGACTTCACCGATGCCATGTCGTGATCCTCATTCTCACCTGCCGCAGAGCCCAAAACCTGTGAACACTTAGAAGGCTCTGTGTCTTTTGCCATCAGGCATGCTCAAAGCACTTGAGACAGATGTGAGGGGCGCTTGCCACCGTCCATGATCGACCAAAAACCAATTCTTCAGACGGACATCAGTCCACCAGGCCCAGGTTTCGCATAGCCGCTGTAATTGTAGCTTGCTCAGATGCAGTAGGCGCCATAAGCGGAGGACGAGTCGGCCCACAATCGATGCCAATTAGGCTCATCGCCCATTTCACGGGGATAGGATTGGTCGTCACAAAAAGGGCCTTAAACAAAGGCACCAGACGATGATGCATTGCCGCCGCTTCCTTGACTTTCCCGGCCTGGAAATCCTCTATCATCTGCTTGATCTGCAAGCCGACCAAATGAGAGGCGACACTGACTACACCCACACCGCCGACGGAGAGAATCGGTAACGTCAGGCTGTCATCACCGGAGTAAACGGCAAAACCATCGGCAACCGCTCCGCATATATCAGACACCTGGTCTAGATTTCCACTGGACTCTTTGACGGCCACGATGCCGGGCACTTCAGACAGCTTCGCCAAAGTCTCAGGAAGAAGGTTGATCCCTGTTCGCCCGGGGATGTTGTAGATCATGCAAGGCAGATCGACGCTTTGGGCGATGGCTTTGAAGTGCTCATACAGGGCTCGCTGCGGTGGTTTGTTATAGTAGGGCACGACCAGCAAGAGGCTGTCAACTCCGGCCTCTTGGGCCCGTTGTGAAAGCTCGATACTGTGCCGGGTATCATTGCTGCCTGTACCCGCCATCACCTTGGCCCGGCCCTCAACGGCTTTGACCACTGTCGTCATGAGTTCTACCTTTTCATCATCAGATAGCGTGGGCGACTCACCCGTTGTGCCGCACACTAAAACGGTATCAGTTCCGTTATCCGCCAGATGGCGCGCTAGTTGCTCTGCCTTCGCAAGATCCAGTGCTCCGTCCTCCCGCATCGGAGTTACCATTGCTGTTACCACAGAGCCAAACAAAGTGATTCCTCCCAGAATAAGATGTTGCGCGGTGCGGCCATGTCGGTAACGCGCCAGACCGGTACTTGATGGCCACCGACAGGCTGACGCATCTACTCCAGATGCAACCGGAACTCCTCATGCAACGTGGCAATCGCCAAAGCTGCCTCTTCCTCACGTACCAGACAAGAGATATTGGCGTGCGAGTCCGTACTCTGATAAATCGACACACCCACGCGTGCCAAAGCTTCCGTAACTCTGGCCATCACTCCGGGGACTCCGTGCATCCCGGCTCCGACCACCGAGACCTTGGCAAACCCCGGCACGATTTCAACATCGAGATTGAGCCCGTTCAAAACCTCTCTGGCCATCTCAGCCTGCGATCCGGCTATGGTGACCCGCAAATAATCCGGCGACAGTTCAATCATATCCACACTGATGCCCGCATCTCCCAGAGCCCGGAAAAAAGCCGCCGGGAGAGTCTTTGAGGCGCTCGCGGACATATCCAGCCGCAGCTGCGCCCGGCCCGGTACATGGGCGATACCGACTACAAGACGGTCTTTAGTCGCTTCGCCTTCAGGGCCCGGAAAATCCCCGTCGGTGATCAGCGTACCGGAGCCGTCACCGTGTATGGAGCGCACTTTCAACGGGATTCGCCCTTGGCGGGCAATCTCCACCGCTCTGGGATGCAACACTTTGGCCCCTAAGAGTGCCATCTCCACCACTTCGGAGTACGTCATACGTTCCAGAGTCACAGCCTGCGGAACGACTTGAGGATCAGCGGTCTTTACACCGTCAACATCGGTAAAAATCTCGATCAATTCAGCGCCCAGAGCCACACCGATCACGGCCGCCGATGTGTCACTGGCACCCCGGCCGAGGGTCGTGATGTCTCCTTGAGCAGTGATGCCTTGGAAACCCGTGACCACGGGTATTCTCCTGTTTTCAAGTTCGCGCAGAAGACGATCGGTATTCACCCGCAAGATTCGAGCCTCGCCGAACCGGCTATCTGTGATTATACCAGCTTGGGCTCCGGTCAGAGCCACAGCGGGCAGTCCTTTGCTTTTCATGCCCATCGCCATGACCGCTGCTGAGATAGTCTCCCCACAAGACATCAAAAGGTCCAGTTCCCGAGATCCGAACGAAGCTCCGTTCTCTCGCCCCAAGGCGATCAACGTGTCGGTCGCATAGGGATCACCCGTGCGTCCCATGGCCGACACCACGACCACCGGTAGAAAGCCTTCTTCCAAGGCCTTGACTACCTGCCTGATCGCCTCCTCGCGCAGTGCCGCGGTAGCAACGGACGAACCGCCGAACTTCTGCACGATGATTCTCAATAGAGCATCACCACCGCCTCGGAGACTATATCATATCGTGTTCTATCATATACTCCGCAATCTGCAGGCTGTTCAGCGCCGCACCCTTGCGGATCTGATCACCCACGACCCACATGTTGAGAGCGTTGGACAGGGAGTTGTCCTGACGAATGCGCCCGACATACACGGGGTCCTTGCCCGCAACGTCTAAGGGCATCGGATACTCCATCCGCTCAGGATCGTCCTTCAATTTCACTCCGGGCGCCGCACTCAGAATCCGCCGTGCTTCATCCGGGGAAACGGGAGCCTCAAACTCGACATTGATGCTTTCCGAATGGCTGCGTATGACAGGCACCCTCACCGTGGTCGCCGTCACCTTTAGATCGGGCGCGCCCATGATCTTTTGCGTCTCATAGACCATCTTCCACTCTTCACGGGTGTAGCCCATATCCTGGAAGACATCTATGTGTGGCAGCAAGTTAAAAGCAATCTGGTAATGCTTATCCGCCGAGGCGTAGGGTAACAGATTGGCCTGCAAAGGCTCTCCGGCCACATAGGCTCTGACCTGCTGCTCCAACTCATCGATGGCCCGGGCACCTGCTCCCGATACCGCCTGATAGGTCGAGACCACGACTCGCTTGATTGGCGTATGCCTATGCAAGGGACCCAAGACCATGACCATGATGGTAGTGGAGCAGTTCGGATTGGCGACAATCCCTTTGTGTTTGGCAATTTCTTCCCCGTTCACTTCGGGAACGACCAGCGGCACTTCAGGATCCATCCGATACGCACTGGTGTTGTCAATGACAACGGCTCCGGCCTCTACTGCATGAGGCACATACTCAAGACTTACGCTTCCGCCAGCACTGAAGAAAGCCACATCGATTCCCGAAAAACTCTGCGCACTGAGAGCTTCGACCACGACCTCACGGTCACCCACCGCTATTCTCCTACCAGCGCTGCGAGGTGAAGCCAAAAGCCGCAGCTCGCCATAGGGAAAGCCTCGTTCAACAAGTAGCCCGAGAAGCTCTTCGCCTACCGCACCGGTTGCTCCGACAATCGCCACATTACGCTTCCGCATTCGCTTTCCCCCACTTCTTTCCGCCCTGAGCTATCGCACTGTCCGCCGACTGCGCTCTACAAGCACCGGCTGGAGCTGTCTGCCCTCCAGAGCGGCCTTTATAGTCTCCGCTAGCTTACTAAAATCCGCCACGCACGAGTTTGGCTTGACCTCCGGATTGTCTTGCCCGAAAGGCACCAGATATACGTTACGCATATTGAGCACAACGCCGAGGTTGCGGGCATTGGCTCCCAAAGCGTCATTCGTTGAAATGGCGATCACGACAGGTCTCAGATTCCTCAATGTTCCCTTGGCAGCCATCAGCACCGAGGTATCGGTCACCGCGTTGGCCAGCTTCCCCAGCGTGTTTCCGGTGCAGGGGGCGATGACAAAACAGTCAAAAGCGGCCTTCTGACCCGTCGGCTCGGCTTCGAGAATAGTGGTGATCGGCCGCCTTCCGGTCAAGTCAACCAGCCGTTCAACAAGACCTTTGGCCGTACCGAACCTGGTGTCGGTCTCTGCCACTGCCGGTGACAACACGGGCACCACACTTGCTCCCTCATCAACTAAGCGCTTGATCTCAGGCAAAACCTCGTCGAAACTACAGTGCGAGCCCGTCAAACCCCATCCGATACACTTGCCCGCCAACTGCACTCGCCCCACCCCTTCTTTCGGTAGGCAAGGGCGATCCTTGTCTTCAGCGACGAGACAGATCAGCGATCAAGCGTGGCATCGTCCGAGCCAGAATCTCTCCGGCCGTCTTCGGCGCCACCTTGCCGGGTATTCCCAAATCGAGAAAAGCTTTGATCCCCTTGCGCCGGGCGGCGGCAAAATCCGTACCGCCGGGCGCTGAGGCAATATCAATGATGATTGCCTGCTGCGGCAGAGCTTCTATGATCTGTTCGGTGAGCACAAGAGCCGGTACCGTATTATACACCACATCAACTTCTTGTACAGCCTGTGATATATCATCCAGATGTATGATGTCCAGTCCCATTTCATAGGCTCGGGCCAGTTGAGCCGGGTTGCGCGCCGCCACGGTGACTCTCGCTCCCAAGCCTCGCAGCATGCGAGCCAGAGTCACGCCGCAACGCCCGAAGCCGACGACCACGTTGGAGCTGCCGTGGATGGTTATCGGAAGCTCCGTCATGGCTCGCAAGATAGCCCCTTCGGCCGTGGGTATGGAGTTCAAGACGGCTATCTCGTCGATCTCAGCCGTCTCCACGACCCGCACACTATGCCGGCCCGCCAACTCCTGCACGATGGGCTTGGCAATCCCGATGAAAAGCGTCTTCCCGGCCAGCGCAGCAAACACGGCCTCATCAAGCCGAAGCTCCGCGGTGGGGTCCAATGTGACCTTGATGCGTCCTTCATCATCGGTATTGCTCATGGGTGCCACTGCAACGTCGGCCTGTTGAGCTGCGGTAAGCAAGTCACAGTGAACGGCTTGTGCCAACTGCGGACGCTCATCGTAGCCGACCAAAAGCAGCCGGGCGCCCTGCTCGAGCAGCGCCTGCGCCAGGATCGCCTCACGCTCGTCCCCTCCCAGGAGGGCTATCGTCTTGTCTTCCAGAATACGACGACGCACCGTGCCTCCCCCTCCACAAATGTGCAGGCTTGGCAGATCGCTGGATCTACGCTTCATCGCCGCTGCGACGTTCTCGCCCTCACGGCTGCTAGTAATATATGTCTGGCCTCAAAGGCGGTGCCTGTCCTCCCGAAGGGTGATCTCAGACGTCAAAAAGCAGATGCTCCAAACCGTATACCAATCCCCGGATACTGCCTACCCGGCGCAGAGCCAGCAGGACACCGGGCATGAAAGACTCCCTGCTCATGGAGTCATGCCTGATGCTCAACGTCTGTCCCAACCCGCCGAAAAGTACCTCTTGATGGGCCACTAACCCAGGCAAGCGCACGCTGTGGATATGTATTCCGTGGAAGTCGCCGCCGCGGGCCCCGTCAACCAACTCTTCGCTCATGGCGGCGCTCCGGCTGCGTTCGCCTTGCCAGGCTTCACGGATCATCTCGGCGGTCTTAATCGCCGTACCCGACGGAGCATCCTTTTTTTGATCATGATGAAGTTCAATGATCTCCACATCCTGGAAAAAGCGGGCCGCTTCACGTGCAAAGCGCATCATCAGCACGGCACCCAAGGCGAAGTTCGGAGCGTGTACGACCCCCAAATCCCGGGAACGGGCCCGTTCATCGAGCTCGAGCAGATCGTCGCTGCTCAGCCCCGTAGTGCCGATCACCAGATTGACACCGGCCCCCAAGACTATCCGCGCGTTGGGCATAACTGCCTTGGGGGCCGTGAAATCCACCACCGCATCGGGACGGTACGAAGCCAAAGCCTGTCCAAGATCGGCGCTTACCCGCAAGGAGATCCCGTCTATACCCGACAACGTAGCGACGTCTTGACCTGCATATCCCGGATCTACCGCACCCACGAGCTCCATATCCGGAGCACTGTGCACGGCTTTAACCACTTCCCGTCCCATCTTTCCGCCTGCTCCGGAGACGAGAACTCGTAACGCCATATTCAGCACCTCTCTGACCGACTTGTCCATTCACGGGGCAAACCGAGAAAACCTAGCTTTCTCTGCGCCGCAAAAAGACTCTTTTGTTCTTCGACGTCGAGGATTCAACGGATTCGGAATCCGGCTCTTGCTCATCAGTGTCAACGGGTAAGGATGTGGCCGTAGCCTCATCGGAATCATCGCCGTCCGCGGTCACACCGGGAACGAAATGCCGGGTCCTTTTGGGCATCTGGGATACCGTTGAACGACTCGGCAACGGCTCGGCCGCAGCGCTTATATCGACGATGATCATATCCTTACCGACCTTTTTGACACCGTGCCACGGCACGGTAATCTCATGGACGGAAAACCATCCGGAGCGCCGAAAGACCACCAAAGCCTCCAAGGAACCGGTGAGCGTATCGATCACCAAGTCAGTGCCCGCCACCAACCCCAGCCGGGTGCCCGCAGAGACATCGACGATCTCTTTGCCTATCAGCTCGGAGTAGCGCATGCCCTCACCACCGAAAAAGTGAGTTGTCTACTGCACTCTATGCGGGTCGAGCACTGACTATACTCCAGTGGAGCCAAACCCTCCGCATCCGCGCTCGGTCGCTTCCAACCGCTCCGTTTCGCGCAGCTTGGCTACGACCAAGGGCACAAAGACCAGCTGTGCAATCCGATCACCCGGATGCACTGTATAAGGTTGATCGCCGTTGTTTTGAAGCACGCAGATGATCTCACCTATGTAATCGGAGTCAATGACCCCCACACCGTTGGCCAGATTAATGCCAGCCCGCGCGGCAAGACCGCTGCGGGCAAAAACCAACCCCATGATGTTTCGGTTCGGAATCTGAATGGCAATACCCGTTGGAATCGGTCGGCGAGCGCCCGGGTGGATGGTTAAGGGCGTAGCAATGTTGGCTGCCAGATCCAATCCGGCTGCCCCGGGCGTTTGATACTCCGGCAACTCGACGTGTTGTACGCCGACTCGCTTGACATTTACCTCTATCTCAAGTTGCATAAACGGGCTACTCCTCAACTGCTTCGTCAATACCTACGGAAGAGGGATCAATCGGTCCGATGGCCACTGTCACCCGGCGGTCGGGACCTAAAATCTCCTCGGCGATGGCATGCACCTGCTCTCGGGTGACGGCGTCAATTCGCGCTATCAGCTCATCCGGGGTCAAAAACACTCCGTCAAAAAGCTCGCTCTTTGCCAGACGGCTCATGCGATTGGCGGTGCTCTCCAAGCTCAACATGAGCGACCCTTTCAGCTGTTCTTTCGCTCGATGCAGTTCAAGATCGCTGAATCCGTACTTCACGAGCCGGTCACACTCGGCCTGCGCAAACTCGATAACATGCGCCACGTTGTTGGGCCCGCACCCGGCATAGATGGAAAACAGGCCGATATCCTGGAAAAGCGTGTGATACGAATAAGTCGCATAGACCAGCCCACGCTCCTCACGCAACTCCTGAAACAGCCGCGAGCTCATCCCCCCGCCAAAAGCTGCATCTAGTACATAGAGGGCATAACGCTGTTCGCTGCGCCGGCCTACGGCGAGCGTCCCCAGACAAAGGTGGACCTGTTCGGTGTCCTTAGTGCGAACCTGACCGCGAGGTTTGACGGACGGGGCGCCTTGCGAAAACGGGGTTGCCTCACCGGTCATGTCCCCTAAAAGCTCGTTGGCCAACTCCACTACATACTCATGTGTAACATTCCCCGCCGCGGCCACCACAAGATTGCCCGCCGTGTAGTATTTTTTCATGTGATTGACCACGGCATCACGATCAAGAGCGGAGATGATCTCCTCTGTTCCCAGAATACTTCTGCCTAACGGGTGTCCGGCAAGAACCGCACCGGCCAACATATCGTGCACCACTTCGTCGGAGCAGTCCTCATACATGCGGATCTCTTCGATGACGACGCCCTTTTCTTTTTTCATCTCACACTCATCGAAACAGGAGTTCTTCACCATGTCGGAGAGCACCTGCAGTCCCAAGCGCAGGTGTTCGTCCAACACACGGACATAAAAACAAGTGTGTTCTTTGCCGGTAAAGGCGTTCAGCTGTCCACCCGCAGCATCTATGATCTCGGCGATCTCCCTGGCGGTGCAAGTCTTGGTGCCCTTAAAAACCATATGTTCAATAAAGTGAGAAATCCCATTGTTGTCGGCATCTTCATCCCGGGAGCCTGTTTGAAACCAAAAGCCAAGAGTCACCGACCTCACGTACGGGATGTGTTCAGTAACCACACGGACACCGTTATCCAGAGTTGTCTTACGGTACAATCAGCGACTCCCCCCGCCCATTGGACTTGCGTAACAAGTCATAACCCATTATAAGGAGACGTAAGCACAGGTGTAAAGGCAAAACACGGTCGATGCGTTCACAACCAGCTTCTACCGGGGCTACACAATTCTGTTCAAAGGGACTGCTCGTCTTTCAAAGAAGAACCCTCATAAAGAGCCCATGCCTATTCGGGGCTTCCTCGCCGCCCAACAATCAAGGCGTGCGAGACTAAGGAGGCAGGCGGTGTTCCAAGGAGCTCTGGTTACACTCATATCTTTAGCATTGTATTTCTCCAGCCTGCTCGGGGGCGAAATGCCGCCCGCCCGACGATCGGCGCTTCCTCCCGCATCGCAGGTCGCCGAAAGCGATGCTGACAGCAGCCTGGGAGTGGTCACAGGCAACGTGGTCGTCGTCTACGATGCCATCGGAAGCCGAAAAAGCATCGCCGAGCTGCGACGGGGCGACTATGTCGAGATACTCAAACGCGACGGCAGCTGGTACCAAGTCCGTCTGTCATCGGGCGAAGTGGGTTATGTTACCGCGTTTACGGTTATGCCGGCGAACCGGCAGTTTCCCGAACGACAAACGCCCTACACCGTTTTGGGCTATTATGTCTCGGACAGTCGTTTGCCGTCCCTTCCGTCGCTGCGCGCCAATGACGACGTGTTGACCGCAATCAGCCCGTGGACATGGGAAGTCACAGCCGCAGGTGATTTGGTCGCCTCTTTTGACACCCAGGATATCGGGGCTGCCCTAAGATACGCCGGTGAGAGAGGGCTTCGCACATATGCCCTCATTCATAACACAGCCCTTGACACGAAAGGCCGCGGGAATTTCAGTTCCGCACTAGCTCATCAGCTGCTGTCAAACCCCACCGCCAGACGGCGGCTCGTCCACAACATTCTTGAAGTGCTCAAAGACTGGGGCATGAGCGGCGTGCACATAGATTTCGAAATGGTTCGTCCCAGTGACCGGGACCATCTCAACGCCTTTGTACGGGAACTCTATGAGGTCCTTCACCCTGTTGGGTTCGAGGTCACAATAGCAGTTCCCTCCAAGACGCGTGAATTACCCAATGATTCATGGTCAGGAGCGTTTGATTACGCCTTCTTGAGTCGCTATGCAGACCAGATCATGCTCATGACCTATGACGAGCACTGGAGCGGGGGGACTCCCGGGCCTATAGCCTCCATTTCCTGGGTGGAGGATGTCATCCGCTATGCTTTGAGCGCCGGTGTGCCGCGCCACAAGATCATTCTCGGCATAGCCAATTACGGATACGACTGGCCCCGCTACGGCGAAGGTCGGGCCGTGACGTATCAGACGGCAATGAACATCGCTGAGCGCTACAGCGTGCCGGTGCTGTGGGACTCCCAGGCCAAGGTCCCCTACATCCGCTACGGCGACGGACGGCAAATCTGGTTTGAGAACCGCCAAAGCCTCAGCTACAAGTTGGAACTGGTGCAAAAATACCAACTCGGCGGGATCAGTCTGTGGCGGCTGGGTCAGGAAGATCCTGGTTCTTGGAACGTGATTCGGGACATGCTGGGTTCGCCTTGAAGCCGGCCCTCGGAAGCGGCCAGCATAGTGGAGAGTGTCACCGCTCGCAGACCCTTTTCTTCCAGTCCCCGTAACAGCTGAGGAAGGGCGCTCACCGTACTGGCCGTCGGATGCATGAGAACGATACTACCGGACTGCACTTTTGGCAAGACCCGCTGCAAGATTCGCTCGGGCGGAGGGTCTTGCCAGTCTATTGTATCCAGAGTCCACAGCACGGTCCGATAGCCAAGCGCGGCCGCCACGCGCACAATACGGCGATCCCACTCTCCGTAGGGAGGTGCGTAAAGCTTGCTCACCTGTCCGACAATCGACTCCAGCACTTGTTGGTTCTTCGTGATATGTTCGGTCAGCTGCCGTTCATCCAGTTGTTTCGGATGAACATGGCTCAGGCCGTGATTGCCCACTTCATGTCCCTCTTCCGCAAGCAGGCGGGCCAACTCCGTGTTCTGCTCCGCCCAACGGCCGGTGAGAAAAAAAGTGACTTTGGCGCCGGCCTGGCGAAAGTGAGCGAGCATCGCGGGCAGTTGCTCACTGCCCCAATCCACGTTGACGGCTAATCCTACCATACCCTCCGCATTGGGCACGGCAAAAAGAGGTTCATCCTTTGGCGGCGGGCCTAGAGTCGGTGTCATGAGTTGAGGAGTGGCCAGATGATAACTCCCGGCTAAAAACATAGCAAAAGCCAGGGCCATGATCAGCCGCGCCTGCCACGGCCTGATGAAAATCACCCTCATTGCGTCTGCTCCTTTTCTGCACCGGAAAGCCTTCTTTGCACACCGGAATGACGCTCCACGTAATAGCCGTCCTTGAAGATCAACTCACCCACCGGGACTACGCTAAATCCGCGTCGCTTCAATTCCGGAAGCAGTCGGGCCACAGCTTCAGGTGTATGTTTTCCGGCATTGTGAAACAGCACGATGTCACCTGACTCAGCGCGCAGGACGCGCTCAACCATGAAATCCGCACTCACATCCTTCCAATCGAGCGAATCGATTGACCACTGCACAGTGTGATATCCCAGTTTTTTCGCTACTTCGAGAAGCTTGTTGCTATACTCTCCGAAGGGGGGGCGAAACAGATCGCATTCACGACCGGTCAACTGAAGGATCAGATCGTGGTTCTTGCGCAAATCGGCCTCGATCTGTTCCGGAGTGAGCGAGTTCATGTGGGCGTGGGCATAGCTGTGGTTGCCGATCTCGTGACCTTCCTCGGCGATCTTGCGCACGTAGTCGGGATTGCTCTCCACCCAGTTACCGGCCAGGAAAAAGGTAGTCTTGACACCGTTTTCGCGCAAAATGCTCAGCAGCCGATCGGTCTGATCGGTACCCCATGTGGCATCAAAAGAAAAAGCGATTCTCTTGCCGGGAACATCGACTCTATAGATGGGAACCAGGCGATTGGTCAGCAGAGCCACTACCTGAACCGCAGGCTGCAGCGTTGTGAACAATCCCGCCGCCACGAGTCCCCCGATCAGCAAACAGACGAAAAGGGCTCTTTTTCGGCTGAGATACAACACCATCCGCGTCATCCCCCCGATGCAGCCTTCTGTAATGCATATGCCCGGGGAGAATGACGGATACCTACAGCCATTCACGGATGGCGGAGGCTATCTCTTCCACAGTCCCTTGATATGATTGGCATTCGGGAAGTGAGGCCCAAAAGATCTTCCCGTAGTAGCGGGTCACAATGCGCCGATCGCAGATGACAACCACTCCGCGATCGCTGCCCGTGCGAATGAGTCGGCCGAAACCCTGTTTGAACTTGAGAACAGCATCGGGCAATGAGTAGTTGTAGAAAGGATCGTATCCCCTTTGGCGCAAAAGCTCCAGACGGGCCTCCACGATGGGTTCATCCGGCACAAAAAAGGGCAGTCTGGTGATGATCAAACAAGACAGAGCCTCCCCCGGCACGTCCACGCCTTCCCAGAAACTGTTCGTGCCCAATAACACACTGGCTCTGTGACGGAAGGCATGCAGCATAAAGGAACGATTCTGCTCACCTTGAACAAGAAGCGGCCAGCCTTCCTCTTCGCTAACGGGTTCAAGCGCTCCGGCTACGTAACGGAGCATGGAATACGAAGTAAAAAGAACCAATGCCCGTCCGCCGCTGGCCTTGACGAACTGCGTAACGGCTGCAGTCAGAGCCTGAGGATATCTCGGATCGTTGGGATCCGGGATGTCTGTGGGGACAGTGATGAGGACTTGGTCTTTGTAATCGAAAGGTGAGGGAATGATGTGCTCCTTACACTCCACCTCGCTCAGGCCCAATCTTGATTTCATATAGGCGAAGCTTCGGTCGATGGTCAGCGTGGCCGAGGTGAGAACGGCGGCCGAAAGATTGCTTATCCACTCCTGCATGGCCGAAGCGACATCCAAGGACGCGGCCACCACACGTACCCGCGAGCTTTGTCGTTCGACCCAAAAGACCTCATCATCACCTTCGGCGCGAGCCAACCTCTTGGCCAGTCTGGCCATGGCGACTCCACGTTGAGAAAGCGCCTCTAGCTCCATGCGCACCCCCGGCTCACCTTCAAGAAGGGAGGCCGCATCACTGATCAGACGCCGGAGATCTTTGTTCAGTTCAGTGAGCAACCCATCGAGCTTCAGGAGCGACTCACCGACCTTTGTATGCCATTCTCCCTCGGATGAAATGCGGCGTGTGTTCTGTTCACCCAACCAGAGCTCGGTGGCGTCAAAACTACTTCGAACGGCCTCTTCGATCTGTGCCAACAGCGGATAGAGGCTGTGTTCAATGAACGAGAGCACCTGCTCCGCCCGAGTCGGTTCACGATTCTCAAGCAACCATTGACTGGCCAGACTGACCACCTGAGCCAGAATCCCGCGAGAGGCGCGTTGCCTTCGGCGGTGTAGGCGCCCCAAAAACCGTGACAGAGAATACTGACTCAAGTAATCGCCGAGAAGGTCGGTGGCCACTTTCTCCAGATGATGGGCCTCATCTATGATGGCGTAGTTGTATGCCGGCAAGACTGAGCGCTCCGTATCCCAACCCACGACGCGCCGGACAGCCATATCCGCAAACAGAAGATAGTGATTGACTACCAACAGATGTGCCTCTTCCAGCTTGGCGCGATCCCGAAAAAGAAAGCAACGGCTGAAAAAAGGACAGTCGTTTCTGAGGCAGTTGTCGCTTTCCGCACAGATCTCGCCCCACATTGCCGGCTGTCGTTCAAGATCGCTCAGGCTGCCCTCTTGGGTTTGGTCCGCCCATCTGCTGATCTCCGCCAGCTCATCCCGCATCTCTGGCTCAACCATTTCATCCTGGAGGGCATTGTGCAGACGCAGCAAGCACAAGTAATTGCCCCAGCCTTTGACGAGCCGAGCGCGCAATTGGGGGAGAAATGACTTCTGGATCAGGGGGATGTCCTTTTGCAGCAGCTGTTCTTGCAGGTTGATAGTATTGGTCGAGATAACTACGCGCTGGGAATGCTGCAAAGCAAAAAGCGCCGCAGGCACCAGATAGGCCAGTGATTTACCCGTACCGGTACCGGCCTCGATAAGTGCCACTTGCCCCTCAGCGAGAGCTTCGGCCACGGCGGCCGCCATTTGTTGTTGGCCCGGTCTTAACTCAAATCTGTCGAACGCCGCCACAAAAGGTCCGTTAGGCCCTAAGATCTCGGCTATCTGCCTGGTGTCCAGTCCCGTCAAGTAAGTCTCCTCCTGACAGTTCCTGGTCTTTCGGCAGCAAGCCGGAATAACCCTTTTTATCGTCCCAGGGAGTCGAGCCAGTTCAAAAACGAAACCCGCTCGATCAGGCTATTGATGGAGCTGAATTCGGCATAGACGTGAAGAGCCGTTAACAAAGACAGGGCCGTGATCTCACCGCCCCGGCTAGCCTGAGAAACGATGAAAAAGCCTAACGAACTGCCCAATACATTAGCCCCAGTATCGCCCAGCATGGCCTCGCCGGCCAGATCCACAGATACCAGGCTCAGGGCCGCTGCAGCCACTGACATTGTGAGCAGACCCGCGCTGCCTGTTAAGAAGGCGATAATCGCATAAGCCAAGAAGAACGCTTTCAATGCCCGGCCCGGTCGCAGATCAAAGAGATTGACGGCATTGGCACTAAGGGCGATGACTGCCGTCGAAACGGTTCTCTCAAGGAGGCTTTTGTCGGGTATCAGTGAGGCTGACAAAAAGGCAATGCAGATTCCGTAGAGGGCCTTCACGGCACCGGTAGTCAGCTCACCGTGCCACAAACGGCGAAGATGCCCGACCAAACCCCGGGTTGTCCCTTGCCCGGCACTGTCATCCAAAAGGCCTAGCAGGGCCATACCGTTGAGCAAGATCAGCTCGGCGGAGAGCGATCGGATCAATGCTCCGGAGGAGGCCACAGCCAGCGATAGCAGAGCGGACGGTGTCACCGCCAGTGGCAGAACAAGTCCCGACCCGGTCGGAATCTCCTGCCGGCGGTAGTTCTCCCGGACCAATCCTCCCCGTCGGAGTAAGCCGAGGACGGGTTGGATCAACCACGCACCGAAGATGAAAGAAAGGGCGGCAGAGACGACTAACCACGTGATGAACACTCGGGTCCTCCTCGCCACAACAGTCGGGGAATCAGTTCCCTGGCTACGGCTGCGAACTGCCGGCCTCGATGAACAAAGCCTTGCCAGTCCCTGCGCGTCTCCCTGTGAGTCATATTGACCGGGATCTCTTTGATCCGGTAACCTCGCCTGGCAGCATCTATGGTCAAAGCCACCTCAATGCCCCAGCCCTCGGCAAAGCGAACAGCGGTAAATACCTCCTTACGTGCCGCCCGTTGTCCGGACAGAGGACTTTCCATGGTCAAGCCTGTCAGTCGCCGAATCCCCCAGCGCGCCAGCCCTCGAACCAGCCCAAAACCCGCCGGTCTTTGACGCGGAAAACGAGCGACGGTCATATCAGCTTCACCGTTTAACACCGGAGGCAATAAAGCCGCGGCCTCCACAGCTGAAGCCTCAAGATCGGCATCCAAAACCATGATTACCTCCGCAGGACAGGCATGAACCCCGACTTCCAATGCCCGGCCCTTGCCTTGGTTGCGCTCTAAGCTGACCACGCGCGCTCCGGCCGCCCGGGCTTGTGAAGCGGTCGAGTCCGTCGATCCGTCATCGATCACCCACACCTCATCCACCGAGGGAATCGATCGCACCGCCTGTACCGTGGAAGCGATGCGCTCCGCTTCGTTCCAAGCGGGTATCACCACACCGATACGCACGTCAGGCTTAGCCATAGCTATCCCCCGCCCGCTAGACGCTTGATCAGCGCCCACTGCTCTATCGGTGATTCCAGACTTGCAGAGACAACGATCTGAGCCGAAGGTGCCTGAGCGGACAGAGCGGAGACAAATTGACGAATACGCGGACTGCCGGTAGCGTCGATCACGACAATGCAATCGGGTCGGTCCACCGGCCTTTGTTGCCAAACAAGATCTTGGTCTTCAAGTGCCTCTTCATTGTCAAAGAAGACGGCGGCCATGGCTTGAGCCAACTGAGCCTGGATCTTGCCGGATGCGACGAGCGCCTCGTCCGAAAGCACTACACTTCCGTCTACGCGGGCCCCGGAAAGCCACAGCAATTCACTCACTGCCTGTTGTATCTCAGGGCTGTCGCCTACGAACACAAGACCGACTTGACGACCTTCCAGCTTCCTCGACACCAGTCGCGGCAAAACCTCTTGGCCAAACTCCCGGTAGCGGGCCAGATCGTTTTCCGTCCGGGCTAAATCAGCCTCTACTGCCTGACGCTCGCGCCGAAGCTGACTCAACTGCGATTCAATGGCATCAATGCGCGCTGACTGCTCTTGGACCAGTCTCCCGTCGCTGCTGATGGAGGTCCCGATCAGTATCCCGAGCCCCAAGGCCAAAAAGACACTCACCAATGAAAAAAGATGATGCCGGATATCGATAATCACGGGCTCACTCCCTCATCAATAGCCCAACGCCAGACGCAGCCCCAGGGCCAGTAGCCTCAACCACTGACGCAAAGTGTCGGACAAAAGGCCCACCAAGACTATGGGGATCAATGCCGCGACACTGATTTGCAGCAGATGGCGCGTACCGGGCTGGCCCGTATACAACTGGCTGACTCCTTTGGCATCCACAAGTCTGGAGCCGATCTTCATCCGCACCAAAAACGTGCTGGCCGCACCCGGCCGTCCCTTTTCGAGAAAATCGACGACGCTGGAATGGGTTCCTACCGCGGCAATCAGGTCCGCCTCCAAGTGATAAGCGATCAACAAAGCTAGATCTTCACTGGTACCGGGGGCGGGTATAACGTGTGCTTGCAGACCCAGTTGCCGGACACGCTCAAGTCCAGGAGCACGGCCGTCAAGATAGGCGTGGACTATCAACTCCGCTCCGCAAGCCAGGGTCGAATCGGTCACACTGTCCATATCCCCGACGATCAAATCCGGTGTGTATCCGCATTCAACCAAGGCGTCAGCACCGCCGTCGACTCCGATGAGAACCGGACCCATCTCCCGGATGTATGAACTGATTGTCCTTAGGTCTTTGCGATAGTGAAGACCGCGCACCACAACCAAGGCGTGTTTGCCGCGCATGCTGACCCGCAACGGCGGCAGGGGCAGATCACCGACAAAGAAGTCCTTCTCTTTTTTGGCATGATCTAGGGTGTTGTCTATGAAATCGGAAATGGTCTCAGGGAGTCTTTCTTGAGCGCGTCGCAGAGCTGTCTCTACGGTCTCGGCATCGAGAAGTGTCACCCGGGCGACGGGTCCGGCATCGGTGTAGACCACATTGTCTTTGACCAGCAGCGGCTCGCCGTCAGCGACAGACATGATGTCCGGCCCGGCGTTATCGAAAAGAGGGATTCCCCGTTCAAGTAAAAGACTGGGTCCTTTGTTTGGATAGCGTCCGCTCATGGAAGGAGCTGCATTGATCACTGCCTGCACCCGGGCAGAGGCCAGACTGTCGGCACCCACTTCATCTAAATCACGATGATCGATGATGGCGATGTCGCCTGGCTGCAGACGTTTGACTAACTCCTTGGTACGGGCTCCCACACGTGCCACACCGCGGATTTCCACATACACGAACCTCCCTGGCTGACTGAGGTCAATGGGTCGTTTGTATTATCCGCGGTGTCCGAAAAGCTATGCCAGTCAAGACGCGCCTGCATGCGGACATGATCTGCCAACCTGGCGATGAATGCACAGTTGGTGGGTTTGGCCCGATCCCGATCGACGGCATGGCCAAAGAGACCATGGATGGCGACGAGATCCCCTTTCTCCCAAGTTGCCTCCACCGCATGGCGCATGGATCGTTCCACCTTTGACCACGAACTGCCATGTTGTCTGGCCACCTCGGAGTATAAAGATCTCGTCACGTGGTTGAGCAAGGAAGGATCGTCGACAACCATGGCGATGGCCGTCTGTAAATAGCGGAAACCCAAAAAATGTGAGGGCATGCCCAGCCTCCGAAGAAGTTGCGCCACGCGATGTTCAACGCGGCGCTGCCGTCTTTCGCGCAAATACTGCCATCCCGGCGAAGGCTGTAGCAACTGAGTGATTCGTTGTATCAGCGCCGACATGTCAAAAGGCTTGGCTATGTAGTAGTCGGCGCCATGGGCCACAGCTCGGGCGATGTAGCTGTCTTCAGCCCGAGCGCTTATGATGACGCTCTTTGGCCTTGGCTCCCGGCCGTTGAGAGCATCGAGGACGGCGATGGCATCCATGCCGGAACTGTCCACCAGATCGATGATGAGCAGCCGGGGATCGTGCTTTTCGACAGCTTTCAGCGCCCGAAAACCGTCATGCACTACGGCCAATAAACGAAAAGCGGGATAGGCCACAATCTCACTGGCCAACGCTTGGCAAAAGACTCGATCCTGATCCGCCACGACGACACCAAACGAAGATTCCACACCGGCCCTCCTTTGCCTGAGGTGTGATCTACTATGAGTACGAAGCTGGCGACGTCGGTCCCACTTTCTGGTCCGTGCATTCCTAACCGATGCGGCGTAATGATTGTATCAGACTCTTAAACTCCGACCGCAAGCTCAGCAAATCATGTCGTCCATGTGAAAGCAGTTCTACAAGAACGTTTAGCGGCCAGTCAAACAGGAGAGCTTGTTAAAGACCTACTCTCTCTAAGCTATACTCGTCATCATAATCCAGCAGTGCATAGCCGATAATCTGATAAATCTACTCGCATTTTACTTCACTTTTTACGGTAGTCTTAATGTCAACCAGACAACCGCAGCGTCTGCCCCTCCAACGAGAGCGCTCCCGGCGAATTCCGGATTCAAGATCGCCTGCTTGTCGAGTACGTGATTGTAGTGATCATAAAACAGCCAGGAAAGACTTCTTATATCGTGCACATACTCCTCTTCGGCCATCTGAAGAAGATCATCAACAGCCGGGCTCTTTCCCTTGAGCAAGCATCGGTCGGGACCCGCTCTATAGGCCTTTTCAAGAAGCGCCAGGACGTAGCAGTAACGGCCTAACAACTCCTCTTCAGATGCTGTCAATTTCCGACGCGCGGGACTGATCTCGTCCAGTGTCTCCTCTAATGCGGAGAAAAACTCTACCCAACAAGGCTCCGGCTCAACGTAGCGGTCCCTGTTATCCACGCATAAAACGCCTCGGCCTAACTCACACGCCCCGCGCCAAGCGGCGAGTTTTTCCACCGGTGTAACCCCGAAGTAGTATCGAATCCTGTAGTCAACGGCCATTCCAATGTCGTCATAGGGATAGCCTCCACTTGGATCCCGCCACTGCGGCCTAACTGTTATCCGTGTATTAAGCCAGTTTTCAGCATCCTTTACAACGGTCTCGACGTCGGGAAGTTTTTCATGCATGAATCGGGCTACCGAGCTTCGTGGATTTCGAAGATGGGATGTCAGGGACATCAGAGAACCTCCTCCGCTCAGAGGGAAAACCGTTCACTGATGCGGCGAGATTGCCGCCCTTCTACCGCGTGCGATCCAACTGAGGTGTCGAGGCAATCGTTGTTCAAACCGATGTGTCAAAAGCAGTCAGTCTTGCTAGGGCTACTACATGAGGAATCGTACCCGAAAGCCAGTCTGACTTCTCTTTGACAACCAGGTTTAGCCCGTCAGGCGAAGTGCGTCGAAAACAACAACCCACCCCTCGTTCACGTCCAAACGGTCTGGGTTATACGCCGCAATCGTTCGGAGGCACACAACCACCTCAAGAATTGCCATGCGAGTATGGCCTTTTCGTACGACTCATTCCTGCAGATGGCCAGATTCCAAACCGCCTCACGCCGCAAGGACTGAAGGCAGACTAGACCTGCCGCGTACTTTTTTAACTGACGACCCAAGCTATCGACCCTCAACGAAGGCACAAGCTGAACGGCTGTCGCTTCCCAGATCAGCCGCACCCAGACGCCTCTCCCCTCACACGGATTCTGGCGGCTAGGAAGCCTGTGGCAACCAGTTCCCACCTTCGTTATGTTGGAGATCAATGCCTGCCTCGTAGATCATCCACTCCGCCAGGATGCCAAAGCCGCGAGTCGGATCGTTTATATAGACGTGGGTTACGGCACCGACAAGACGGTTGTTTTGCAGAATCGGGCTTCCCGACATGCCTTGCACAATGCCGTTTGTTCGCCGTAAAAGCCGCGGGTCTGTGACCTTAATCACCAGCCCTTTGCCGTTGGAACGAAACTGCCTGTGCACCTCGAGAATCTGGATTTGAAAGCGCTCCACACTTTCACCGTCAAGCACGGTGAGTATCTCAGCCGGCCCTGGCTTTACCTCATGAACCATGGCCACCGGCACCGGATCAAAAGCCGGTTCCGGAAAGCGAAATAAAGTACCATAGATACCAAAATGTGTGTTTCGGTCTATCTTACCCAAGGCCCCGGCGCCCTCTTCAAACAGCCCCAGTTTCTCACCCGGACGTCCCTTCATCCCCGGCAGGATGCTGTGGATCTGAGCCGGCACGATCCGGCCGTCATCGACTGTCACGGGTTGATGCTGTTCATTGGTGATCACGTGCCCCAAGGCTCCGAAACGGCCACTCTTGGCGTCCCAGAAAGTCAGAGTCCCCACCCCGGCAATGGGGTCTTTGACCATAACCCCCAATAGGAAGCGATTCGCCGCGCCCTTACTGTCGCGTCCCAAAACCGGTCGCACTTGCAGGTGATGCAACTTCCCGTCTCGGCGAACAACGACCGGCATCGCCAGACCGAGCCGGCCGTAGCTGGCCGCCTCTTCTTCGATCTGACTTGGATGAACCAGATCCGTTTCGCCGACTCTCAAAAGCACATCACCTGCCTTGATACCGGCGTCTCGCGCCGGGTAGCAGCTCTTGCCGTCGGCGGTTATGACGGGAATTGTCCGCACCACCAAAAGTCCGGATGCTGACAACAGGATCCCCACCGCCTGTCCTCCGGGCACCACGTGCATCTCCGGTACCACATGGACTCTGGCCGCCCTTACTGGCAGAAGCCCGAAGGCGCGCAACTGAAGGCTGTGCTCTCCCACTGCGGTGCCGCATAGCACGGTGGCTCCGTCCGTATTAGAGAGAATACGTCCCTCATCTTTTGCCACCTCAGTTATAGTAAACAGCGGACTTGTGTGTAAAATGTATTCCTGGCCAGGCAACAACCGGAGCTCACGCGGAAACAAGAATACGTCGGGTACGGCAGCCACCAGCAGCAGCACGAGCACACCAAGCACACCCGAGGTACCGGCCTTTGGCAAGACTCTTCCTCCTCCCAGGCATCCGTCTGCCCGTTAGGATACCCGGGAGGACCTGCTCAGTCTCTCATCAACGCCTGGCACCTTCCTGCGCCGAGGCCAGCATCTCCCTGGCATGTTCCAGTGTGGTCGGCGACTCTGTTCCGTCAAGCATCTGTGCCAGCTCTGCAACACGCTCCTGCTCCGAAAGCAGACGCAGCGACACTCGGGTGGATCCATCGTGGGAAGTCTTGTCAATATGGATATGAGCATCGCCCAAGGCAGCGATCTGGGCCAAGTGAGTAACGCACAATACCTGCCGCTCTCTGGCCATGGCCCGCAGCTTGTGGCCTACGGCCTGAGCCGTACGTCCGCCGATACCTGCATCGACTTCGTCAAAGACTATGGTCGGCACATCATAGACCGAAGCCAAGACGGACTTCAGTGCCAAAAGCACTCGAGAGAGCTCTCCGCCTGAGGCCACTCTGGCCAAGGAGCGAAGCTCTTCGCCCGGATTGGCGGATATCAGAAAATCGCAGCGGTCGAAGCCTGTCGGCCCCACTGAAAGCTGCTGCAGACTGTCAGTCTGCCCCTCACAGGTCAGACTAACGCCAAATCGGGCCTTTTCCATGTTCAGAGCCCGCAGTTCCTCCTCAACGGCCTTTTCCAGGCGAGAGGCGACGCTCTTCCGCTTCTCGTGCAGCTTTCGTGCCTGCTCGATAAGAGAGCCGGCTAATGCTGTGAGCTTATCTTCCAACTCGACGACCCGCGTTTCACTGGCTTCGAGAAGCTCCAGTTCCTGTTCCGCCGAGCGAGCGAACTCCAGTACTTCCTCTACGCTCGCCCCATACTTGCGCTTCAGCTGATGGATCAAACTGAGTCGGGCCTGGACTTCTTCCAATCGTACCGGATCCATCTCGATCTCTTCCCGCCGATGGCGCACTTCCCTGGCGACATCAGCCAGGAGTGATTCCACACCCTCCAAGGCGGACACAAGGTCTCCGTAAGATGAATCGATGCGAGATACCTCTCTTAAGTGGGCTATCGCCTGACCCACAAGATCAGCTGCTGCGCCGTTTTCGTTTTCGTACACCGCGGCGTAGGCCGCATCCAACTGACGGGCCAGCTGACCGGCGTTGACCAGTATTACCTGCTCTCGTTCCAGCTGCTCCTCTTCATCAGGCTGTAAACGCGCCGCGGCAATCTCGTCAATCTGGTAACGCAAGAATTCCTGACGCTGGAGCCGTTCGCGCTCATTCTCGTTTAATTCCGTCCACTCGCGTCGCATCTCATGATAAGACCGCGCCAAAGAGGCCACCTGTTCACGGAGTGCCAACACCTCAGGGCCTCCGAATGCATCTAGCATGTCCAGCTGCCGGGCGGCGACAAGCAAACTTTGATGTTCATGTTGACTGTGGATATCGACGAGTCTTTCGGCCACTTCCTGTAACAACGAAAGAGTCGCTATCTGGCCGTTGACACGATAGCGGCTGCGGCCGGTTCTGAGGATTTCCCGACTTAGCACGCAGTACTCTTCAGGCGTGATACCGGCCTGTCGCAAAAGAGCATCCACCTTTTCGTTTGAGGCAAAAGCCGCCTCAATCAGCGCCGACTCAGCGCCGGTCCGGATGACATCAGCCGCTACAACACGCCCTCCAAGCACGGCCGCGAGCGCATCAACGACAATGGATTTTCCCGCACCTGTCTCACCGGTCAGAACCGTCAGACCTTCGCTAAACGAGATATCAAGGCGGTCGATCAGTACAAAATCTCTGATGTGAAGATCTAAGAGCACAGCCCCGCTCCCTCCAACCTATTTCATGGGCCGGCCCCACAGCCTATACAGTTCAGCCTCCAGCGCCACCGCCGCATCCTTGTGTTTAGCCGGATCTTTCGGCTCGCGAACCACGATCAGTATCACGTCGTCCCCCGCCAGAGTCGCCGCTATGTCCTCGAATTCCACCTTATCGATACTGGCGGCCACTGCGTTGGCCGATCCGGGAGTGGTCTTCACGACGATCAATGTTCCGCTTCGCTCAATACCCACCACAAACTCAGCGAAGTTGCGTCTTGCCCGTCCCAGCACATCGGTTGTCGGTCTCAACGGCTCGGCATAGCGATAGACCGAACCGTCCGGCACTTTCACCAAGTTTAACTCCCGGATGTCCCGCGATACCGTAGCCTGAGTGACCTCTATGCCTTCGGCAGCCAAAGCCTGCGCTAACTCCTCTTGGGTTGTCACGATCCGCTCAGCGATGATCCGGCGAATAGCTTCATGGCGCCGTCTCTTCACGTCCGTGCCTCCAAACGTGTGGATTGCGCAGATGTATACCGAGAACGTCATAAAACGTGCGTTCGCCAAAATGTATGAGCTTGGTGACAGCCCTGGCTCGGCGAACGAGAATCTCATCACCGACCGACAGTCTTGTACCGGGCTGTCCGTCAACACTCAGCAACAGCTCATCATCATGGCCCAGCGTCTCCGCTCTAATCCGTATCTCATCGTCACCCCGCACTACAACGCTTCTGGCCCCCAATGAATGAGGACAAATCGGGGTGACCACCATGGCATTCACGGCAGGATGCACCACCGGACCGCCCGCCGACAGCGAATAGGCAGTCGAACCGGTAGGTGTGGCCACGATCAGTCCATCACCTATGAAATGGCCCAGAGTTGAGTTGTCTATCGATGCTTCGAGGCTGATCATCCGGGCGAAGGTACCGCGGGCGATGACCACTTCATTGAGAGCCGGATGCGCGGAATGACACCTTCCGTCGCGCCACACCCTGGCTTCGATCATCATTCGCGCCTCAATGGAATAATCTCCGGCCAAGAGCCGGCCGACAGCTTCATCCAGCTCGTCCGGTTCAACGGCGGCCAAAAACCCCATCCGCCCCAGATTGACCGCCAGGATAGGTATATCAAGGCCGTAAAGGAGCCTCGACACCATAAGCAGAGCGCCGTCGCCCCCCAGAACAATCGCCGCCTCCGCACTGTGCAGCGTCTCGGTATCATGACACACCTGGGATGAAGGCAAGACCTGAGCCCCCTCGGGGCTGGTGCAGATAGCGACTCCCGCTTCAAGCAGACGAGGCACCAAAGAACGAGCCAATGCTACAGCTTTTGGCTTACCGATATGAGGTAACAAGGCTATTGTGCGCATGAGCAATATCCTCCGAAAGTGCTTGCCAGGGGTGAATCATTCAACTACCGTGCGGGGTTGAGCTCCCGGTGGGCTAGGTCTACCAAAGCAGGCAATCGAGCCTTGACATCGTCCGTCGCGGTAGACTGAGGACGCAGTGACAGGTGGATCAAAAACTCAATGTTTCCTTGCGGCCCCTTGATAGGCGAATGGGTTACGGCGTAAGTGGCAAGTTTCAGAGCATGGGCACAATCTACCACGCTTTCCAAAACCTGCACATGTACATCGGGGTCGCGGATCACGCCTCGCTTGCCTACAGCCTCTCTCCCCGCTTCAAATTGGGGTTTCACCAAGGCCACAATATCTCCTTCCGGTCTCAAAAGCTGCACTACGGCCGGCAGTACCTTACTGAGAGATATGAAAGACACATCGATAGTGGATATATCCACGGGCGGGATACGGTCCGGTTCCAGATAACGGATATTAGTTCGCTCAAGCACGGTCACCCGGGGATCGTTGCGCAATTTCCAATCTAACTGCCCGTATCCGACATCGACCGCCCACACGTGACGGGCTCCGTGCTGGAGCAGACAATCCGTAAAGCCGCCCGTCGACGCGCCGACATCCAAGGCGTCACGACCGGCGACGGATACGTCAAAGACGCTCAAAGCTTTTTCAAGCTTCAATCCGCCGCGAGAGACATACCGGGGAGTCTGCGGACGCAGTTCAATCTCAGCATTCGGCGCTACGCCGGTGCCCGGTTTTGATTCCAAACGTCCGTTGACATAGACTTCCCCGGCCAGGATGGAACGACGTGCTTGTTCGCGGGATTCAAAAAACCCCTGTCGAACAAGCCAAGTATCGAGTCGCATTTTGTCGCTCACCGGATCACCGCCGAATTCTTCCACACATCGGCCCTGCTCACAACCTGCTCAGCCGTCGAAGCGATATCTTCGGGTGTCAGGCCGACCAGTTCCAAAAGCTTCTCCGTGGCTCCGTGCTCCACGTATATATCCGGTACGCCCATGCAGCGAACGGGAACAGTCAACCCGTGTTTGGCCAGGGTCTCCAAGACTGCGGAGCCGAATCCGCCGATCACGGCGTTTTCCTCCACGGTCACCAGACAGCCGCAGCTTTGAGCCAGCGTAACAATAAGATCCTCATCAATGGGCTTCACAAAACGGGCGTCCATCACCGCGGCGTCGATGCCTCGTACGGCAAGCAACTCCGCGGCTTTGAGCGCCGAATCAACCATTGAACCGATGGCCACGATGCCCACTTGTTCTCCGGTGCGCAGCAACCTGCCCTTACCGATCTGCAAAGCATGCCATTGATCGTCGCTGGGGATATGAGTTGTACCTCGCGGATATCGGATGGCCGTGGGTCCGGGATGCATCATGGCCGTATAGATCATGTTGCGCAACTCTTGGCCGTCTTTGGGAGCCATGATGACAAGGTTAGGTATGGAGCGCAGAAACGACAGATCATATACACCGTGATGGGTGGGTCCGTCGTCCCCGACCAAACCGCCTCGATCGAGGCACAAAACCACCGGCAGATTCTGCATACAAACATCGTGCAGGATTTGATCGTATGCCCGTTGCATGAAAGTAGAGTAAATGGCGCATACCGGGCGCAGCCCGCCGGCAGCCATCCCCGCAGCCACGGTAACCGCATGTTGCTCAGCTATGCCCACATCGAAAAACTGCTCAGGCAATTCGGCGGCGAAGACATCCAGACCCGTCCCTTCGGGCATGGCGGCTGTAATGGCCACTATCCGCTGATCTTTCCGGGCCAACTCTAACACCGTCTGTCCGAATACTTCCGAATATGTGATGACACTGGATGGAGAACAGCTGTTGGCCGGCTTGAGTGCATGCAATCGCCCCGGATCCTTTTCCGCAGGGGCGTAGCCTTTGCCCTTTTCGGTGACCGCATGAATTAAGACCGGGCCTCCCCGACTGATGGCCTCACGCAAAACCCTCTGCATCATAGCGATGTCATGGCCGTCAATGGGGCCGTAGTATGTAAAGCCCATCTCCTCAAACAGAGCACCCGGAACAACCAATGAGCGCAGGGTGTCTTTGAGTTTCTCCGCCGCTTTCCACATCTGACCCCCGATGGCGGGTATGCGGCCGATCAAACGCTCAAGTTCCTCTTTGGCGCGGTGCACCGTCGGATCCGTGCGCAACTGCGTCAAGTAATTGGACATCGCTCCCACATTAGGGGCAATGGACATTTTATTGTCGTTGAGAACAACCACCAGATCGGTCTTCAGTTCGCCGGCGTGGTTCATAGCCTCAAAGCTCATGCCTGACGTCAGCGCACCGTCACCGGTTATGGTCACTACTTTATACTGCTCTCCCAAGGCATCCCGGGCCACACAGTACCCCAAAGCGGCTGAAATAGAGGTACCTGCGTGCCCTGTGCCAAAGGCATCGTGCGGACTCTCCGACATACGCGGAAAGCCGCTCAGCCCATGTAGCTGGCGCAATGTGCCGAACTGCTCACGCCGTCCCGTGATCAGTTTATGCGGATAGGCCTGGTGCCCGACGTCAAAGATCAATTTGTCTCTCGGGCTGTCGATCACCGAATGAACGGCGAGGATGATCTCCACCGCCCCCAGGTTAGCACCTAGATGGCCACCCGTCCGTTTGACGGTACGTACGATCTCGTCTCGAATCTCAGCAGCAAGTTGTTGAAGATCTTGCACACTCAAGCCGCGCAAATCAGCGGGCGAGTCTATGGTATCCAGAATACGAACCACCCAGGTCATCACCCCTTTTCTTCAGACAGGGTCTCATCGGAGATCACGATCAGCCTGATTAGTATTCCCGTTCGACCACAAAGGCGGCCAGTTGTGCGAGCCGATCCGCTGCCGCACCGAAGCGTTTGACACTCTCTTTTGCTGCCTCTACGGCCTCCAAAGCCATGGTTTTTGAACGCTCCACGCCATAGAGGCGAGGATAGGTCAACTTCTGTCGACGCTGGTCACTGCCCACGGCTTTGCCTAAACGCTCCTCGTCACCGATAACATCCAGAAGATCATCCATTATCTGGAAAGCCAGACCAAAATGCATGGCGTAACGACTTACTGCCGCCAAGTCCTCGCTATCCAATCCGCCCACCATAGCACCGGCCAACAGACTGGCTTTGAATAGGGCCCCTGTCTTGCGCTCGTGTATAAAGCGCAGTGTTTCGGCGGCATGATCATCCACAGGAGCTCCCTCCGCCTGCAGGTCGGCCACTTGGCCTCCAACCAGCCCCTTGGTACTGGCCGCTTCCGCCACACAAGCTATCACCCGCACGGTCAGCTCCGGTGACAGTCCGATCAACTCAGGCAAGCGGGACAAGACGACGAAAGCCTCAGCCAACAGCCCATCGCCGGCCAGGACGGCTAAACCCTCGCCGAATAGCTTATGATTACTCGGCTGCCCTCGGCGGTAGTCGTCATCATCCATGCAAGGCAGGTCATCGTGAATAAGCGAGTAGGCATGAATCATCTCCAAACTGGCGGCCACAGGCAAAGCCCGGAGTCTCGATTCTCCCCTCAGCCCCGCGGCCTCCATGGCCAACATGGCCCGCAAGCGCTTGCCCCCACCGCAGGTACTGTAACGCATAGCCCGGTGAATGATCCCGGGGGCCTCTGATTCCGTAGGCAAAAGGCGATCCAGTTCCTCTTCAACCAAGGCGGCCATCTGTTGCATGTAGGTCTTCAGGTCGGTTGGCATCTCTATGCAACCCCCGGTGGTGGATTGTCGAACTCCTCAACTACGGGCTCCCCGTCTTCAACCCCGACGAGCAACTGAATTCGTTTTTCCACTTGATCGAGAAGAGAGGCACAATGTCGGCTCAACTTCACGCCCTCTTCAAAAAGCTGCAGAGCTTCATCCAGTTTGATATCGCCAGCCTCGAGTTTACGCACTATGACTTCAAGGCGGCCCAAAGCCTCCTCGAAGTCCATCTTCGGGGCTTGGTCACCCATCATTAACACCTCTTCTTTCAAATGGGTAATAGCTCCTGAGCCGACCCGGCCCCGGTGCTTTCAACCCGACAACCGAATGTGCCGTCGTCAACACGGACCTCAAGCCGTGTTCCGACTCTTACTTGTGAAACGCTCCGCACGACATCACCGGTTTCCGCCAACTGGCATATGGAGTATCCTCGGGCCAAGGTCGCCAGCGGGGACAGACTGTCGAGTTTGGCCAGCAGGGTCTGTAGTCGGGATTGATCAGCGGAGAACTTTCGCATCAGGTTGTCTTCCGCAGCCTTGACCAAATCATCCACCTGCTGACGAAGTTGATCGATCGTGGCTGAGGGACGGACAAGAGCAGGGCTGGCACTCAAAAGCTGTAGACGATCCCGTCGAGTGCTCACCAGGCGACGCACGGCGCCTTCCAAGCGCGTGTGGTGCTCCTTGATCTGCCTCAACAAAACCGCTCGTTCGGGGACAACCATCTCTGCAGCCGCCGAAGGCGTCGGCGCCCGACGATCGGCGACGAAGTCAGCTATGGTAAAATCCGTCTCATGGCCGACGGCCGAAACGACAGGAATCGCCGAAGCGGCGATAGCGCGTGCCACGGATTCATCGTTAAATGTCCACAACTCTTCCAGAGAACCTCCGCCGCGGCCGACGATCAGTACATCCGCCAGACGCGCCTTATTCATCAACTCAATGGCAGCGACAACACTGGCCGGCCCGCCCGCGCCCTGTACGAGGCATGGAGCGACCAGGATATTAACGGAGGGATTGCGCCGCCCCAAAACGCTGATGATGTCGCGAATGGCCGCCCCCGTAGGAGAGGTGACGACCCCGACCGTCCGCGGCAAATACGGCAGGGGACGTTTACGCTCGGGACTGAAAAGCCCTTCGGCTTCCAGCTTCTTTTTCAGCTGCTCAAAGGCCAAAAACAAAGCTCCTTGGCCTGCCGGATACATCTCACGCACATAGAGTTGATAATCACCCGAAGCTTCGTATACGCCGAGCGAGCCCCTAACGATCACAGTCAACCCGTCTTCAGGACGAAAACGCACTCGCGAGTTGTGACTGCGAAACATGACGCAGCGCAAGCGACTCCTGCTGTCTTTAAGCGTGAAGTACATGTGTCCTGAAGAATGATGCTTAAAATTGGATATCTCGCCGGTCACGAGAAGGTCTTTCAGCGGAGGAGTTTCCTCGATCAAAGACTTAACGATTCGGGTAACCTCATAGACAGTGAGGCACTCGCTTTCTAGCCACACCCGGGAGTCTTGAAGCATGTCCCACCTACTCGCTGCGGATTTGACACGTGCTTATGGTCCAGTATAGCACATCAGCGGACCGGAGACCGACCGGGAAGGGCGGCAATCGGTCCGCCGCTCAGGCGCGCCGCAGCCCAAGCGGCCAATCCGACGGCATTATCACCGCTTAGCTTTGGCGGAGCAAACCAGAGCCGACATCCCGCAAGACGCTCACTTGATGCCAATGACCGGCGCACCAGACGATTGGCAACGACGCCACCGGCCAAGACAATGCCTTTGACCCCGGTTTGGCTAACCACTGCCGAAAGCCATAGTTCCAAAGACTTCGCCAGACACTCCAACGTGCCGCGGGCCACCTCGGCCGGTGTCGCCCCCAAAGCGATCGCTCGACGGGCCGCGCTTTCGGGTCCGGAAAACGACAGCTTCACATCTTGAACACTGACTGGTAAAGGCATACTGCCGGGCTCGCCGCCTTCGGCCAATCGCTCCAGATGCGGCCCTGCAGGAAAAGGCAGGCCCAGGGCATTGCCCACCCGGTCAACAAATTGCCCCGCACTTATATCCCCGGTGGCCGCCACGATGCTCAGACGCGGACGGATCCGATGCTCTTGCCCCACGCCTTGCACCAGTACCGCTTCGGTCGTGCCCCCGGACAGATGAACCGCCAGGATGTCGGTCATCTCCATCGGCGGTAACGCCCACAGAGCCGCCCAGATATGTCCCTCTTGATGGGAAGCCTCCCAACACGGAACTCCGTGCGTAGAAGCGATCACACTGGCCACGGCGTGGCCGACCAAAAAGACCGGCATAAAGGAATCCTCTTGAGGACGGGGCGTGCGACTGACGGCCACGGCGCGCACGTTCATTTGCGGAAAGCTCGGATCGAAAGCCTTAGCCACGGCCTCGGGCAAACGGCGAACATGCTGATACACCGCCTCTGCCTGACGCAAGCCCAGCTCTCCCGGCCGCACTTCGAGCGGTATTCTGACATCGCTGAGCAGCTCGCCCCGAAGATCCATAACGGCCACGGAACACGTGTAAGCGCTGGTGTCTATGCCGACTGCTACAGGTCTCATTGTATCGCCTCGGGCACGGAAGGCTTGTCGCGCTCGCTGTCATCGGTCCTGTTCAGGACGGAAGCGATACTGGAGAGAATGCCGTTAACAAAGCGGCCGGAGGTCTCATCACCGTAGATCTTTGCCAGCTCCACTGCTTCGTTGATCGCCACGGCCACCGGTACCTGGTCCCGTAGTTTATCAAGCTCGAACACGGCGAGGCGCAAAACTACCCGGTCGGTGCGCGGCAGACGCTCCAGAGACCAACCGACGGTGTATTGGCTTATCAGGGCGTCGATCTCTGACAAATGCTTCAGCGTTCCTCGCACCAACATTCTGGCAAAGTCAGCTGCCGGTTCGGAAACGCCCAATTCTTGTATGTTATAGGCCAGGGCTTCTTCCGGATGGCCTTGTCCCACATCAACTTGGAACAAGGCCCTCAAAGCGACTTCCCTGGCCAACCTCCTGTTTGACAAGTTCTCACCTCTCAGTTTCTTCGCCGCCATACCGTGTTTTTGTCTTCGTCGATACGTGCTCCGGCATATATGCCGACGGCCATGCAGACGATGACAAACAAGGTGCGCCACACACCGAAGACCAGCACCATCCAACTCAAGACTACGCCTACTATGGCGCCAATGATCTTGCCCCGATGGCGAAAAAGCAACTCCAGGACCTGCCAGGATTCTCGCATCGACAGGGGCCTCCTATTCAACGCGTCGCACATCTGCTCCGACTGCCGCGATCTCGACTGAGACGCTGTTCACCTTGACTCCGATAGTCTCTCGTACGTACTTCTCAACAGACTCTTGCACTTGCGTGGACAAATCGGGGATGGTGCGATCACCCGTGGCCGCCAACTTCAGGCGTACATCCGCCCCTTGAGTGGTCAACACGACCTTCACATCCGCGCTACGCACTCCGAGCATCTGCTGGACGACACGAAGAACGGCCTCTTCGACAGCCTGAACGGCGACTCGCACTTGCCCCAGTTCAGTCTCGTTGACCAGAACGCGTTCGACACGGTCGGGGAAGACCTGAGCCAAAAGCCGCAAACCGGCCGCGAGTAGGACCACGGCGGCCAAAGCCGTCTGCCAAGGGGCCGCACGCAAACGATTGATCAACACAGCCAGCTCCCCCACCGCCTGCCAACCCGACGCAATGGCTATCAACAGCGCGGCCAAGACCATGCACAGCAGCGCGACAACGGTCCCGGTCACCCGGTCAAGCAAAGGCACGGTGACACCCCGCCTTCTATATCACCCGGCTTTCTTCCGCAGGCGGCTCCTGAGTAGGCAGGTGCACTCCCTGAATGTGCACATTCACCTCAACGACCGTCAGGCCCGTCATAGTCTCAATGGCTCTCTTTACGTTCTGTTGGATGTTCAATGAAACCTCGGGGATTCGCACCCCGTACTCGACAATCACGTACAGATCGACGGCCGCCTGTTGCTGTCCGACCTCCACTTTGACCCCTTTGGTGAGGTTCTTGCGACCCAGCATTTCGGCAATGCCGCCGGCAATACCGCCGCTCATCCCGGCGACGCCATCCACCTCCGTTGCGGCCAGACCGGCGATCACGGCCACCACTTCGTTAGCGATCCTCAGCTCCCCGAGCTCACTTCGCTCACGTGGTTCTGACACCGTCAGTCCCCCCCGTCATATATTGTTCCAAAAACCTGGTAGATAGCAGAGCTTGCCGAAAGGCTTCGTCGTTGAGCAGACGGCGATGGAAAGGAATGGTCGTGGCCACCCCTTCGATGAAGAACTCGTCCAACGCGGCCAACATTCGGGCGATGGCCGCCTCACGGGTAGGCCCGTGGCAAACCAGTTTAGCCAGCAGTGAGTCGTAGAAAGGCGGCACGACGCAACCCGTGAAGGCCGCGCTGTCCACGCGTACACCCGGCCCGCCCGGGGCATGATAGAACCTGATGGTTCCCGGTGAAGGGATGAAATCCCGATCGGGATCTTCGGCATTGATCCGACACTGCAGGGCATGTCCACGTATGACGACGTCTTCTTGAGTAAACGAGAGTTCCTCACCGGCGGCCACCAGAATCTGCTCCTTGACTAGATCAAGGCCCGTGACCATCTCAGTGACCGTGTGCTCAACCTGGATGCGAGTGTTCATTTCCATGAAGTAGAAACGCCCGGAACTGTCCACGAGATACTCCATCGTCCCTGCGCCCACATAGCCTACATGGCGTGCCCCACGCACGGACATCTCTCCCATGCGTCGGCGCAAATCATCACTGATTCGGGGTGCCGGAGCTTCCTCGAGGACTTTTTGATGCCGGCGTTGCAGCGAACACTCCCGCTCGCCTAAGTGTACCACATGCCCATGCTCGTCTGCGAACACCTGCACTTCGATATGACGCGGATTGTCCAAGAGCTTCTCAATGTAGACATCGGGTCGACCGAAAGAAGCTTCAGCCTCGGCCTGGGCCGGCACCAACAGACGGGACAGCTCGGCTCGGCTATGAGCCACACGCATCCCTCGGCCTCCACCTCCGGCCGCTGCCTTGATCAACACGGGATAACCGATCTCCTCGGCTACGGCAATGGCTTGAGCTTCGTCGGCTACCACCCCGTCGCCGCCGGGCACCACGGGAACACCGGCATCGCGCATGGTCTGCTTGGCCTGGGCTTTGTCGCCCATCAACTCGATGGTGGCGCTTGAGGGCCCTATGAACTTAATGCCGTGGGTCTCGCAGATCTCAGCGAACTGCGCTCTTTCCGACAACATGCCATAACCGGGATGAAGAGCGTCGACCTCGGCAATCAAAGCCGCGCTGATAATATTCGGGATGTTCAAGTACGAACGTGAAACCGGACCCGGACCCACACATACGGCCGCATCCGCCAGTCGGACGTGCAAAGCATCTTGATCGGCTTCGGAATAAATGGCCACCGTCTCTATTCCCAACTCTTTGCAGGCCCGAATGATCCGCACGGCAATCTCACCGCGATTGGCTACCAGAACTCGTTCAAACACAGAGACGCCTCCTATAGAGCCGGTAAGGTGTCAAGTGCGCTGAATCACAAACAAAGGCTGCCCATACTCCACCGGCTGGGCGTTCTCTACCAGAATCTGTAACACCTTGCCTTTCAACTCGGACTCGATTTCGTTCATGAGCTTCATGGCCTCGATAATACACAACGGTTGCCCCACTTCGACCTCGTCGCCTACCTGCACATAAGGCGGTGCATCCGGTGCGGGTGCCCGGTAGAATACACCGACCATCGGAGCCACAATCGTTACGGTATCGTCAGACGCATCCTCAACGGGGGTCGGTGCCGCTTCCGCCGGACGCTCCTCGACAACAGCGCCTGGCGGCGCCGTCACCCCCGGGCTGACCGAACCCATCACAGACGGAGCACTGAAAGCGGTCTGTTTACGAATGGACAGCTTGACAGACTCCGTTTCCAGAGTAAACTCAGCAATCTCACTTGCCTGAAGAGCTCGAATAAGCTCCTTGATCTCTTTGATATCCAACGGTCCACTCCTTCGTAGATCCTTCTATGGCCAAGGCGGGTACACAAACGCCCATCTAATAGTCCGATGCAACCAGGTATATAGCCATCATGTTTTCTACTCACGGGCAGACATATCCTTCCATGACAAGACCTAAGCATCCCCGGCGCCGTCAATGATGGCAATGCGCTCCAAAGACACGTTGGCTACTCTAGACACCAACTCTCCCACCAGCCCGGCTTCTTCTTGCTGCAATACTTCGGGCAGAACGACACTGGCGGTGTCATCGGCCAAGACAACCACCGCGTCGCTAAAACCTTTGGCGCGCAACAAAGACTCCGCCTGCATCTCACGCTCATTGCGTTTGAGCAGAGCCAACAGCTCAGTAGTCAGCTGCGTCTTGCGCGCCTCGCTGATGCCGCTTTCAGCCGCCGCGGCCCGCAACAGGTCGATCTGCATGGCGCGGACTCTATCTCTTTCCATTCTGTATTCGTCAAAGCGAACGGCTGACGCGGGTTGAACCAAAACTTGAGCCGATCCGCGATCGATATGCTCGACGGGCATTTCGGGAATCCGAGCCACGACACCTATGGTAGGATTCGACATTCGGGCTTCGCGCTCATGGCGGGCCGCCAGATACAGCACACCCAGAATAACAAACAGCAAAAGCATCATTATTATGCGCCAAATGCGCTGTCGTTCAACCACGATCATCACGCTCTGTCACCTCCTTAATGTATCCCCCGGCCGCATGGGAAAGACAGCAACCCGGTTAGCGGGTAAAGACAGTGCCGTTTGCACGGCCAAAGACAGGCGATAGCATATCTGTGGCGAAGAGGCCCCCTGAGCCACCACGACAACTCCTTTGATCTTTGGTCTGCGTTCGAGAAGAACCAGAGGTTTTTCGCTGCGGGACGCATCATCGCGCAAGGTGACGGGGCGCCTGCTTTCATGCAGATCTTCGCCTTGACCTTCACCGGCTGCAGTGCGCTGGATGGTGACTTCCTCTGCGATCACCACCTCCTCCCCGGCTTCCAGCGCCACGAACACTTCCACCGCGCCAGCTCCCTCTATGTGCCCCAGAATCTCACGCAATTCACGGGCCAAGCGCTCTTCGTAACTGACCACGGAGCCGCCCTCTGTCAACGGTGGGGGCGCCAACGTCGGTTGCGCCGACGGCCCGCCTCCTCGGCTCAGTACCATGAGAGCGATACCTACCAGGGTTAGAACGGCCAAACCCCGCCCGGTGGCCCCTCTCAACAACAGGTTGTCTCCGGCGTCCTTGGCCGAAGAAGCGTCTGTGTTCCCCTGCAGCCAGCGCATCCAAGAGTTCTCCCGCTGTGACATGTCACTGCCCTCCCCGCTGTGCCTCCACGCGGACGACGACATTGTTAACGCCAAAGAAGGACCTTGCCAGAAGTCTCACCCGTTCCGTCACATCCGCCTCAACGGCCGTCGTCTTCAACGAGACGTTGATTTGAGGCTGGCCTTCGACCACATGCACAGAGGCTTGCTGCACGCCATCAATGGTCTCGATCTCCATTCTGACTTCTTCAAACAGCCCGGCTTGTGTTGCCCTCGCGGCGCCGATAAACATCTGCCTGCCCGCCTCCGCGGCGTCCTCGCCGGCCGTTGCGTTCATGGCCGGAACATCCGGAAACTGACTCATCCAGCCCGGTCCTCGCACGAAATGCAACAAAGGATCGAGAATGGCCAGGATGACGACCAAGCCTAAGATCATTTTGGTATAGCGGCGCAGCTCGCCGGCTGGCAAGATCATCTCCACCACGGTGACAAACAAAATGAGAAAGACAAGCTGTTGAGTCCAGGTATGGATCAGCTCATACACCGCGCTAACCGCCCTAGCGTAGAATTGTCGGTATATTGCCGATGCTGATCAGGATCGTGATCCCGACAAAGAACATCAACCCCACTGTCAGCAGGCAGGCAATGACCAGGGAAAAACTGTTTGCCAAAGCACTCATGGCCTCCACCAGGCGCTCATCGCTGATCGGCTCCACCAAAGCAGCGGCCAAGCGATAGACCATGTAAATGGCAAAGATCTTGATGGTGGGAAAGATCATGAGTGCGAATACGGCTGCCATTCCGAAGCCGCCGATGGCGTTTTTGATCAGCATCGAACCGCCGACGACAACTTCCAGAGCCTCAGCCATACGGCTTCCCACGACAGGGACGAAGGTTCCCGTCAGGAACTTGGCCGTTTTGAGTGCCATCCCGTCAGAGACCGGGGCTATAGCTCCACGCACTGTGAGCACGCCGAAAAAGAGAATGAACAAAACACCCAACAGAGTCAAAGCCCACTGACGGATCAGGGAGGCCAGTTTGCGCATGGGGAACTCCCGCGACAGAGTACCCAGCACGGCCAGGACCGTAGTCAGCATGACCATGGGCAGAATGGTGCTTTTCACCACGGTAGCGACCAGATTGATGGCCACGAATAGCAGAGGGTGGAAGACAGTGGCCGTGGTCACTGCACCGACCGCGGCCAACATGGTCGTCATCATCGGCAACAGAGCCTGCATAAAAGAGACCATGGTGTCGATGGCCTCGGTGGCGGTATGCACCACCAGTCGGTAAGAATGCACAGCCATATAAAGCAGCGTCAAAAGCGCTACGGTCAGCGCCAGATCGGAAGCTCCCTGGGCCGGAAAGACATGAGCCAAGTTCTTCAACACAGCGCAAAAGACGGCGAGGATCACCAATTGCCCCAGCAGATGCAGGTGTTGTGTGACTTCCCGCACGGCAAATGAGAGCAGGCGACGCATCATGTCGGCCGGGTCAAGACCCAGATCGCGACCCGAATCGGAAATGATGCGGGTCAGATCGAACGGGGGCAGCTCCTGGCGCAGATCAGCCGGTAAGGAGCCCAAAAACGCCTCCATCTCAGTGGTGGTCAAGGCGGCGAGTTGATCCTCGACCGGCTTGGGCAATCCGGCGGATTCGGCGCAACACACCACGATAAGCAGCAGCGCAAGGAAGAAGAGATGAACTCCGTAACGATGAAGGACCCTCATGGCATAAGACCTACCAATGCCTCCATAATCCCCGCCACCAACGGCACGGCCAAGAGCATGATGAGCACCTTGCCAGCCATCTCGACGACGGCGGCAGTGGTCTCTTCCTTGGCGTCTTTGGCTAGCTGAGCTCCAAGCGCCGCTATGTATGCAGTACCTACGGCCTTGAGGACCACCGCCATGTAAACGCTTCGGATTTGAGCCCTCCTGCCCAGATCGACAAACAACCGCATGACCTGTTGCAACGGCGGAAGCAGAACAAGAAGCAGGGTGACCATAAAGGCTATGGCCAGCTGAGAGGCCAGGGCACCCTGCGACGCCGAACGCAGATAAGTGAGCAGAACGGCCATGACAATGGCCATAGCCACAATTCGCGTCATCTCCTGCACTGCCAAGCCCCCCTCATCTCGCCTACCACCAACGAAAAACGGCCTCCACATCCGCAAAGAGCCGGGATATCATCTGGACAAGCCAGAGCAAGACGATGATCACACCGGCCAAAGAGAGCATCTGTGCCTGCTCCTGTCTTCCCGCCTGCGTCAGGAAGATGTGTAGGATGGCCACAATGATTCCTAACCCGGCTATTTTGTATATCGCTGTAATATCCACAGGTGTTAACTCCTCTTCTTTTTTCAGTAAAGTAGAATTACAAGAAGCAGGCCGCTGCTCACTCCTAAATAACGCCACAAACGACAGGCGTTTTCGACCCGGGAACGCAGCATCTGCCGTTCGTCCGTGAGCAGCTTCTGAGCCAGACGAAGATGACGAACGTGATCTTCAGCTCGCCACGGCCCCCAAGCCGCGGTGACTCCCTTCAATATGTCCAGCTGACGACTCGGCAGCTGTCTTTTTTCTCCCCACGACGTGCAAGCGGATAGCCAGGCTTCCCGAACTCTCACACCCTCCCGCAAAGACCGGGCGGCCAGCAAAAAAAGCTCTGAAGTCTCTGTCGCTGCAGAGGCCGCCTTCTCAAAAGCCTCCTCGAGATCGGAAGCCAAGAATGCGATTTCGGATTCCAAGACCGCAAAGGCCCTGAGCAGCCCCTCTGTCGTAGCCAGATGGCGCAGCTCCCTCTGCGCCGCTCGTTCACCCAACAGCACGGTGGCGATCAAAATGCAGACGGCTCCCACTGCCTTCATCACTTCTCACGTCCCTGGCGCTTCCGGTCAGATCGACGATCCGCTCTATGGTGCCGGGTCCTTTTTTCCTACTCAACACAACCAGTCGCTCAAAGGCCCCGTGACGAACCAGACGGGCGAGACCGGGCCGGCGTTGAACATCCTCGAGTGACGTTCCGTGTGCCGTGACGAGCAGCGTCACGCCTGCAAAGAGGGCCTCCTCCAATGCTGCGGCATCGGCCTCACTGCCCACCTCGTCGGTCACAATCACCTGTGGCGACATCGAACGCAACACGAGCATGATCCCCTCAGCCTTCGGACACCCGTCCAACACATCGGTCCGAGGCCCGACGTCCAGTTGAGGTATTCCCCGCCAGCAGGCCGCTAACTCGGAACGCTCATCGACCACGGCCACCCTGCGTCCTGAGAAGCCAAGTGAAGCAATGCCGCAGGATACCTGTCGCGTCAAATCCCGCAGCAAGGTTGTCTTCCCGCAGCCGGGGGCGGAGACGATCAGGGTATGAAACAGGCGGTCACCCCGAATCAAAGAGGGCACGACTCCGTCTGCTGCTCCCGGCACGGCTCGGGCTAGGCGCACATTATAACTGGCGATATGCTTCATGGTCTGGATGCGCCCGTGTTGCAGCACAGCCTGTCCGACAAATCCCACTCGGTGTCCTCCGGGCAGGGTGATAAACCCTGCTCGCACGTCGTCCTCGACGGCATAAAGAGAGGCTCTCGTGATGGCCTCAAGAAACTCGGTGGCATGCCGGTGATGCCAGAGCAACCCTTCGTCGGCTGCAACGGTCTGACCGTTCCTACCCAGAAAGAAGTCTCCGGTGCTCGACACCACCATGACCGGTCGTCCACACCTCAGCCGAATCTCCTCAAGCTGCCCACGCTTGTCTTTCGGTAGCTTGGCCAAAGCCTGACGAACCGTAGGAGGAAAATAACCTAGTATCTCATCGAGGGCACAATTCACACCGCTCACCTCTGTACAACCTATGCCCCTCGAGGGGTCAAAAAGAACAAAAAAAGGACCGTCCCCACAAACAAGAGGGGACGGTCCTCGTTCGACCGCGCCGAGACCGGCTACATGTCGTCATCTTCTTCGTCTTCGATGTCTTCTAAAGACGCTCCGTTGGTATGTGCCTTTCCTGCGCAGTCCCCCGTGGCATAGACCACGGCCCCGCAAGACGGGCAGGCGATCTCCACATCGGAGTCATAGAGGAAGTCCTCCTCGAAGAAGATCTCCTCATTGCATTCAGGACAGATCATCTCCACGATATCGCCGTCGTACGTATCGTCGTCAAGACCGAACAACACATCTTCGAGATCGGCGAGATCGCAATCGATGGCTTCCAAGTACTCTTCAGTCTCCGCCTGACCCGCTTCCAGCATCTCTACCTTATCGGCAAGATCACTGCAGATGGCCAGCAGACTGTCCCAGGCAGATTTTGCCTGGGGGTCATCTGCACAGAAGCCCGATCCGTCGATAAGCCCGCGCAAGTAAGCGATGCGCTCTTTCACTCCCACGTCGCCACCCCCCTGGGGACCCGTCTGCTAGACACGTGACAGATACTCGCCGGTGCGCGTATCGACTCGTATCTTATCACCCTGTTCGACAAACAAAGGAACCTGTACCACCACACCCGTCGCCAGGGTAGCCGGTTTGGTACCTCCGGTTGCCGTATCACCTCTGAATCCGGGTTCGGTATGTACGATCTCCATTTCCACGGCTGTTGGCAGATCCACACCTATCGGCTGACCCTGATAAAACTGGATTCCGATGATCATATTGTCGACGAGCCACTTCCAGGCATCACCGATCTGATCCCGAGTGAGCACCACTTGCTCATACGTCTCGGTGTCCATGAAGGTAAACTCATCGCCGCTCGAGTACAGATACTGCATCTGCTTGGTCTCAATGTGAGCCCGATTTACTCTCTCACCGGCGCGGAAAGTCTCTTCTCGTACCGCACCTGTCTTGACGTTCTTTAGCTTAGTGCGGACAAACGCAGCACCTTTACCCGGCTTAACATGCAAGAATTCCACGACCGAATAGACTTCTCCATCGACTTCGATGGTCAAGCCTGTCCGGAGATCATTGACGGAGATCATACCGCCACCCCCTGCTTCCTCTGTTAGGCTTACCCGTCAAGAGCATAGACATACGGATCTTACAAAATCAACAACTCTTTCGTTGCGCCAGTGAGCACCTGAGGCCCTTCTGCGGTCACGCAGATGAGATCCTCTATGCGCACACCACCCCAACCCGGAATATAGATCCCGGGTTCCACACTGCAAACCATACCTTCGGCCAAGACGCTTTCACCGAGGCGGGAAAGACGCGGATATCTTTCATGAACCTCAAGACCGATTCCGTGCCCCAAACCGTGCCCGAAGTTGTCACCGTATCCGTTGGCGGCGATCACCTCACGAGCCACGTCATCTACCTGCTTGCCCGTTCTACCGCATACGGCGGCGGCGATACCCGCCTTTTGCGCACGCAGTACGAGATCGTAGATCTCTTTTTGCTTGGCATCGACTGAGCCGATGGCCACCGTACGTGTGATGTCCGAGTGATACCCCTTCCAAACCGCACCGAAATCGACTGTGACCAACTCACCCCGTTGAATGAGCTTGTCGGTCGGCGCACCGTGCGGCAGTGCTCCCCGCGGCCCCGACACCACGATAGTGTCAAAAGCCAGTCGCTCGGCACCGCCGTCACGCAAGAGACGCTCGAGTACAAGCGCTACCTGTCGTTCGCTGACTCCCGGACGAATATGCGGCAAAAGCTTTTCAAAGGCCTCGTCCGCAATCGCTATGGCCTTGGCCATGAAGGCTAGCTCATCGACACTTTTGATGGCCCTGAGCTGCTCTATCCAGTCGTCAACCGCCACCCACTCGCATTCCGGAATTTTGGCCTGCAGATTCTGCCAGGTTTTATGTACCACGTGTTCAGTCTCAAAACCTGCTCGTCTGGCCTCAATGCCACCGAGTACCTCACTAGCGGTCCGGTAAAAATCCATGTATTCTATGATCTCAAACTCCGGTGCCTCATCCTTCGCCTGCGTCACGTAACGAGCATCGACGAGCAGAAAGGCACGCTCTTGTCCGATGATGACACTACCCGCCGATCCGGAAAAGCCCGTAAGCCACCGCCGATTGGCCGAGGAGCTGACCAAAAGCGCATCCAGTTCGGCATCTGCCATCCGTGTCCGCACCTGTTCCAGTCTATGTAAAACCACCCGACCCCTCCTAGTCCGAGCTTTTCTGTCTTAACCTTTCAACAAGGGCCTGGAGAGCCAGGGTGTAGCTCAGCGGGCCCAGACCGGCAATCTGCCCGATACATACAGGCGCGATCACCGAGGCGTGGCGAAAGGCTTCTCTGGTGTAAACGTTGGAGAGATGAACTTCGATGGCCGGCAGTCGCACCGCTGCCAAGGCATCGCGAAGGGCGATACTGGTGTGTGTCAGCGCCCCGGCATTGATCACAATACCGGCCGCCCACTCCGCCGCCTGATGGATGGCATCGATCAGCACACCTTCGTGATTGCTCTGTTGGCACCGCACGTGAACGCCCAATTCGCCTGCTTTGTCGGCCAAGCGCCGGTTAATGTCATCAAGCGTAAGTGTGCCATAGATATTCACTTCACGGCTGCCGAGCAGATTGAGATTGGGACCATGAAGCACCAAAAACTCCAAGTCATCACTTCCTTATCACAACCCGCGCTGCCATTCCAGGGCCTCGCGCAACTGGCTGCGTGACACCGCCGAACCCGTCGGCGCAGAGCCGAAGCGTTGGCTGAGGACCATGCGTATCTGACCGGCTCTGACTTTTTTGTCATGCTCGACGGCCTGCAGCAGCTCGTCGATCGACACATGCGGGGCGCTGATCGGTAAACCGGCCCGTCTCAGAAGCGCTATCAAACGTTCCACATCGGCACCGGACCAACCTCCGACCATATGCGACAGGCGACCCGCTGTGACCATGCCGATGGCTACCGCCTCGCCATGGGTGTACTCAGTGTAACCCGTTACGCTTTCCAGAGCGTGGGCCACTGTATGACCGAAATTGAGGATCTCGCGCAGGCCCGTCTCTTTTTCATCGCTTTCCACAACAGCCCCTTTTATGACACACGACCGATAGACACAATGGCCCAGCGCGTTCGGATCGCGGTTGAGAATATCCTGAAGATGCTCTTCGACAAAACGGAACAGATCCTCTTCAGCCATCACACCGTGTTTGATCACTTCAGCCAGACCGGACAGAAGCTCACGCTCGGGCAGGCTGCACAACACATCGGTGTCTGCAATCACCGCCCGGGGCTGATAGAACGCTCCGACCAGGTTCTTCCCTTGTTTGAGATTGACGGCCACTTTTCCGCCCACACTGGCATCAACCTGGGCCAGAAGAGTCGTCGGGATCTGCAGCCACGGAATACCGCGCATGTAAGTGGCAGCCGTCAGACCTGCGATGTCACCGGTCACACCGCCTCCTAAAGCAACGATGAGACCGTCGCGGGACAAACCTGCGCTCACACAAGCCTCATACAACGATTCCAGAGTCTGAAGGTTCTTAAACTCTTCTCCGGCTGGGATGACCACCTGACGAACATGGCAACCGCCCCGCCGCAAAGCGGCCATAGCACGCTCGGCGTACAATGGGGCGACATTGCTGTCGGTGATCAAAAGGCCTTGTCCGGGCAGGCAGGGCACGAGTTCGGGAAAGCACTCTAAGAGATTTGATCCCACGTGCACCGTATAGCCGTCATGCCCGGCGTCAATCTTAACCTGCCGCGCGGCTGCCTCTCCCCGTCTTTTGAACTTCCAGTGACCCTGGATGATCTTCGCCAGACGCTCAGGCGAATCATCCGCTCTGACCACCAAGTGAGCCTGTGCATATTGCGGCATGCGGGATTCATAGAGCCGACGAACGCGATCTTGACTGACCTCAACCAACAGCGGTCGATTGCCTTCGCTTCGTGCTCTGGCCAGCAGTACTTCCAAGGGAGCCGCCAGCCAGACGACTAAGTTGTCCCTCAAAAGCACGGATAAAGTCTCTGGATCGGCAAGCGCTCCTCCACCCGTGGCAATAACCCGACCGCTTTCCCGGGCCACCTCTTGCACCACCTCAGCCTCCACACGGCGGAAATACGGCTCACCCTGCTCGGCGAAGATCTGCGGGATACTCATGCCCACACGTTCCACGATCAGAGTGTCGGTGTCACAAAAAGGCATACCCAACGCGTCGGATAGAAGACGGCCGACCGTGCTCTTGCCCGCTCCCATGAAGCCAACCAAAACGAGATTATGCAATGATCGACCGCAACTAGGCATGGCGCAACCCGTCCAAATATGTGCATAGGTTTCTGCGCAGCTCATCGAGACTGTCGCCGCCGAATTTCTCCAACAGAGCCCGACCCACCTCAAAGGCCACAACGGCTTCGCCGACTACCGATGCCGCCGGCACCGCACATATATCTGAGCGCTCTATGGCCGCCAACCGGCGCTCCTTGGTATCGATATCCACGCTGGGTAAGGGCTTATACAAGGTGGCAATCGGTTTCATGGCCGCCCGCACCACAATCGGCTCTCCGTTGGTCATACCGCCTTCAAGGCCGCCGGCATGATTCGAGAGCCGAACATACTGCCCTCGTTCATAGGCGATCGGATCATGAACCTGAGAACCCGGCCGACGCGCCGCCTCAAAACCCAGTCCGATCTCCACGCCTTTTATCGCCTGGACACTCATGAGGGCCCTGGCCAGTCTGCCATCCAGGCGTTCATCCCACTGACTGAAACTCCCAAGACCGGGAGGCACCCCGGTTACCATGACCTCAAAGATGCCGCCCAAAGTATCTCCCGCTTCCTTGGCCGCATCGATGGCCGCCCGCATGCGCACGACCGCATCCGGATCGGCGCACCGGACGTCGTTTTTCTCGGCCATGGCAGCGAGTTCATCCGGTGGCAGCATCGGTACTGAAGCGTTCACGTCACCGATGCTCAAAACATGACTGTAAACGAAAACATTCAGTTCGCGCAAAAGAGAACGCACCGCCGCCCCAGCAGCCACCCTGGCTGCGGTCTCCCGGGCACTGGCGCGCTCCAGGACATTACGGATATCGCGGTGGCCGTACTTGAAGATCCCGGCTAAATCCGCATGACCCGGACGCGGACAGGTCACACGTTCACACGAAGCATCATTTGGAGCCGGATCCATGCATTGCCGCCAATTCTCCCAGTCCTTATTCTCGATCAGAAACGTGATAGGAGTTCCCAGGCTGTAGCCACCTCGAATACCGGACAGAATGCGCACCCGATCGGACTCTATACGCATCCGGCCGCCCCGCCCGTAGCCGCACTGGCGTCGCTGCAACTCGTGATTGATATCCTCAGCCAGGATTCTGACTCCGGCCGGCATACCGGCGACAATCGTCGTCAGTGCCGGACCGTGCGATTCACCGGCAGTCATATAGCGTAACATTCTGCCACCTCCGGAGTCTCACTTGCCAGCGACCAACCGAGGACGCCGAGAGACATGAACACCGGCCGGTACTATCACTCGAAAGACAACGGTCGCCCGGCGCACCGTGAGCCAACCTAAACCATGGAAGGCCAGATCATGAGCGGGTGAGATCTCCAGCTCCGCCTCTTCCCACCCTCGATCTTGCAGCTGTTGCCGACATGCGGAACACACGCAAAACTCCCAGGTTTCCGATGAATGAGGCTCCAACATCCGCGCCACGGCTGATTCCGAGCTGCGATGGACGGGTACGCCGGGCGGCATATAGCTAAACACCCATGCATTGTGCCCCTGTGAGCGAGCCTCACCAACGATAACCGCAGCCAATCCTCCGAAGACCAGCGCTTGTCTGCGACGCAACCTGAATCGCCTCGGTCGCAACGCTTTCAACGGCACCAGCAGCCGTTCACATTCAGCACAGAGTCGGTCGACGCAACGCCCTCGATTCGGTACGCTGTCTATTTCGATCAACTTAATATCAGACATGACGGGCAACCGCCTTTTTTCTTCGTCTGCCGCTGCGTCGGGCCGCTCTTTTTTTGGATCCGCTCCGTCGCTCCCCGGCAGAAGACAGAGCTTGCAAGAGAGTGCTTTTACCCACCCGGTCGGCGCCCACTATGGCTACCGTGTCGTCCGGCGAATTGATCTCCCGCCTGATCATTTCCCACAGAGCAACAATCCCTGTACCTTCCAAAGCACTGACCACAGCGACTCCGATATGAGCTATATGTTCTTCCTCCAGTCTCTTGGTTAACCACGCCGACACGTCAGAGCGCGATCTCGACGGAAGAAGATCGACCTTGTTCGCCACCACGATCAGGCGTGAGCCGCATCGCAAGGCCAATCGCCTGCTGAAACTACCTTCGAAATCCAGGATATCGGTTACCAGCAAAACCAGATCGGCTTCCGAAAGCCGCTGAATGTCCAGCTCCTCCTTCCTATCTCCCCGGAGCTGATGCCCTGCCTCCATGGAGCAGACCCTTCCTCTTCAGCCACGCCAACACTCGCCTTTCCAAACGTCGCATGATCTTGGTTGTACAAAGCTCATTCTTGCTGATAGGCTGAATCAAAATGGTGTGAACGCCGACTCGGTTGCCTCCTAAAATATCGGTGAAGATTTGATCGCCGATGACGACCGCCTCTTCGGGTGCCAGGCCCAGCAACCGCAAAGCTTGCTTGAAGGGACGTTTACGAGGCTTGACCGCATTGGAAATGGCGGGAATACCCAGTGAGTGCGCTACCGAGCGGACACGCTCCTCTAAAGCGTTGGAAGTGATGCACAGAGAAAAACCGCGCTCACGGGCTTTGGCCACCCATTCGCGCACCTGCGCCGACATCTCCTCCGAATCCCAGCCCATAAGGGTGTTATCCAGATCAACGATGAGCCCCTTGATCCCTCTGTCAGCCAGGTCCTCCAAATCTATATCAAGTACGGACTTGGCCACCTGGTCAGGACAGAGTATCATCAACACCTCGCTCTCCTCCTCCAAGCACCATGGATAGTGCACGCCCGCCGAATCACGCATGTACGAGTCCGATATCTCGATTACGGATGAGCGGCGGAACAGTATTTTCAAGCCGTAGACGCCGTATGGGCCGTAACCGGGGATGCGGCGACAATCCGGCCTATTCCTGCACATCGGTCAGGATCTGCACGTCTTGCGGCGCAGTCTGGTCATCGTCGATGTTGGCCCGCGCTTTCACTAATCTCACCGCCGGTTACCCGTTCCGCGCCCTGCGATAGTCTGTCGCAGAACCCGAATTCGGTGAGATGTATGTCACCGGCTCATAGCACAACTCACCGTCAAGCAAACTCAGGCCGGTTCGGCTTGCGGCCGGCGATCGTCCAAAAGCATGAGATTGAGCCAATCAAGGGCCTACGTGACGTGTCAGAAAGATATACGCCACTTATTATAGCACAGAATGCACATTCTCAGTGCACTCTTCAAAAACGCGGCAGGCCGGTGCCAACGCTTTAGGCACCGGCCTTGAAGCTCACAGGCCGAATCTAGCCCTCGGTACCGTCGGGAAGAAGCGCCCGCTGCAGTTTACCTATAGCCCGCTTTTCGATGCGCGACACATAAGAACGGGAGATTCCCAAAAACCTTGAGACTTCCCTTTGCGTCTTGCGTATACCGTCCACTAAACCATAGCGCAGTTCCAAGACTCGTTTTTCCCGTCCGGTAAGATGCGACAGGCCGGCAAACATCCGCTCTTCATCTATTTTGCGTTCCACGCGCTCTTCGACGTCACCATCACAGGCCAACACATCGATCAGCGTGATCTCATTGCCTTCTTTATCGGCGCCAATGGGATCGTGCAGCATCACCTCGTGGCGCAGCCTCTTGGTCGAACGCAAGTACATGAGGATCTCGTTTTCGATGCATCGAGCCGCATACGTCGCCAGTCGAGTCTGCTTATGTCTGTCGAAGGTATTGATCGCCTTGATCAGGCCTATCGTACCTATGGAGATCAGGTCGTCTGTATCTTCGCCTGTATTGTCGAACTTCTTTACTATGTGGGCTACTAACCTCAGGTTGCGTTCAATCAGAATATTTCGGGCTGAAGGATCACCCCCCGCATACGCTTCAAGATAGGCTGCCTCCTCTTCGGGCTTGAGCGGACTGGGAAATACATTGTTGGCAACGTAGGAAACAAGAAAAGCCAGACCCTGGATTAAAGCGGTAGCTAAAGCGGCAAGCAAGACGGCCAATAGCTGCACCTCCACTCTCCAGAATATGAGAGTCCGGTAAAGAAGGTGCACGTTTCGGAAGCAAAATTACCGGGAGCCAGAGACGGCGTTCAATCGGCGCCGGGCATCAAGGTGCTCACGATAGCTGCGGCTGAAAATATGCGTTCCGTCGCCCCGAGCCACGAAGTAAAGATGATCAGTGTCAGAAGGCTCCAAGACAGCCATGATGGCCTCAATCCCTGGACTGGCGATGGGCCCGGGCGGAAGACCCGGATAACGATAGGTATTATAGGGGGAGTCCACCTTCACATCCTCCAGGGACAGGCGCGTCGGAGCGGGATCAAGCACGTATTTGACGGTGGGATCTGCCTGCAAAGGCATTCGTTGACGGAGTCGATTTAGAAACACCCCGGCAATCAAAGGCCGCTCCTCGGCTTGTTGAGCTTCCTTTTCCACGATGGAGGCCAAGGTCAACAGCTGATGGAAATCCAAGTCAAGGGGAACGTCCCGATCCTCAAGCAAGGGCTCGACCTTCTCGTACATACGATTGACCATCATGCGCAGGATCTCCCGCACTGGGGTGCCGGGGGCGATCCGATAGGTATCGGGAAACAAGTAGCCCTCGAGGCTATTGTTGGGAGGCACCGCCCGGCCGGTGCCTTCCAAGACACCGGCCGCATCGTTCGCGGCGGCCAAGAATTCATCCTCTTCGACTAAACCCGCGGCGGCCAACACCGCGGATATCTGTCGCAGGTCGAAGCCTTCCGGGATGGTGATTCCGCGCGAAGCCACTCGGCCGTCTTTGAGGCGACTGACTATTTCAAAAGGCGTCATTCCCGGGTGCAACTTGTACTCCCCGGCCTGTAGCTTCCCTTCTGCTCCGAGGATCCTAGTCCATAAAATAAAATGAAATTCTGAACGAACGAGCCGTTTTTGCGCCAGATCACGGCCGATGGTGCGGGCGCCAGCGCCGGCTGTCACCCGCACATACACCTCACCCTGCCGACGGCTACCCGCCGGCATAGCCAAATAACCTGTCCCCAAAACGACGAGAAGAAGGAGAATCGCGGTCAGGTAAAGAGATCTAGTCCTCCGATTCTCCAGGATAATCCTGGCTCTCTTCATCCCAGCCATCAAACTCTTCATAAGCCTGGGCCACCCGTGCGAATTCTTCCTCATCGTCGAGCATCACCAATTGCTCTTCGCCGTCGTTTTCCTCGACCCGAAAGATGAATGCCTCAATCGGCCCATCATCGTCCTCTTCCGTTTCGTCGAGTGGTATCAGTACGGCGTAGAGTTGACCGTCCACTTCCAGAGTGCAATCCAAAGCAAAGTCGTGTTCTTGGCCTTCTTCGTCTACCAGGGTGATAAGTTCCTCTCCGTCATGGAGCATGTTGCTCCCCCTCTCTGGCAATTCGTGCTTATGTGTTGCGCTGATCCAAAAACCCCTGCAGAATCACTGAGGCAGCTATCTGATCGACTTTCTCGCGGCGTTGAGCACGCCTAACGCCGCCTTTCAGGAGCGCTTGTTCGGCAATGACCGTTGTGAAGCGTTCGTCAACCAGATGCACCCTTTTGCCGCTACGGTCCGCTAAGACAGCCGCAAACTGTCGAATCCGGGTCGCTTCGGGCCCTTCTTCGCCTGAGGTCCGCCTTGGCAGACCGACGACAAAAGCTTCCACCTCCTGAGCTTGCGCCATCTGCATAATATTGTCAACGTCTTTTTCCACAGATCCGCTGCGCAACAGCGTTCCGCCTGGCTGAGCGGTGATCTTCAACAGATCGCTGATGGCAATGCCTATCCTCCGTTCACCTACGTCCAGCGCCATCAATCTACCGCCACTCACAGATCAACCACCTCAGCCTCATGGTCTCCGGGAGCAGCGACAACCACACGAATCCAGGGTGTCCAACTCGGCAGACGTTTACGCGGACGACCTGACACCTGCATATCTCCTACTTCGCCCGTCTCTAACAAGACTCTTCGCGCCTGTTCCGGCGAACGTCCGGCCACTAAGCGGGATACCGCCACTTCATCGACAGAACCGCTCACAACCACTCGAACGGCGACCTTCAGCTGTCGACCGTCATCGGTTTTCGATTCTTCCTCGATGAAGACCGCAGGCGAGCCCAACACCGAATAACCCGTGGGAACAAAATCTTCAGCCGCCGTGCGCGCATAGCGACGGACGTCATCGATAAGAACATAACGCCCGCGGGCTCTGCCCTTCATCGAGGCATACACACTCTCCGCGGTCTCTCCGGCGGCGGGACGAGCTGAAAACTCCGTTTCCTGTACTTCGAACCAAGAACCGATTAGATAGGCTCCCGCTCCGGCATTCGACTCCAGAAGTTTTTCACCCTCAAGACGCAATTTGGAACTGAGCTGCCGGCGCAATGTCTCGATATCATCTTCAGTGGCATACGAGACGGTCCGTTCAGTCCCCCCGCGCGTGGACTCGGGATTGACCACCCTCAACCCGGATGGTCCTTCGGGCAAGGAAGTGATGCGACCTGCCGCTACATTTCCGACACTCCCTAAGGCCAAGGCGCGTACGCCGACTTCCACTTGACCGGCCTTTATGCCGACCGGAACATTCATAAAGAACTCTGCCTGCCTCGCGGGGACTCGTACCGTGTCAGTGACTTCGAACCGCTGCCCTCCGTCGGTAGCAACAATCGTTCCAGCTGGCACGGTTATCTCTTCTTCCGTTTCATTAAACAAAATGACCGTCCCGGTGGCCGCGGTCACACCCTGCTGCCGCCTCCCGGTGGCCGGTGTCGAAGCCGAGACCTCCACATCCGTCTCCAGCAAACGGACAGGCACGCCGGTATTTGTCTCCGCAACAGCGGGCAGAGGTATCACCAGGGTTCGTTCCAGGCTTCTGGCCGTGGGAGTAACGACTACGGTGACGCGCGGCGAAAAAAGAAACACTAAAACGACAAGAGCCGACAGGGCCACCGCCAAAGCTATCAGTCTTTGGAATGCGGCCAGGCCCGTAAATCGCCTCGTCACCCTGGCAGAGACCGGTTGCATGGGCATGGTCACTTCGGGAATCCTTTGTTTTTCAGCGGTTTCTTCTGTGCTCACACAACGAGCTCCCTTGCCTGTGAAATGCCGGTCAGGGGTTTGGCGAAGTCAGCGTCTTCAAATAAAGCCGCACCAGCTCCTCAATGACTTCGTCACGCTCGACGCTTCGCATGAGCCCTCGCGCATTTCGATGTGATGTAATATACGTGGGATCACCCGAAATAAGATAGCCTACGATTTGATTGACGGGGTCGTATCCCTTCTCCTCTAGGGCCCGGTAGACTTCCCGCAAGACCCGGCCCACATTTGTCTGGTCCTTTTCCACACGAAACAGCATGGTTTCATCGGGCCACTCTGACATGGATTCAACCTCCCGAACCTGCCGGTCGACCCTGCAGTATAGTCTACGTTCTGGAATTCCCAGGTATTTCCTCCCCAAAGCACCGCGAGCTGTGCGACCCCTTCTGAATGCGCCTGGACATATCGGTCATTTTGAGAGACTGGGCGCTGAATAAACCGGCAAAACACTCCTACTTGACGTAAATCATACCCCTTACTCAGCGTCAAGATTGTCGATTCGTTTTAACCGGCCTCATGTGAGCCAAGTTGCACATGAGACCGGTCGATACTGCACTCAGCCGAGTTTTTCATTCACCGCCGCTTTGAACTGAGCCAAGGCTTTGGCGACACCGGAAGGATCTTTACCTCCCGCCCTTGCCATGGTCGGACTGCCGCCGCCGCCGCCTTTGATCAGGGGAGCCACTTGCTTAATGATAGTATTAACCTCCAGACCCTTTTCCACGGCTTCGACAGTGGCCATGAACACAAGATAGGCCCTTTCGCCGTCACCTGATCCCAAAGCCACCACCGAGGGTCCAAGGCGTTGCTTCAGTGCATCTCCCAATGCGCACAGATCGTCAGTGTCCATATCCGCCAACTCCGCGGTCACCACGGCCAGTCCGTCGATCTTCTCCGCGGAGGTCAGCAACTCGTTCAGACGACCGGCTACGAGTTGGGATTTCGCTGTCTCCAACTCTCTTTCAAGCTGCTTGAGCCGCCCGATCATTTTTTCGATTTGCGTTTTCACGTCGGAAACGCCGACCTGCAACAAAGAGGCAATATCGGTCAACAGCTTGGATTCCTCGGCCGCCATCTTCAACGCCCGTTCGCCGGTAACCGCCTCGATCCGCCGCACTCCGGCGGCCACGCTGCCTTCGCTCACGATGCGAAACAGCCCGATTTCACCCGTACTGCGAACGTGGGTACCACCGCACAACTCCTGGCTGTATTCGCCGATTTGCACCACACGCACTTCATCACCGTACTTCTCGCCGAAAAGAGCTATGGCTCCCTGGGCGATGGCCTCCTCATAGGGGACGACCTTCGTGGTCACGGGCAGATTCTGAAGGATGAGGCTGTTTACCCGCTGCTCGATCTGTCTCAGAGTCTCAGCGTCCAGAGCGGAAAAATGCGTGAAGTCGAAACGCAATCGGTCGGGTGCCACTAAAGAACCGGCCTGGTTGGCGTGTTCTCCCAAAACAGTGCGCAAGGCCCAATGGAGTAGGTGCGTAGCGGTATGGTTTCTCTGCGTAGGCAAACGGCTTTCTTCATAGACCAGGGCCCTTGCCCGGTCTCCGACGCGCAACTGCCCTTCAAAGCGACCGTGATGAACGATAGTGCCGCTGGCCAGGCGCCATACCTGTTCCACCGTAAACTTGCCTTCCGGCCCCTCAATCACGCCCTTATCGGCGACCTGTCCGCCCGCCTCGGCATAAAACGGCGTCTTGGCAAGGATAACGCCGGCCGTGCCTCTTCCGCTCGTATGTCCGACCTGCTCACCGTCCGCCACCAAGCCCACGATCTCCGTGGTGACGTCATAGGTCTCATAGCCGACAAACGGAGTGGCCGGCAGGTCGAGATCACTGTAACCTTGACTTTCATCGCCCAGATACCCGGTTGCCGTGCGTGCAGCTCTCGCTCTGGCCCGCTGTTCTTTCATCATGGCATCAAACCGGGCTTTATCGACGATGATGTTGCGATCAGCGGCGATCTCCTCAGTCAATTCAAGGGGAAACCCGTATGTGTCGTGCAAACGAAAAGCGTCCTCCCCGGAAATGACACCTCCGGAACCGACTTCTTCCATCAAGCGCGTCAGAATACCCATGCCCTGTTCAAGTGTGGCGTGGAAACGCTCTTCTTCCTGAGCGATCACTTGCTTGATGTAGTCCAAACGATCCACCAGTTGGGGATATTCCACCCGCATCTGCCGAACCACAACGTCCGCTACCTCCGTCAAGAACGGGCGCGTGATGCCCAACAAGTGCGCATGCCGCACAGCACGACGCAAGAGACGGCGCAAGACGTAGCCTCGCCGCTCGTTGCTGGGCAAAATGCCGTCATGGACCATAAAGACGACCCCGCGCATGTGATCAGCGATGACGCGCAAACTGACATCGGACTGCTCATCCGCACCGTAGGTTACCCCGGCTTGCTCGGCGACATAGTCGATGATGGGCCGAACGGTATCCGTCTCGAAGATGCTTTGCACTCCCTGAAGCATGGCCGCCACGCGCTCCAGACCCATGCCGGTATCGATGCCCTTGCGAGTCAGCGGATGTAAACGCCCCTGTTCATCCTGATGATACTGAATAAAAACCAGGTTCCACAGCTCCATGAAGCGCTCGCAGTCACATCCGGGCTTACAATCCGGATCGCCGCAACCATGTTCCGGTCCTCGATCCAAATGGATTTCAGAACAGGGTCCGCAAGGTCCGACCCCAATTCCCCAGAAATTATCTTCTTTGCCAAGACGGACTATACGCTCCGCAGGAACTCCGACCTGCCTGTTCCAAATCTCGAAAGCCTCATCGTCGTCCAGATAGATGGTGATCCACAAAGAGGCCCGATCAAGACCCAAAACCTGGGTGACAAACTCCCAGGCCCAAGCGATCGCTTCTTTTTTGAAGTAATCGCCGAAAGAGAAATTGCCCAACATCTCAAAAAACGTGCCGTGACGATCGGTCTTACCCACGTTGTCTATGTCTGCCGTCCGCAGGCAGTACTGGCACGTCGTGATTCGAGGGCTCGGAGGCTCTTCCTTACCGACGAAATAAGGTTTGAAAGGTATCATTCCGGCGACTGTCAACAGCAACGTCGGATCGTTTGCCGGAACCAACGAAGCACTGGGCAGTCGTAAATGGCCCTTTTCCTCAAAAAACTCCAAATACGCCGTGCGTAGTTGGTCCACTGTCATCGCTTGCACGTCCACGCCCCCCAAGAAATCCGAACCAGGCAGTATACCTAATAAACGATACAATCAGTATGATACAAGAGCCCAAGCTAATTCGTCAATCCAACTTAGGAGTTCGATATTCCGGCACCGACTACCTCTTCGACCACGTACCGGCCAATGAGCTTCACTGCGGCAGCCACCGGTACGGCCATGAACATACCCCATATGCCGAGCAACTCCCCTCCGATCAAGACCGCGGCGATCACGGTCAAGGGATGCAGATCCAGACTGCCGCTCATCACATGCGGCTGCAAAACGGCTCCCTCAACTTGATGCACAGCGGCAATAAGTAGCATTGTCCACAAGGCGGTAGCCGGTGATCGCATGAGGCCAAACATCACCGCGGGCACAGCAGCGATAGCGGGACCGAAATAGGGGATGAACTCAAAGACACCGGCTATGATTCCTATGACCAGTGCGTATTTTACCTTTAACAGCGCCAGCCCGACACTGATCAACAAGCCAACTAAGACCGACAAGATGAGCTGGCCGCGCAGGAATGCTCCCGCCAGCTCGTTCAACCCACGGATCAAGGCCAGGATCTCCTGACGCCTGTCCGCCGGCAGAAGCGAAACAAACTGCCTGCTGAAAGTATCGGCATCGCGGAGGAAGTAAAAAGCAAGAAAAGGAACCATAAGGATAGTGAAAGTACGGGCCAGGAAGGCCAAAAGAACCTCAAGACTTCGGGTAATAAGACGAGCCAAAAGACCTTCAACTTGCTGTGCTCCGGTCTTGATGAGGTTTTTGAGAAAAGGAGATTGGGTCACATATAAGGCGCTGATCCGGTCGCCGCGAAGAAAACCGTTCATACCGCCGGCGTGAGGCAGATTGGTCATAATCTGCTCCATTTCCGCGGCCAACAGAGGCATGACCAGATAAGCAGTGAGACCGCTCACGACCCCGCACATGAGGTAGACCAACACGATGGCTGCGCTGCGAGGAACTTGTCGGGATTCAACGACGTTGACCAGCGGATTGAGTACATAGGCCACGACAGCCGCAAGAGCGAACGGCACGAGTACCCCGCGTATCAGGTACAACATGAAAACAACGCCGCTTGCGGCTGCCAGGAAAATCACAAGACGTGATTGACCAGACATATCCCGGATGCCATCACCGACGCCCCACAGCGCGCACGGCACGCATTGTGGTGTCCATCATAGTGCGCCCGGCTCTGGCCGCCATGTCCAGTGCTCTAGGCTGGATCCTGGAACCTCCGGCGTCGCTGCGACGCCAAAGACCCTGCCTGCTTTGCATGGCCACTCTTTTTTGCTCATTCTTCTCCCGCAGGACGTACAACGACCAAGCTCCTGCCGCTAATCCGAGAGCACCCCAAAGGAATCTGTTTCGAAGCAAACGCATCGCTGGCCCTCACCCCCTCGCAGGAGTAGAGTTGCCAGACACTCATCCATTCATGTGCTCAATACTTACCTGCGTATCTCCGCGGCCTCTTCAGCCAGCATCATCTCGATATCAGTCGCGCTAGCCCAGCAAAAATCACCGGGCTCCGTATGTTTCCATGCCGCCATGGCCCCTGCGTAGGCGACTGCCTGATCTATGTCTCCTTTCAGATATCCGTAGAGGAATCCGGCCACGTAGGCGTCGCCGGCACCCACGCGATCCACGGTCTGAAGCTCATGACCGCGACCGCGCCACAGACGGTCGGCTCCCGAGACAACAGCTCCCTCGCTGCCCAGGGTGAGCACTACCATTTTCGCACCCCAATCCTCACGCAGGCGGGCGGCCACTTCCGAAGGCGCTCCCTGCTCACCAAACACCGTGCGGGCATCGTCTGCCGTACAGAAAACCAGATCCACATTGAGGAGAGGCTGCAGGACCCGGCGCGCCTGATCAGGAGACCACAACCGGGAGCGGTAGTTGATATCCACTGATGTGGATGCTCCCCGGTTTCGAGCTTCGATTAGAGCTTGACGCACCGTCTCGGCACACGATGCCGACAAAGCGGCGGTAATGCCGGACACGTGAAAGTGACGTGCCCGAGAGAACAAGTCCCAATCGATCTCTTCCGGTTTGAGCTCACTGGCGGCACTGCCCTGACGATCGTAGACTACCCGCGACCCGCGCGGGGGACCAGCCACTTCCAGGTAGTAAATACCCACGCGGCCTTCATCGGCCCATACCACTGCGCTCACATCGACACCCTGCGCACTCAAGGCAGAACTAACCCGACGCCCCAGCGGGTTTTTTGGAAGACGCCCTATCCATGCCGAACGCATCCCCAAACGGGCTAATCCGACGGCTACGTTCGCTTCGCTTCCGCCTACATACACATCAAACTGAGCCGCCTGCTCCAGGCGTTGAGCCCCCGGCGGGCTCAGACGCAGCATGGTCTCGCCCAGCGTGACTACATCCCAGCACCGATCCGTCATGGGAGTATCGCCTCTTTCATCTAGTGTGTCAAATCAAGCAGTGTAATCGGAAAGAAGAGTCTCGATCCGGCCGCCGCCCACGACCAAGTCGTCTTTATACCAGACTACCGATTGCCCCGGCGTTATGGCCCTTTGAGGTTCGGCAAACACCGTGACCACCCGCCCGTCATCCAGAGGCTCGATAACCGCCTCTGCCGGTTTGGTCCGATAGCGCACGCGCGCAGAGACCGCAAGAGGGGCAGAGATCCCCGATACGGACACCCAATTGACATCTGCGGCCACAAGAGCGGACGAATATACCTCTCGGGCACTGCCTACAATGACGGCATTGCGGACAGGATCCAACTCCAAGACATACAAAGCTTCCTGAGAGCTGAGACCCAATCCTTTGCGTTGGCCGAGCGTATAGAAGGCCAAGCCCTCATGCTGGCCCAAGACGCGGCCGCTTCGATCCATGATCGGTCCCGGGCACAAGCTCTCCGGCCATGACTGGCGAAGAAAAGACCGATAATCCACGCCTTCCAGAAAACAGATATCTTGACTTTCCTCACTTTGGGCCGTAGGCAGTCCCATATTGGATGCCATGGAACGAACATCTTGTTTCGTGTACTCACCCAAGGGTAACAGTAACCGCGCCAGCTGAGCCTGGGTCAGCCCATAGAGGTAATAGCTTTGATCTTTGCTGCTGTCAATGCCCTTGGCCAGGCACCAGCGTCGGCTTTCGGCGTCCTCAAAGACACGCGCGTAATGGCCGGTGGCCACGCAATCGCATCCCAGATAGCCGGCCCGTTCCACAAGAAGGCCGAGCTTTATCTTCGGATTGCACACAACGCACGGGTTAGGAGTCTGCCCGCTTATGTAGGAGGCGACAAAGTATTCAACGACTTCTTTTTGGAACTCCCGCCGAAGATCGACGACGTGGTGACAGATGCCTAAAGCGTCCGCCACCGCCCGGGCCCCTTCAATGGCTGAGACGGAAGCGGTGATGCGCATGGTGACGCCGACACACTCATATCCCTGATCAATGAGCAAAGCGGCCGTCACAGAGCTGTCTACGCCGCCGCTCATAGCTACCATGACTTTCTTTTTAGACATCAGAGCTCATCACCGTTCCCGTCACCCGGACCCCACCCGGGCGGCTCACCTCGTCTTATTCTTGACAGCCATTGGCCGAGTACCTTCTCATAGCCTATACCGCTTGGCTCATAATATCGGGGCAGCTGCCGCCCCGGCGGGCCATAGTGTTGAGGTACCCAATGCTCGGGCACATCGTGCGGATAGACATAACCTTTTCCGTGCCCCAAATGCTCGGCGTCCCGAGTGGGATCCTTTAGATGATCAGGCACGTAAGCCGCACCTTGTTCTTCGATATCCCGGAGGGCCTTGAAATATGCGCCCACGCTGTTGCTTTTGGGAGCGCTCGCCAAGTAGATGGTGACCATGGCCAGATGATATTGGGCCTCAGGTAGCCCGCACCACTCAAGAGCCCGGGCTCCGGCTGCGGCAACGACCAGCCCCTGAGGGTCGGCCAGTCCAACATCTTCGGCCGCCAAGATGAGAAGGCGTCGCATGATAAAACGCGGATCTTCACCGGCTTTAATCATCTTGGCCAGCCAGTACAAGGCCGCATCCACGTCAGAGCCTCTGACGCTTTTGATGAAAGCGCTGATGGTGTCATAGTGCTCATCAGCACCCTTGTCATAGGACAACACGCGCTGCTGCATGGCTTCTTGAGCCGTATGCAGGTCAATGACGATCACGCCGTTGCGTTCCGGTGTTGTCTCTACGGCCAGCTCAAGAGCATTCAGGGCGACGCGAGCATCTCCTTCTGACCACATGGCCCAATACTCCAAAGCCTCATCGTCTACTTGTACGTGCCGCCCTCCGTAGCCCCGTTCGGGATCCGCCAGGGCCCGCCGTAGCAGGTGCTTCATGTCTTCGGTGCTCAAAGCATGCAATCGGAAGACACGTAAGCGAGAAAGCAACGGGGTGTTGACTTCAAAAAAAGGATTCTCAGTGGTCGCCCCGATCAGCGTCACCAAACCATCCTCGACGGCAGGCAACAGGACGTCTTGCTGGGCGCGGTTGAACCGGTGGATCTCATCAATGAAGACGATGGTCCTTTGCCCGTGCATGTCCCGACGATCACGAGTCTGGTCTATCAATTTGCGCAAATCCTGAACACCCGAGGTAACGGCGTTTATCTGCTCAAAATGGGCCCTGGTTCGCTTGGCCACGATGCGCGCCAACGTCGTTTTTCCGCTGCCCGGCGGACCCCATAGAATGACGGAGATAAGCTTGTCCGCTTCAATCGCCCGCCGCAGCAGGGTGCCCGGACCGGTGATGTGCTCTTGTCCCACGAGCTCGTCCAGATCCCGGGGACGCATACGTGCCGCCAGGGGGGCATGCCGCGCTGCGTCGGCTGCCCCTGCGATCGAGAACAGATTCACACTAGACCCTCCAACAGCCTACGCTCTCTCTGTTTTTTTGGGCAAGGCCTCCGGAGCCAGCCTGATGTGTAACTCGCGCAATTGAGCCTCGGACACCCGCGACGGAGCCTGCACCATGAGGTCAGCGGCGCTTTGGGTCTTCGGGAAGGCAATGCAATCTCTGATCGATTCCCGACCGGCCATTAACATGACTAACCGATCAAGCCCCAGGGCGATGCCGCCGTGCGGAGGTGCACCATATTGCAGCGCATCGAGCAAAAAGCCGAATTTTTCCTGAGCCTCGCTGTGGCTCAGCCCCAAGACCTCAAAGACTTTTTCCTGCAAGTCTTGCCGATGAATCCGGATACTTCCACCGCCCAATTCCACTCCGTTCAGAACCAAATCATATGCTTTGGCCCGCACCCGAGCCGGATCCGAACTGAGCAGTTCCACATCTTCGTCAACGGGTGATGTAAATGGATGGTGGGCCGCATTCCACTTGCCGGTATCGGCATCGCGCTCAAGAAGCGGCCACTCGACAATCCAAGCAAACTGGAACCGGCTATGGTCGATAAGTTCCAGCTTCTCACCCAAATACAGGCGGAGTCGTCCCAGTGATTCTGCGACTATCTCTTTTGAGTCCGCCACAAAGCACAACAGGTCACCCGGCTCAGCGGACATGGTGCGTAGGATGTCGCTGATCTCATCGGGAGTCAGGAATTTGGCTATAGGCGAGCGAACCTCCCCGTTCTCCCCGACGATCATCCAAGCAAGCCCTTTAGCACCGTAGGGCTTGACCACCGATTCCAGCTGATCAATCTCACGCCGCGGCCAGGTACCAGCGCCTTTGGCATTGATCCCTTTTACTTGACCTCCTCGCTTTAACACGTCTGCAAAAACCCGGAACCCGCATCCGGCCAACGCCGGTGACACATCCACCAGAGGAAGTCCGAAGCGCAAATCAGGTTTGTCCGAGCCGTAAAGGTCCATAGCCTCTTGCCAGGTTATCCTGCGGATGGGCAGCTCAACATGCACGTTGATGGTCTTAGCGAAAACGTAGGCGATCATCCGCTCAATGAGTCCTATGACATCTGCAGCCTCGACAAAAGACATCTCGACGTCGATCTGTGTGAACTCCGGCTGCCGGTCTGCGCGCAGATCCTCGTCGCGGAAACAACGTGTGATCTGGAAATAGCGTTCCAAGCCTCCGATCATCAACAGCTGCTTAAACAGCTGCGGCGATTGAGGCAGCGCGAAAAACGATCCCGGGTGCACCCTGCTGGGCACCAGATAGTCGCGGGCTCCTTCAGGCGTTGATTTGGTCAGCATGGGCGTTTCAATCTCTAAGAAGCCTTCTTGGTCAAAGAAGTCGCGAACGGCTTTGACGACTCGATGGCGCAAAATGAGCGTCTCTTGCATTTCGCGCCGCCGCAAGTCGAGATAGCGGTATCGCAAGCGAAGAGTCTCATCGACATCGTCGGCCCGGGAATCCAACTGAAAAGGCGGCGTTTTTGACTCACTCAACACGGTCAGCGTATCAGCCATTACTTCGATCTCGCCAGTCGCCAAACTAGGATTCTCCATGCCTTCCAAGCGTTTCGTAACTTCACCTTCGACCAACACACAATGCTCGCTGCGCAACCTCTCAGCGCGTTCGAAGACTTCATCTCCCAACTGAGGATTGAAAACGACCTGAACGATGCCCCAACGATCGCGCAGATCGATGAAGATCAATCCTCCGTGGTCCCGACGACGATGCACCCAACCGGCTAGCTTTACCCTTTGTCCAACATGCTCAAGACGTAATTCGCCACATCCGTGACTACGCATGCTCTGCTCCACCTTCGGACCTCCTAACACAACTCGGCTCGCAACCGCTCCACCAAAGTAGCCAGAGGAACTTCCTCTTGCACTCCGCTTGTCATGTCACGCAGTTGCACAACATCACGAGAAAGCTCGTCCTCGCCGCAGATGATCACGCGAGCCGCGTTCATACGCGATGCCGCTTTCATCTGAGCTTTCATGCTACGCTGCAAATAGTCGGTCTCAACGACAAGCCCTGCCTGGCGCAGTTGATGGACTAAGGCCAGAACTTGCCCCCGCTTGTCATTGGCAAAAGCCACCACGAAGGCATCAACGCCCCTCGTGGAGGGAGCTTGAATACCCTGTTCCTCCAGAGCCAACATGGCTCGCTCCATACCGGCGGCAAAGCCGACTGCGGGAGTCGAAGGACCGCCGCACTCCTCCACCAGACCGTCGTAACGTCCCCCGCCCAGCAGAGCCGATTGAGCTCCCAGGCTGCGGCTTTCCACCTCGAATACAGTCTTGGTGTAGTAATCCAGGCCGCGGACCAACATCTCGTTCAATTCATAGCTGATACCCAACGCATCGAGGTACTTCTGCACGGCGTCGAAGTGCTCACGGCATGACTCGCACAGATAGTCCACCGACCTAGGCGCTCCCTTAGCGGCATCCTGACACGCGGCAACCTTACAGTCAAGAATGCGCAGCGGGTTCTTTTCATAGCGTTCAAAGCACGTACGGCACAGCCCGTCCAGTTTCGGCTGCAGATAAGCTCGCAAAGCATCTTTATATGCCGGTCGACATACTTCGCATCCAATGCTGTTAATGTGGACGAGGAAATCTGCCAGTCCCAAACGACGGAAGATCTCAATGGACATGGCGATCATTTCCACGTCAAGCGCCGGATCCTGGCTGCCCAAGGCTTCCGCTCCCAGTTGGTGAAACTGCCGGTATCTGCCGGCCTGAGGCCGTTCGTAGCGGAAAATGGGCCCTATGTAGAAAAGCTTCACCGGCTGAGGACCGCTGTACATATGGTGCTCCAAATAAGCCCGAACCACGGAGGCCGTACCCTCGGGACGCAGCGTCAGGCTTCGCTGCCCGCGATCCAGGAAAGTATACATTTGTTTGTTTACCACGTCAGTCGTATCACCGATGCCGCGCTCAAATAGCTCCGTATGCTCAAATATCGGCGTCACTATTTCCGCGTACCCGAACTGACGAAACACATCCCGCGCGACCTCTTCAACCCATCGCCAGCGCTCGATCTGTCCGGGAAGCAGATCCGCCGTCCCCCGCGGTGCTTTCACTAACATTCCGGTCACATCCTCAATGGTTTATCAGGAAGGCCCGCTTCAGCGGGCCTTCCCTCAGCATAGAATATTGATCTGGAACACAAGCCGTGCCCGACAGATCCCTACTTCCCTTGCGCCTCCGCTTCAGCAAGCTTTCGCTCGAGCTCAGCTTCTTCTTCCAATCTCTTTTCATAGGCCTTACGCTGCTCTTCCATAAACTGCTGGATAGCGATCAGCTTGTTCTCTTCGACCTTGGCATCTTCTTCCAGTCCCATGCTGGTGAAGAGCTGAAGGAGCACGAAGTGAAGCTGGAAGTCCATTGGATCAAGCTCTGAGGCTCGCCTGAACTGCTCAGCGGCTTCCACATCACGGTCTTTCTCCCGATAGGCCAGACCCAAATAGAGGTGAAACTCCGGATCGTTGGCCCCCATACCTACCGCCTGCTCATACTCTTTGATGGCGCTGTCTATATCATCAAGCTGCTGGTAGACCTTGCCCAACGCCAGGCGCAGATAGGGATTCCTCGGTTCTCTGGCGATCGCCTCTTGATACTGAGACACCGCCTGGGGCAGTTGGTTGTTCAGCACAAACTGCTGGGCTCGCAAGGAAGGATCAGTCACCTCAATCCGAGCTGCGGTACGGACTTCGTTGAACCATACCTCGAACCTCTCGGCGCCCTTTTCTTCTATTAAGCGTTCCCTGATGGCCTCTTTTTCCGCCTCAAACTCTGGTCCGACGGCTTCCTTGCGGTCCGTCACCTGTATGATGTGATAACCAAAATCGGTCTTAACGGGCTCACTGACCTCTCCCACCTTGAGGGCGAAAGCAGCTTCGGTGAACTCCTTGACAAACCCGGAGTCACGGGAGAAGAAATCAAGGTCACCGCCTTTATCTTTGGTCCCCGTATCATCGGAGTACTGCTTGGCTAGCTCAGCCAGGCTCTTTCCGCCTTTGATCTCAGCCAGCACCGTTTCGGCCCGTGACTTGGCCGCATCCCAATCACCATCTTGTACTCTGAAAAGAATATGACTGGCCCTAACCTGTTCGTACGCCATCTTTATGTCCTCCTCAGTGATCTCCACCTGGGACATCTTCTCTTGGAGGGCCCTGATGGCCAAATTGTCGCGTATATGAGCTCGCAGCTGACGCTCCGTCATGTTGTTTTCTCTCAGCCTAAGCTGGAATTCGGCTTCCGACTCAAAGCCTTCCTTCAAGGATTGAAGCTCGGCATCGATGTCGACTTTGCTCACTTTGATCCGGTGCTTTTTGACCTGTTGCAGCATCAACTTCTGATTGATCAGCTGCTGAAGGGTCTGAAAGCGTACGTCATAGGCTTCGCTTCCGGATAGCGAACCCTGGATCATCTCATACAATCTCAGGTTATTCAAAAAGGCATCATTGAATTCAGCGTAGGAAATCGTCTGCTTGTTCACCTTGGCTACGTACGAAGGTTCCCCGCCTCGACCGAAAATACCCGGTCCTCCAACGTACACCAAAGTAACCACAAAGGCTATGACGATCAAAATGATGATGCCTTTTGTCTTGTTGCGCAGAGTGCGGAACACCATAAGCACGGTGCCTCCCAACTATTATTAAGGAAGTAAGTGCGCCACGGACGCACTGACAAAACGGAAAAGCAAATCGGATGCTTGGCATTGCCTAGCTCATTGTACTGGACACCGCAAATAGGTGTCAACGAAATGACCTTCCGCTTTTTGTCTTCACACGAAACAATGGTATATTACACGAAAAGTGTTACTCAACTAGGTTTCCTTTCACAGTCTGGAGCATAATGGTGACCGGCCCGTCATTCACCAGTCTCACCTGCATATGCGCTCCAAACACCCCCGTGGCCACATGGACGCCCGCTTTGCGCAGCTCGGACACGAAGTGCTCGTACAGTTCCCTGGCCACTGAGGGTTCCGCGGCCGCCGTGAAACTCGGCCGCCGGCCTTTGCGACAATCCGCATATAGAGTAAACTGCGACACCGCCAGCACCTGGCCGCCAACGTCCCGGAGGGAGAGGTTCATCTTTCCCTCCTCATCGGCAAAGACCCGTAAATCAACTACTTTGGCAGCCAACACTTCGGCATCGCGAAACGTATCCTCATGCGTCACCCCCACCAGTGCCACGAATCCGCCCTCAATAGCCTGTTCATTCCGCGCGCGACCGTTTTCTTCCTGCACCGAGACGCTGGCTGAAATAACGCGCTGCAGCAACACACGCACCGAGATACCTCCCCAGACAGATTCGATCATGTAGGCCTGGCTCGATGCACGCTCATCACGCCATCGACCTTGCGAATGCGCCTCATGACGCTTTCCATATGGCTCACATCACGTGTAGTGACTATCAGATCGATGATCGCGATGCGGTTTCTCGTGGTGCGGGCATTGACAGAGGCTACGTGCGTGCCACCTTCATTGATGGCATCCATGATAGCCGCAAGAAGATTGGGTCGATCCAACGCCTCAACCTCAATTTCTGCCTGATACCATCCCGTCTCGCTGGTGTTCCAGCTGACGGAGATCATGCGCTCGCTTTCCTTGAGGTTCTGAACGTTAGGGCAGTCCGTGCGGTGCACGGATACCCCGCGGCCCCTGGTGACATATCCGATGATCATATCGCCCGGGATCGGATTGCAGCATTTCGACACCCGGACCAAGAAATTGTCCATACCCTTGACGAGAACTCCGTTTTGCGGACGAGCGCGCTGCTCCGTCTGCTTGGCTTGACGCAGCTGGCGCCGTCGCTGCTCGTACTCCTGACGTCCGAGCAATCCGACCACTATCTGCGAGACGGTTATCGAACCAAAGCCAATACCTGCATAGAGATCATCTATATTAGAGAACCCAAAACGCTTGAGCACATCCTGCAAGCGTTCGGATCGCAAAGCCTCTTTCACATCGATTTCCAAACGACGCAACTCTTTTTCTAAGGCTTCCTTGCCCCGAGCCAAGGCTTCTCCGCGGTGCTGTTCGCGGAAGAACGAACGGATCTTGCTGCGTGCTTTGGAGGTCTTGACGAAATTAAGCCAATCCTGTTTGGGCGCGGCTACCTTACCGGTGAGAATCTCCACAAAATCGCCGTTGACCAACTCCACGTCAAGCTGCACCAGCTTGCCGTTTACTTTGGCCCCGACACAACGCATGCCGATATCGGTGTGGACGCTGAACGCAAAATCCACCGGAGTGGATCCGGCAGGCAGTGACTTCACGTCACCTTTGGGGGTAAAAACAAAGACTTCGTCTTCAAAAAGGTCGATCTTCAGCGTCTCCATGAAGTCCTGCGGGTCTTTCATCTCCCGCATCCATTCCATCAGCTGACGCAGCCAGGCCACTTTCTTCTCGAATTCGGCCTCAACACGACCTTCTTTATACAGCCAATGGGCAGCGATGCCCCTTTCTGCGACGCGGTGCATCTCTTCCGTACGAATCTGCACCTCAAGCGGCTCCCCGCGGGGACCGACAACGGTTGTGTGCAAAGATTGATACATATTGGACTTGGGCATGGCGATATAGTCCTTGAAACGCCCGGGAATGGGTTTCCATAGAGAATGCACCAAGCCCAATGCGGCGTAGCAATCTTTGACCGACCGGGTGATGATCCGCACCGCCATCAAGTCGTATATCTCAGTCAGGTCGCGTTGCTGTTGTTTCATTTTCTGGTAAATACTATAAAAATGCTTTGGGCGGCCCTGTAAAGCCGCCACCTCAACACCGACCTCCCGCAAATGGGCGCGAAGAGCTTCTATTACCTCCTCGATCTCACCGTCGCGCGTTTCACGTTTTTTGGCCACCTTGGCCACCAAATCATAGTATGCTACGGGATCCAGCGCGCGCAGCGCCAAATCTTCCATCTCCCACTTGATGCTCCACATACCCAGACGGTGAGCCAAGGGGGTGTAGATCTCCAACGTCTCTCGCGCGATCTTTTTCTGACGTTCCGGACTCAAGGCGTTGAGGGTGCGCATATTGTGCAAGCGGTCCACCAGTTTGATGATTACTACACGCAAATCCTCGGCCATGGCCAGAAACATTTTGCGCAAAGATTGAGCCTGCTGGTCCTCTTTGCTTTGAAACGGAATGCGAGCCAACTTCGTTACCGCGTCAACCAGACTGGTGACCTCAGGGCCAAAGGCCTCTTCCAGCTCTTCTCGCGTCACTTCCGTATCTTCCAAGACATCGTGCAACAAAGCCGCGGCCACGGTGACAACATCCAGTTCCATGTCTGCCAGGATACAGGCGACTTCGAAAGGATGCCGAAAGAAAGGCTCCCCGGATTCACGCACTTGACCCCTGTGAGCCTCCGCGGCAAAACGAAAGGCCTTAGCGATTAGGGAGAGTCCCTCCTGGTCATGCAGGTGCTCAAGTTTGCCCAAGAGCAGCTCCAGATCCGCATCAGGAACTACCTGGGGTTGCGAGGAGGCGGTTGTTAGTTGACTCACACCACTCACTCCCGGGGTACGCAGACCGTCAATCGTCGTAGACCACCAGGGAGAAAACATCTATGTCTCCCAGGCGCTTTCGCCCGCCTAACGAGGCCAACTCTACGAGAAAAGCCCCCCCGACCACGATGCCGCCAAGCTGCCTAATAAGCTGTACCGCCGCAGAGAAGGTACCCCCGGTGGCCAACAGATCATCGACGAGCAGTACCCGCTGACCGGGAACGATGGCGTCGCGATGAATCTCGAGTGCATCGGTACCATACTCCAGGGCATATTGGATGCTCAGTTTATCGGCCGGCAGCTTACCCGGCTTACGGATGGGCACCAAGCCAAGGCCCATCTCATAGGCCAAAGGGGCACTGAAAAAGAACCCGCGCGATTCAATGCCCGTTATAACATCAATGTCTTTATCCCTATAATGCCGAGCCATCTCCTGGACGACATAGCGCAAAGCCTGGGGGTCTTTTAGGAGAGTCGTGATGTCCTTAAAACTCACTCCCGGCTCCGGGAAGCCCGGAATCACCCTTATTAACGAACGTAGATCCATGATCGACGCCTACCTCCACCGGCCGTGCCATTGCGAACTTGGTGTATTGTTCGTGAATAATCTAAGCCATTGGCTCACGGCACTGCATAAATGTCTGCTCTGAAGCAACTCGCACGCGGCGCGTCGTTTAGCCATACATTCATTATAGCTGACGGCCCAACTCAAGTCTAGTTTGCCGTCCGGCTCGGGCATCGGAATCCATGATCCTCCGTCATGTCTGACGAGATTCAGTTCGGAAAAGACGCGTAGGGCGCACATTGCTCCTGAAAGACTGAGGCGACACTCAGCGGCCAAGACTCGGGGATCGATGCTTTGTCCGCCTCGCCGGAGCCCTTGGATATACCGGTAGGCCAGCACCAATCCGTCACGTCCCGGCCAGTCGGCGTCCAAGTAGACAGCTGCCCGCTTCGCCTCAGACGGCCCGTACAGAATATGCACTTCGGTGGGCAAGCTTTCCACGGCAAGCTGTCCCCACACCCGCAACCAGTCTTCAGCTACGGGCGGATCATAAAGAACCAATCCCCAGGGAGTCGAAGGCGTCACGACCGTGTCAGTCTCCGGGCTTACTACAAACACCTCAGTCTGAGCGAAGCGATTGGGATCGTGCCACGCCCACAACACCAAAGACAAACCGCGCCCGGCCAGGTCGGCCACATATTCCAAGCAGTCAGATCTGGCCGCCCTGGCATCTATACAGGCCATCTCTCCGGCCGTCTCAAAGCCCGTCCCGTTGGCCGCGGCCACTTCGTCGATAGCTGTGGGTTCACTCGGCCGTAGATCCCTGAGGCGCAACTCGAGCGAGCGTCGGCCCTGCCATTCATTAATGGTCAAAGAAAAGGCCAAATCAAGACTGTTGGCTGCGGCCATCGCTGCCTTGTGCCCCAAGCGGAAGCCCACGGCCACGATCTGTGACCTGCCCATCGGTAAGGTCAGTCTCAAATGACTACAGTCTTTTCCCACCACCCGCACCTCATGAGGGACAACCGAAGAGCAGGCCAAGACCGGGGAAGGATTACCGCATCCGAATGGTCCGAGCCGATTAAGCTCAGTGAGCAGATCCTCGTCCAGCTCATCAGGCTCCACCAAGGCATCGATGTTCAAAACCTGCAGCGCCCGACCGTCCGATCCAAGCTGACGTATCGCCTCCTGATCAAGTCCCTCCTGCAATTGGCTAAGGTTGGACACGGCTAAGGCCATTCCCGCTGCCATCGCATGCCCTCCGTAGCGTGTCAGCAGGTGCTTATTGGCCGCCAAGGCTTCAGTGATGTGGAAACCGGAGACACTTCGGCCCGAGCCGGTAACTTCATCTCCCTCGCGCGTCAGCACCAAAGTCGGACGCCCGTACTGCTCGACGAGGCGGGAGGCCACGATACCCAACACGCCCGGATGCCAATCCTCTCCGGCAATGACCAAGACGGGGTTGTCCAGGGCTTCAGCTATGGAGCGCGCTTCGTTCAGGACGCGCTCTTCTTCCTCTTGCCGTTCGCGGTTGGCTCGGTCGAGTCGCATAGCCAACGGCAAAGCGCTGTCCATATCCGGAGCCAAAAGCATCTCCATGCCCACGGAAGCATCAGCCATGCGCCCAATGGCATTGAGGCGGGGAGCCATCCGAAAGGCAACATGATAGGTCTCAATCATCCCCGGGGCGCATTGACTGACGGCGGCCAAAGCAGCCAAACCCGGTACGGGAGAGGTGTTCAGTCTTTTCAAACCCCTATGCACCAGCAGCCGGTTCTCATCCTGAAGAGGCACCACGTCAGCGATGGTACCGAAAGCGACAAGATCTTCCAGATCGGCAACCAGATCCGCACGACCCAGGGATTCTCCGAAGGCGCACATCAGTTTGTAGGCCACACCGACTCCGGACAGGTGTGACCACGGATAGCGCGACGCAGGCAATCTTGGATTGATCACGGCCAGTGCCGGAGCCACGGCACCCGCCGCTTCATGGTGATCCGTCACGATACAATCCATGCCCTCCGCCTGCGCCTGACTGACCTCGGCGACCGATGTAGTACCGCAATCCACGGTGATCAACAGACTCGTGCCGCCACGGACCAAAGATGAGAGTGCCGCAGCGTGAAGTCCGTACCCCTCATCAAGTCGATGAGGTATGTAATAGTCGACATCCATACCGAGTCTTCGCAGTCCCATCACCACGATGGCAGCGCCCGTTTGCCCGTCGGCGTCGTAATCTCCGTATACGGACACCTTTTCACCTCTGGCGTAAGCCAGCTGCAAACGCCTCACCGCGAGATTCATATCAGGCAGCTCCCACGGTGAGTGCAAATCGCCCAAGTCGGCATTCAGCATTTGGCGCGCTGCATCCAAGGTTTCAGCCCCTCGAGCAGCCAGCACTCTGGCGGTAACCGATTTCACTCCCAGGCGTTGACAGAAAAACTCTTCCAGATCGATATCCGCCGAGCGAATGCGCCATAAACGATCCACCACGTGCAGTCTTGCCTCCTCACATCATTCCAGCACCCTTGAAACCCCCGAGCGCGACATACGCACTTCCACATTCTCTGCCAGGCGCACCGTGAGAACATCGTCACGCATGCTCACAATCTCACCGTGGAGTCCTCCGATGGTTAGGATCTTATCCCCGCGCTTTAGGGCTGATAGCATCTTCTCCCGCTGTTTTTGCTGTTGCTGCTGCGGACGCACCAGGAAGAAATAAAAGGCGACCAGGACCATAAACAGCGGAAACAACTGCGCCACAAGCCCCGCCTGCACCGCTGAGACATCTCCACCGGCGGCTGTAAGAAACGTCATGTTCATCCCACCTTGATGAGTCGAAGTAATTGACTCTGCCAGTTTCTATTACGAGCTCTTGCTTTCCTCCGCCGTCTTATATCTGCTGAGGAACTCGCGTTTAAAAGAACTGAAGGTGCCCTCGAGCAGACTGGCTCTGACATCAGCCATGAGCTGAAGGATGAAGTGCAGATTGTGCAAAGTGGTCAGACGCACACCCAAAATCTCATTGGCCTTGAGCAGATGGCGGATATAGGCCCTGCTGTAGGAACAGCAGGCCGGACATGTACATTCAGTAGAAATGGGCGAGTAATCCCGGGTATAGACGGCGTTATAGAGATTGAGCCGGCCATCTAATGTCAACACGACGCCGTGTCTGGCCAAGCGCGTCGGAAGAACACAGTCAAACATATCGACACCGTGTTCAACACCGACGAGAAGATCCTCCGGGGAACCCACGCCCATCAAATAGCGCGGCTTATTCTCGGGCAAAAGCGGCGCCGTCCAACTCAACATCTCATACATCAACTCTTTGGGCTCTCCCACACTAAGTCCGCCAATGGCATAGCCGGGGAAATCCAAATCGATAAGTTGACGTGCGTGTTGCTCACGCAAATCCCGATACATGCCGCCTTGCACGATAGCAAACAAAGCTTGATCCTGTCGGGTAGCCGCCCTAAGAGAGCGCTCGGCCCAGCGGGTGGTGCGTTCCATGGAACTCAAAACATAATCCCGGTCACTCGGATAGGGCGGACATTCATCCAATACCATGGCAATGCCGGAACCCAACGCTTCTTGCACCTTGACCGCCAATTCGGGTGTGAAAAAGTGTCGCGAGCCATCCAGGTGGGAGCGGAATTCCACACCTTCTTCGCGTATCTCTCGCAACTCGCCGAGACTAAACACCTGATAGCCGCCACTGTCTGTCAGGATCGAACCCGACCAGTTCATGAACTTGTGCAGCCCGCCCGCCTCGGCTATGATATCCGCCCCGGGTCGCAGGTACAGATGATACGTATTGCTCAGAATGATCCGAGCACCGGCCTGTTCCAGTTCCTCCGGTGTCACGGCTTTCACCGCGGCCTGCGTACCCACGGGCATAAAGACGGGGGTTTCCACCACCCCGTGCGCAGTATATAGTCTTCCCAAACGGGCGGCACCCGCGCCGCTCACCCTATGAGCTTCAAATCCAATGGCCATCATGACCTCCTAGATGATCAGCATAGCGTCACCGAAACTGAAAAAGCGATAGCGCAATCTGACCGCCTCGCGATAGGCGGCCAGAATCGTCTCCGTCCCGGCAAAGGCAGCTACCAACATCAGCAGCGTGGATCTGGGAAGATGGAAGTTGGTCAACAACCCATCGATAGCCTTAAACCGATACCCCGGATAGATAAAAAGCGAAGTCTCCCCGCTTCCGGATCTGATAACCGCCGAATCATTCTCCCCTTCTCCGGATTCGGCCACCGATTCCAGAGTGCGGGCAGAGGTGGTCCCCACGGCGATTATCCGACCTTTGCGTCGACGCGCAGCGTTGATAGCCTCCGCTGCTTCGGGGCTCACAGAAAAGGACTCAGAGTGCATGACGTGCTCTTCGACATCCTCAACTTGCACCGGTCGGAAGGTACCCAGACCTACATGCAGGGTCAGAGTGACTACTCGCACACCCGCATCTTGCAGGCGATCCAACAGCTCGGGCGTAAAATGCAAGCCCGCGGTCGGTGCGGCCGCGGAACCCGGCTGTCGGCTATAGACCGTTTGATAGCGCTCCGGATCAGACAACTCGGCGTGGATGTAGGGCGGCAAAGGCAGACGCCCAAGGCGGTCCAGAACATCCTCGAAGCTGCTGCCCTCCCAAGCAAATTCTACATGCCGAATTCCTTCCTGACCTTCGGCCACCACGCGCGCGGTGAGCTCTCCGTCGCCGAAAATGAGATCCGTACCCGATTTCATACGCCGAGCCGGTCTCACCAAAGCTTCCCAGCGCTTAAGGCTCAGACGTCGCAACAAGAGCAGTTCAACGACCCCGCCCGTGCGTTTGCGGCCTATCAGGCGCGCCGGAATGACCCGGGAATCGTTGAGAACCAGGCAATCGCCCTCCTGCAAAAAGGTAGGTAAATCACGGAAATGGCAGTGCTGTTGCACACCGCGATGACGTTTGACCACCATCAATCGTGAGGCATCCCGCTTCGGCAACGGAGTCTGGGCTATAAGTTCCTCCGGCAAATCATAATCGAAGTCTGATACACGCATCAACATACCTCAGTGATAACCCAAACGCTGCAAGAACGTGGGATTATTTCGCCAACCTTCACTTGTGCTGACGTATAAATCCAGATAGACCCGGCTTGATAGCAGGGCCTCTATCTCTTTGCGGGCCGCGGTACCGATCTCTTTGATCCTGGAGCCTTTCTGGCCGAGAATAATGCCCCTGTGTGACTTGCGTTCCACATGGATACGGGCTCGGATATAAACGACGCCTTCCGTCATACCTTCCTCAAAGCTTTCAATGACTACAGCCACCGAGTGGGGGACTTCTTCCCGGGTATGATGCAATACCTGCTCCCGAATCAACTCGGCGATGACAAACTCCTCGGGTCGATCGGTGAGCATTCCCTCGGGAAAGTATCTCGGCCCTTGAGGCATCAAGTTGATAATCGCCGACAACAACTCCGGCACATTGTAACCCGTTTCCGCGGAAATGGGAAAGATCTCATGGAAGTCACCGAGTTCCGGGGCCTTGGCCAGTGTCTCCATGACCTGATGCGGCTTCAGCAAGTCACATTTGTTCACGGCCAGAATAATCGGTGTGCCGACCTCGCGTATTTGCTCGGCAATAAACTGATCTCCCCCACCGATACCGGCGGCCGCGTCGACAACGAACAAGATGCAGTCCACCTCGGACCAGGCATCCTTAGCCACCGACACCATATACTCACCCAGTCGATGTCGGGGCTTGTGCACTCCGGGGGTATCAAGAAAGACCACCTGCGCCTCAGGTCCGTGATAGACTCCGACGATTCGATTGCGCGTCGTCTGTGGTTTATCAGAGACGATGGCCAGCTTCCGGCCCAGGAAGCGATTGAGAAGCGTGGACTTGCCGACGTTAGGACGCCCGATGATCGCCGCAAAGCCTGAAACGAAACCATTCTCCATCAGTTGTCCCCACCTCCCAAATTCGCCGTACCAAACGCGTTCGGATAGAGCACATCCAGACGGGTCGTTTCGCATTCTCCTCTCAGCGTAGCCATAATGACCTCCATGCGGGGGGAAAACTCCGCCAAGACCTGCCGACAGATGCCGCACGGAGGAACCGGCTCGGCGGTGTCACATACGACAGCGATGGCCTGAAACTCGGTCTCTCCCTCGGAGACGGCCTTAGTCAAAGCGACTCGCTCAGCACAAATGGTAGCCCCATAGGAAGCGTTCTCCACATTGCAGCCATGATATACCCGGCCGCTTTTGCCCAGCAAGGCAGCACCCACGGCAAAAGACGAATAAGGAGCATAGGCGCGGGATCTTGCTTTGGCCGCTTCAGTGACAAGCTCTCGTCGATCCATAGACGTTATCTCCTCCGGCGTGCCCTATGAAATGAGCTGGAAAGCCAACGCCGTCACCAAAAGACCTATTACACCGCCTACAAGGACTTCAGAGACGGTGTGAATTTTGGCCTCGACGCGACTTTGCGCGACCAAGACGGTCAACAAGACAGCCAGCAATGAGACCGTCCCGCTGTGGCTGACAAAGAGAATCGAAGTGGTCAATACACTGGCAATAGCGGCATGAGCGCTAGGCATCCCGCCTTGCATGCGCACAGGTGAGCCGCCGGCCTTCATCGCCAAGACGACGATGAGGACCACCAATAAGGCCGCTAGAGTGACCAAAGGAGGGGTGGCCAATGCCCGGGACCAAGACCCCTCTTGCAAGACGGCGACTCTGTCGAAAAAAATGAGGTATCCGATCACGAGCGAGGTGATGGCTGCCATCAGTACTGCCGAAGCAGCCACGTTCTTGGCAATGGCGGCCAGGGGGTGGTACTCTTCGGTGATGAGATCCACCACCGCCTCCACCGAGGTGTTCACCAGTTCACAGATGATCACCACCCCGATGGTCAACGTCAAGAGCGCTAATTCCACGCGCTCTAAATCAAAGGCGATAGCCAACAATACCACGAGTACGGCGATGAAAAAATGCGCCCGCAGGTGGCGCTGTGTTCGAAACGCATAGACGAGGCCAGCCACCGCGTAATTGAGACTCTCGGCGAAGTCATCTGCCCTGAACTTGCGTGACATTCCTTTCTACCGTCCCAGACCCAGTTTTGCCAGAATCTCTTCTTCGTACATTCGCATCTGTTGACGTTCCGCTTCATCATGGTGATCGAATCCCAACAGGTGCAACGCGCCATGAACGGCGAGAAAGGCCAGTTCACGAGACAGATCATGGCCGTACTCGGCCGCCTGTGTTTTGGCTCGGGGAAGAGAGATCACCACATCCCCCAACAGTCGGGGCTCTCCTTCCGCAACATCATAGAACGGCTCGTCCGCCTCTTGCTCCTCCAAAGCAAAAGCCAGAACATCCGTGGGAGCATCGACCTGTCGCCAGGCGAGGTTGAGCTCATGCAACAGCTCATCGTCACCCAACACCACGGAGACTTCAGCATCAGGAATACCGAAATGAGACAATACCGCATCGACAGCGGTCTCCAAAAGCCCTAAGAGCTCTTCATCTACATCGGCGACATGGCTTGCCACCACGACCCCCATCAGTCGTCATCCTCTCTGTTCAGCCTGGCCCAACTGCCCGCTCGCCATCTCCGGATAGGCGATACGATTGTGGAAAATGCCCGTCAAGACACGGACAAAGGCGTCGGCGATCTTACCGAGATCCTTGAAGGTGATGTTACTTTCATCAAGTTGGCCGTCATTGAGTCGCTCTTTGATGATCTTGCGGGTTATGGCTTCGATACGCCCCGGAGTCGGTCGAGCCAAGGAGCGTACGGCGGCCTCAACGCTGTCGGCCAACATGACTATGGCCGTCTCTTTCGTCTGCGGACGAGGCCCCGGATAGTGATAATCCGCTTCGTCCACCGACCCTCCCCCGGTCTGCTCGACCGCCTTGTGATAGAAATAACGGACAAGATCCGTGCCATGGTGCTGCGGAATGGCATCGATAATCACCTGAGGCAGGCGGTATTGTCGAGCCAGCTCAATCCCATCTTTAATGTGTGAGATGATCACCAGGGCTGACGATGAGGGTTTCATTTGCTCATGCGGGTTTTCCATTCCGTATTGGTTTTCAATGAAAAAATAAGGTCGCCGTGTCTTGCCCACATCGTGGTACAGCGCCTGAACCCGGGTCAACAGCGTATCCGCCCCGATCGCTTCTGCTGCCGTCTCGGCCAAGTTCGCCACGATCATGCTGTGATGGTAGCTTCCGGGAGCTTCCATCAGCAACTTGCGCAACAGCGGATGATTGGGATTCGAAAGCTCCAGCAGACGAATGGCAGAGGTCATACCGAAAACGGACTCCAAATACGGCAACATCCCTATGGCCAACACCGCCGAGATGACCCCGTTGACAACTCCGAGAACCGAGTATTTGACCAAGGTCCATTCCGAACGGAACAGCCCCATGGCAATCATAGTTGTGAAGTTGGCCAGACCGACGATCAAGCCAGCTCGGGTGACCTCGTTGCGTTGACTGAGCCGTGAGACACTGAACACGCTCGCCAGACCGCCCGACAGAGCCACCATAACGTAGGTAATGCCTTGTCCCATGACCATTCCGACGACCACCGTCAAAAAGATCACGGTCATCACTGCCAGTCGAGAGTCCAAAAGCACGGTGATCAGGATTCCCGCCATGGCGGTGGGTATGAGAAAACCGGCTTCCTCCATGGGAACCAGGCTGGCGATTTTTGCCAAGCCGGAGACGACCAGAATCGTCAGTCCCAAAAGCGCCATCGCTGATTGGTTCTGCAGAAGCGGACGATGAAACTGATAGATATACACTGCCATCATGAGCATGAGCATCAAAACGATACAAGCCACGCCCATGACCGTAGCGTAATTCATCCGCTGGCCCAACAGGCCCAAGTCCCGAAGGATCATGACGTGCTCAGGCTGAACGATGTCGCCCTTGCGAACGATCATCTGTCCTTGCTCCACATATACTGGTCTTACGGAGCGCATGGCCTGTTCCCGCGCCCGATCGACCTTCTGAGGATCCAAGACCAGATTGGGTCGAATGACACTGCTGACGGCACTGACCAGCAGCAAACGCTCATCTGCCGGATACTCTAGAGCCGTGATTCGTTCCTCGGCCGCCTCACGAGCCGCGTCGACACTCTCTTCATCTATTCGCTCCGTGCGCATAAGGTCGGCGACCATGTGTCGCGCCTCAGCTTCCAGCTGCATCAAACGTTCCTTGTCCACGTTCAAGCCAGCCCGTAAGGCCTCATTGGACATCTCGATGCCCAAAGTGGCCTTCAAATAATGCCTGGCTTCATCCGCGTCGCCGAACCTGGGTACGGCCACCGGATCACCGTGGGCCCCCGTTTGAATGGCCTCTCCCCGCAGTACCCGGAAGATGTTGCCGGCCACTTCCTCGGCATTGATGGCCACAGCCTGATTGATCTCGTAGTTGCCCGGCAGCGTCGCCGCTTCGCGCACGGCCGCCTTCGCCGCTTCTTCTCGCAACATTTCAGTTTGGTAGCGGTTTATGACCCGTCGGGGCGCGGCCACATCACGTTTGGCCACTTGACCTTCCGACAACTCAACCGGTTTGGGCAACAAATTGCTCAATAGTACCAGATTGAGAGAAAGAAATACGAGCACAGGTACGATCCACTGACTGAGCCTGACGCGTCGGAAGATCTGGGCGACAGCCGATCCGGACGATTCCGCTGGCTTTTTCATGCGCTCACCTCGTTTGCATCAGAGCCAGCCCCATCGGATTGCTTACGTCTTTGAGCAGCGTCATAACGTTCATACGCCTGGATGATGCGCTGCACAAGCTCATGGCGTACCACGTCTTGTTCATCCAGATAAACAAAAGCCACTCCCGGTACGTTGGCCAGAATCCTTTGCACCTCAACAAGGCCCGAGAAAACACCGTCCGGGAGATCGACCTGCGTGATGTCTCCGGTTACCACGATCCGTGATCCGAAGCCCATTCTGGTTAGAAACATCTTCATCTGCTCAGGCGTGGTGTTTTGCGCTTCATCGAGAATGATGAACGCATCGTCCAGCGTTCGCCCGCGCATGTAGGCCAAAGGAGCCACCTCAATCAGGCCTCGATCCATCATCTTTTGAAAAGTGTCGACACCCATGATGTCATACAAGGCGTCATAGAGCGGACGCAGATAAGGATCCACCTTTTCCTGCAAATCGCCTGGCAAAAATCCCAGCTTCTCCCCGGCCTCGACCGCCGGTCTTGTTAGAATAAGGCGGCTCACCTCTTTGTTTCGCAGCGCAGTGACAGCCATGGCCATGGCCAGATAGGTCTTTCCGGTCCCGGCAGGGCCGATCCCGAAGACTATGCCGTTGTTGCGCATAGCATCCACATACAGTTTTTGACCCATGGTCTTGGGACTGATCTTTCTGCCGCGAGCAGTAACGGCGATCACTTCCGATTGGATGGTCTCCAAGCGGGCATTGCTGTCGCTGGAAGCCAGGCGCACAGCGTAACGCACCTCCTGGGGCGTCACATACGGACGTCTGTGACAGAGGCCGACCAGATCAGCGAGCACCTTGCGGGCAGCGCCCACGGCCTCAGGTGACCCATCTATGATCAACTCGTTACCCCTGGCCACAATGCGTACATTTAGGTCGCGCTCAATAACGCGCAAGTTCTCGTCGCGCGGCCCGAACAAGGCACCCAAAAAGGTGCCGTTCTCTACCGAGAAGCGGTCCTGTACCAAAGATGCATCCAAGCTTGTCCATCGCCTCCCATGAATAATAACCGTCTACAGTATATCAGATCTGAGCCCGGCATCTACAGTCAAAGCCCGGTTTTAGGGCCCCGGTACGGGTTGCAAAAATCTCTCCCCTGATGAGATCTTTGCCATTGAAGGCGCGCTCAGAGGTCGAAAAGAATGAATATCGTGCACGGCCTCGACGGTCACCTTCGCTCTGATGACCTCAACGCCATCGTCCGTGAATCTTTCCATCTCCACCTGCGCCGGAGTCCCTATGACCGCTCCTGCAGGCAGAACCTCCTTTACCTGCTCCCAGGCGGCATCCAACACGTTTGCCTCAACGAGGTCCGGAGCGAGCGGCACCGTCTCCGTCTGCACTTCGAAGCGTTGCAACAGAGTAATCACCATCGGCAAAGGCCAAAGACGCCAGGATCGACGATCTTCGGAAAAAGAGTCAAACGGGGGATCTGAGCCTATCGTGCCCTGTCTTGAGCCCCATTGCCACAGCAATTGGCGGTGCACCCGTCCGGTGGGAGTCTCCTCTCGCCGTTCAAGGGTCCCTTCCGCCACGCCTTCATGCCACACCCGGGCGCGCACCATGCCTTGGGCGTGAATGTAGGGCACCTCTCCTTTGTCCGTCAATTCTTTGTGTTCAGGGGCCTGGGGCGGGATCATTCCGCTGATCAACACCTGTCCCGCCGTCACCGGATCACCTTCCTGAACCATGGGTATACCCCTAAGAATGACCAGCTTCTCAACGACACCGTCAAAGGAGGCCACCACATCTCCCGGAAGGGCCTGATCATGCTCCTGAACAACCCTCTCAGCGACATCGACAGTGGCCAAAGTGCCCCATAGCTCCACATTCACCCAGGCCAGGCGATCAAGAGTCAAAATGATCTCCCGCTCTATCCTTTCGATGACCAGATCTTTTTTGCGCATCCCCGGACGCAACCCAGCCTGTGCGGCCGCCTCCAGGATGCTTTTCTCAGGCACCTCGATAGCTCCGCGTACATCCACGAACCAGACATATGAAGAAAGAACATAAAGCAGGACCAAAGCGATCATTCCGCCGACGACAAGGGCTTTGCGGCGCAACAATTTGCGCGCCGCAAACGCCCATCCCAGGCGCCGAACAATCGTGATTTCCCAGCGGCGCCGGACCAGCGAGCAAAGGCGACGAAAATGGCGAGCGTTGATCGTGACCACCAGCATGTCCTGGGCCGGTCGCTCTATGTTGTTAAGAGGGATGGCCGCCTCCATCGCCTCATTGAGCAACCTCTCGGGATGATGTCCACGTATCCGAATGATAACAAAGCCACCCCAAAGCCCAGGACTTACTTCGGCCACACTCCAGCCCCCCGCCTCACGGTTTCGCCGCAAACTGCACCCCAGCAATCCGACCGCCGATCACCAGTTCCTGTTGAATGATACTGACAATCTTCATGTGCGCGCCGACGATGATCATCTCACCTTGCTCGGTTCGGACGCGAATCTTGCGGGGAGTGTACTCCAAAATGCCTTTGTGATTCTCAATCTGAATGCTGCGATCACCGACCAAAACGGTGCGCGGCAGGTCCAAATAGACCTCCGGAGGCATCTCCAATTGGCCCGTAAACTCCTCAAGCAGGCGGCGCCAGAGCGACACGGCGAGATACCTCCCAGCGACTTTCTGCGAATGCTTGCCTTTATGTTTTCTATGCGACAAGCAACGCTATCATGACGGTCGACGCCCCCGACGATACGGAGCCAGACTGCGCGGAGGTCCCAAGACGACGGCCATGATCATCCCCTGCCTCAGCTGATGCCGATTCCCTACCGCTTGACAACGGCGCGGGGTGGGGAAGGCGGTCTCAAGCGACTTCTGTTCTTTTTCCGGTTGAGTCTGTTGCGTATCCTCCTGAACTTGCCGCGCATCTTCTTCCGGCCGTTCGGTAACCGCCTGGGTCTGGTCCGACCCCGCTGGAGTCCGCCGCATATCGGACACCAGCAGCCCGAAAATCTGCTCAAAGATCTGCTTGTTGTAGGCCACGCCGATCACCTCTGATCAGGCTCCGAGCTTGCCGACGATCTCTGTCCGCCCACATCCTCGGATTCACTCAAGGACTCACGCATCTTGGTGTCAGCAATCAAATTGTGCATCGTGTAGTAGTCCATAACGCCGAGCTTGCCGGCCCGCAGTGCTTCGGCCAAAGCCCGCGGCACTTCGGCTTCGGCTTCCACGACATTGGCCCGCATCTCTTCCACGCGAGCTTTCATCTCTTGTTCCAGAGCCTGAGCCGCAAAGCGTCTTTCGGCAGCTTTAGCTTGAGCAATGCTCTTGTCGGCTTCAGCCTGATCGATCTGTAGCTGAGCGCCGATATTGCGACCGACGTCCACATCGGCGATGTCTATGGACAGAATCTCAAAAGCCGTGCCTGAATCAAGGCCTTTGGACAAGACGGTGGCAGAAATGAGGTCGGGATTTTCCAATACCTCTTTGTGCGATTCAGAAGAACCGACCGTAGTGACGATGCCCTCACCCACGCGGGCAATGATCGTCGGTTCTCCGGCTCCGCCGACCAGGCGGTCAATATTGGCCCGCACCGTGACCCGGGCTTTGACTTTGAGCTCGATGCCGTCCTTCGCCACTGACGAGATGGTCGGCGTTTCAATCACTTTGGGATTGACGCTCATTTGTACCGCCTCTAAGACATCCCGTCCCGCAAGATCAATGGCTGCCGCCCGCTCAAATGTCAGTGATATTTGAGCCCGATGAGCCGCAATTAGGGCGTCTATCACCCGATCCACGTTGCCACCTGCCAGATGATGGGCCTCCAACTTGTCAATGGTGACATCCATCCCGGCCTTTTCGGCCTTGATCATAGGCAAAATGATGCGCGACGGCGCCACACGGCGCAAACGCATCCCTATAAGCGTCACGAGACCAACTCTCACACCCGCGGCCAGAGCTGAAATCCACAGGCCGATCGGGATGAAGCTGAACAAGACAAAGACAAAAACGATAGCTAAAAACAGAATACCGGTTAGAAAGATCTCTGGCATGCCCTACGCCTCCGTTTCCCGGATCTCCCGCACAACGATACGCGAACCTTGTACGGACACTACCTCTACACGCTGACCGGCGGGAATCCAAGTTCCATCCGACACGGCGTCAATCCGGCGCCCTTCAATCTCTATGATTCCCGACGGTCTCAGTACACTGTAAGTCACGGCTTCCTTGCCCAACAAGTCCGAGTATTCCCCTGCCGCTACATAACCTTCCTCAGCTTCCTGGCGTTTGCCCAAGACCACCCGCGCCCAAGGTCCTTTGCCGCCTTGGGCCAGGCGCCTCAACAACCACCATCCGGCCGCTACGGTCAATACTCCCGCGAGGACAATGGCTCGCAAGGCGGTCTGTGGATCGGGGAAGGCAAAGAACAACCCGGTCAGTATGGCCGCTATACCGGTCAACCCCACAACCCCGAACCCGGGTAACACAAACAACTCAACCGCCAACAAGACAAGACCGACCATGAAGAGCAAAACGACTTCCCATCCCACAAGACCCACAACCAGACGTCCTCCAAAAAACAAGATAAATGCCGCCAGGGAGGCGATCCCAGGTAATCCCCATCCCGGTGTGAATATTTCGACTAAAAGGCCTATTGCTGCCACGGCCAGCAACAGTCCTCCGACGGTAGCATTGGTCAGAATGCGAGCCGCTTTTTCCCCCCAGTTCATCGGCACGTCGATCAGAGAGTGTTCGCCCTCAAAAAACGAACGGACGACGGCTTCGCGTGTGGGGGCCACCAGATCGGTGAACCCCAATCTCTCTGCCTCGCCCACTCTCAGCGTCAGGATCTCTCCTTCTCGCACGACTCCGGGAATGACAACCCGAGCATCGACCATGGCGGCCGCAATCATGGGATCGCGATCAAAAAGCTCTGCCGTGGCCTCAAACTCCCCGCGCCATGCGGATACGGTCTTCGGGTCACTGGGCAGCGGCTCGGCGGCACCGATGCTGCTGCCGGGAGCCATGGCCATCTTCTTTCCGGCTAACGCGATCAAGGCTCCTGCAGACCACGCCCGCCTGGCAACAAAGGTGCACACCGGGGCATTGGATGAGACAAGACAATCCCGCATCTGTATGGCCGCATCTATGCGTCCGCCCCAGGTATCGATCTCGACCAATACTCCGGCGCCGTCTTCGGCGGCTTCAGCCACCCCGCGACATATATAAGCCGACACGCCGTGCTCGATCGGTCCTTTTACCGAAAGGACATAGATCGGCTTGACCGTATCAGTCATCGCTGACATCGCCCACAGATTGAGAACAATCAGCAATAGCACGGTACATCTCACTGACCATCTCATATGCCCACATCCTTTGTGCTTCCCTAGACAGAAAGGCCACCCGTAAAGAAAAAGGGTGGCCTGCCATCACATCCCATACCCGGCACTCGCTCGTCAGGAATCTCTGCGAGATCTTCTCATAGCACGTTTGCGTGCGGCTTCCGCCTTTTTCTTTCTCTTTACGCTCGGTTTATCATAAACCTCGTGCTTACGAGCATCAGCCAGTACTCCTGATCTGCGACAAGACTGTTTGAAGCGTCGCAAAGCGCGGTCGAGGGATTCATTTTTACCGACACGAACCTCTGCCACTACGATCCCTCCTTTCGCGCCCGACTCTTGCGTTCACGGCCCTTTGGGATCTCACGACTTACAACGTTCAGCATATACGGCCGCCGTGCGAATATCAACTGCGAATCATCCCGGGGGCCAACCTAAGCGACGACCGCCCAGCACATGAAAATGAATGTGCTGCACGCTCTGCTGAGCATCAGGACCGCAGTTGTTGACCACACGGTAACCGCTGGCCTGAATGTCCAGCTTCTCCGCAACTTCTTTGGCGGCCTTCAGTATTTCTCCCAAAAGAGCGACGTCATCTGCAGAACTCGCCGCGAGCGAAGCAATATGCTTGCGAGGGATGACTACCACGTGCACGGGTGCTTGAGGATTGATGTCCCGAAAAGCCACGATCTGTTCGTTCTCGTGGACAATGTCAGCGGGTACTTCTTCCTTTGCTATGCGGCAAAAAATGCAATCATGCTCTGCCATCGTTCGATCTCACTTCCTCATGTCGCGAGCATGTCGCGGCATGCGACAGGCCTCGTGATACGCCTAATCTCCTTTCGCCGGAAAAGTACAGCCTCCTGCCTGATGTTGGTTTTTCCCCATATTTCTGTTACACTTTTTCAGTATCGGCATCTCATTGGCCCTTAGTCCGTCAGAAAAGGCGACCGCGGCCACGACTTCCACCATGGCTCCGGGCTCGGTGATCCGTCCGGCCGGCATATGCACCCGTACATAGGTATCAGTAAGCCCCTGCATGTAGTTCGCATATTTGTCGGACGGAGCTTCAATAAGCACCTCGAGCGGCTTGCCGACAAGCGTTTGATGATACGACAAGGCCAGTGTGTCGCTCAGCTCCAGCAGGCGTTGCGCCCGCGCTTTTTTGACCGCCGCCTCTACCTGGCCTTCCATCGTCGCCGCCCGGGTCCCGCGCCGCCTTGAATAAGGAAAGACGTGAATCTTGCTGAAACCTATAGCCCGGCAAAACTCATAGGTGGCCTGAAAGTCCGCCTCCGTCTCCCCGGGAAAGCCGACGATTATATCGGTCGTGATGGCAATACCCGGCAGGGCGCCGCGCAGTCGCTCCACCAATCGGAAGTAATCCGCCGTTGTGTTTCGCCGTCTCATGGCCCGCAGTATGGCATCATCGCCCGCTTGAGCGGGAATATGCAAATGTCTGCATATGCGAGGATTGCCCGCTATGACTTCGATCAGCTCGTCGCTGATCTCATGAGGATCAAGCGAACTCAACCGTAGACGCAGCAATCCCGGTATACTTCCCACAGCCCGTACGAGATCCACGACGGTGATCGGAGGATCCAAATCCGCGCCGTACGCTCCCAAATGAACCCCGGTCAGCACAATCTCCCCGTAGCCTTCCGCAACCAGATCCTGGGCTTCCTGAAGCACATGGTGTAAAAGGCGGCTGCGACTGCGTCCTCGAAGGCGCGGAATAACACAGTATGAGCAAAACTCATCACAGCCGTCTTGGACCTTGATCACGGCGCGGGCTTTCCCTTCAATATGAGTGGCCGGGATCTCTTCATAGTCGCGGCTCCGACCTACTCTGCTCACGGCGTTAACGGGTTGACCGGTGACCATAACTTCTTCCACCAAATCTACAATCCGCCGTCTGCCGTCAGTGCCGACTACAACATCTACCCCCGGAATGCCGGCCACCTCTTCAGCCGCCTCCTGAGTATGACATCCCATGGCCACCACTATGGCCTGCGGATTGCGTCGGATGGCACGCCGAATCATCTGACGCGATTTTCGCGCCCCGGTGCTGGTAACACTGCAGGTGTTTATGACATAAACGTCAGCTTCTTCATCAAAGCCGACAATCCGATAGCCGCGCCGGCGAAACATACCCGCCACGGCTTGAGTCTCATACGCGTTAACCTTACACCCCAGTGTCATAAAGGCTGCTCGTTTGGACTCCGCTGTAGCGCTCAGTGTCATCCCTCCGTCCACAGTGTAGCGACTGAACTGCCCGGTGGCAAGAGCTCATTGTTCTCGCGATGCAGGCGGCCTGTTGTAATATCATCTCATAGAACTCCACCTGAGTTTCGCCGGTGATCGTCAGATGGCTCCGAAGAAGGGTCCATTAGATAACCTGCCGAAGAAAGCTTCTAAGGAACAATAGTGCATCCTCACCAAGATCCGGCCCCCAATCTTTGGTATCCTGCCGTTAAGGGCGAAGATAAGGCAGTTCAGCATCGACAAAGTCAAGAGCATGCCGTCACTTGGATCGACTTAATCTCGCATAGCCCATCCGCTAAGGCACTCACGTTGGACAAAGGTTTTGCGATCCAGCGGAGGGCAAGTTGATCAATCTAAGTAATACAGGAGGTGAAAGCGGCACTCTTCCGCGCTCGGCAGCGGGAGTCTCCTGCCGCTGAATTCCATGAAACAGCGCATACTGGTTGTCGATGATGAACCGGCAATCCTCGAGCTAGTCTCCTACAATCTGAAAAGAGACGGCTACGAGGTCATCACGGCGGCTGACGGCAAGAGCGCCTTGGAGATGTTCATGAATGAAAAGCCGGACCTAGTTATCCTTGATCTGATGATCCCCGAGCCCGACGGATATGAGGTTTGCAAACGGATCCGGGCTCAAAGCGCCGTGCCGGTCATTATGTTGACTGCCAGAGGCGAGGAACAAGACCGCATCCGCGGACTTGATCTGGGTGCTGATGATTACGTCGTCAAGCCCTTCAGTCCCAGGGAGTTGCTAGCCCGGGTGCGCGCCGTGCTGCGCCGCTCGCCAATGGTGCAAGAAGACGGTCGTCTGGTCGCCGGGGATCTGGTCATCGACAGTGAGCGACATCAGGTGACTATCGCTGGGGAGCCCATCGAACTGACTCCCAAAGAGTTTGATCTGTTGAAGACGCTCGCCGAAAACACCGGCAAAGCCCTCGAAAGGGATTTTCTTCTCGAAAAGGTTTGGGGCTATGCATTCGCCGGTGCAACCCGTACTTTGGACGTCCATATCCGCCGTCTCAGACAAAAGATCAACGATGATCCTCAAAATCCGCGCTACATTGAAACCGTTCACGGTGTAGGATATCGATTCAGAGAGCAGGTTCCGCAAGATGCCTGAACATCTGGGGCTGATCCTCATTCTAGCCGTAGCGGCGGCGCTCACCGGTCTGTTCCTAGGTCTTGGGTGGTGGGGCTGGGCATTGTTTCCCGCTGCGGCAGCGATATATCTGGTCTGGGATCTGAATCGGCGCATTTACGGAGCAAAAGAAGGGCTGAAAAAGCTCGAGGAGGCTATATCGCAGCTACCGGAGGGCAAGCTGCCCAGTCTGTCCGTGCTGCCGGGACCGCAGCTTTTACATTTGGCCGCCACGATTCAGGAGACGCAAGAGCGGGTCCAGCAACGTCTGACACAACTGGAGCACGATCGCGATCGTCTGCGCGCTGTCTTCACGAGTATGCGTGATGCGGTCATAGCTTTGGGCGCCTCCGGCCGTATAGCACTTATCAACCCCGGAGCCGAACGCCTCTTTCATGTTGAGGCCGAAGAAGTAGTGGGTCGCAATGTGCTGGAAGTGATCCGCCATCGCCAACTGGCACGTACTATGCAAGAAGCCCTGGGCGGAGCCCAGCCGACCACTTTTGAGTTCGAGACCATTGACGTTCCGCCTCGCCATCTGCAAGCCGAGGTGGCTCCCGTTCGCACGGCCTCCGGCAAACTGTCCGGAGCAGTCGCTGTGCTACATGACGTTACACAACTGAGGCAATTGGAGAAGATTCGTTCTGAATTCGTGGCTAATGTCTCCCACGAGTTGCGCACTCCCATAACATCCATTAAGGGATTCCTCGAAACCCTGCTTGACGGAGCGATGCACGATCCGGAAGTGTGTGCCCGCTTTCTTAATATCCTTTCCGGTGAGGCGGACCGGCTCGCCCATCTGGTTGACGACCTGCTGGAGTTGTCACGCCTCGAATCAGACGACACTGAATTGACCCTGGAAGATCTGGATCTGCATACCGAAGTGACACAAGCCCTTGAGCTTGTTGCCCCCATGGCACAAGAAAAGGGGGTCACGCTCGACAATCAAGTACCGCCTGGTCTCCACATCAAAGCTGACGCGTCCCTGTTACGGCAAGCGCTGCTCAACCTTCTGGACAATGCAATCAAATATACTTCGAAAGGCGGACGGGTCTGGATCGAAGGAAGAACGACGGAAGACGGAAGAATCGCTATCAGCGTCTGTGATACCGGCCAAGGGATTCCCTCCCAGCATTTGCCCCGCATCTTCGAGAGATTCTACAGAGTAGATAAAGCCCGCTCGAGAGCCATGGGCGGGACCGGGCTCGGACTTTCAATCGTCCGCCATATTGTTGAGCAACATGGCGGTCAGATTCATGTTGAGAGCAGATTGGGTCACGGAAGCCGCTTCACCATGGCCTTTCCGCAGTGAACTATCGCGCTAGGGGAGTCTTTACATATTGTTAACCACCCTGTAAACAGGGTGTGCCCCGCTAAAGGTGTTATACTTGAGGATAGTGAAGCTTTTGGGGGGGATCGGGCTGAACTCATTGGCCTCTTTGCCGGCAGTAACCGGTATAGCGGTAGGGAGTCTACTGCTTGCTGGTCTTATAAGCGCGACCATAGCCTTTTTTATGCCGCAGCGCGTCGCCGGATGGGTACGCTTGGGTGTAGAGTGGGCCACTGCCCTGTCAGGGGCCGGCTATTTGGCTCTCATTCTGACTTTCAGGGAGCGGATCTCGTTTCCCCTGTGTAGCGGAATCATTATTCTGTCACATCTGCCGCTGGGCGTCCTTCTCCTCTTACAGGCTCTCGAGCCTCGCGGTGAAGAGATGGCTGCCGGCCGCGCCTTGGGATTGTCGATCTGGCAAATCGGACTGGCTACCGTCTCCAAGGCCTCTGTTGAACTCCGGGCCGCCATCGGTCTTTATGCGTCACGGCTTTTCGCGGACTTCGGCGCCTTGTTTGCGGTCATCAACGGACGCGAAGGTGTTTTTTGGGCGATTGCTCTGTCAGGCATCTCTATGTTTTGCCTTCAGAAGTCACTGGCCACCTTTGTAGGCCATACGGGACGGCCTATCTATCCCCCCTTGTTCGGCCCGCTTCCTGAACTTCCGCCGCGCCTGCGCGTTATACCTCGATCGGAGTTTTCGGTGTCCTTTGCGCTGCACTTCACCCTGACACTCGTCGCTGTCGGCGCCATGTCCGAACTTGTCGGTCTAGCCGTTTTGCGCACGTGGATCACCGGCGGAACCCAGGCCGAGTTGGTTTCCGCACCCTCACCGCCGGGAACCATGGCCAAAGCGTTTACGGATGCACTGATCATCGTCGCCGGTGCAGGTCTTATCACGCTCGTAGCCAGCCGGATCCGCAGGGTGACCAAGTCCAAAGCCGGCTCGCACATCGCCGTTTGTCTGGCCGCTTTGTCGCCTATCATCTGGACGTATCCGGTGGTCATCAGTTCAAGAGTCAAACGCCCCATCCGGCTGTCGATCGCGGTAGTGGGACTCACCGCTTATGCCCTACTTCAGCTAGCAGCCGCCAGATGGGCGCATGCTGGTGCCGCCAGACGTATGCTAAGATTAGGCCAGGCTACAACTGCCGCCGCGACGGGGGCTTTGGGCCTGCCCACCCAAGAGCCTCATCGTCGCCTGTTTTTGCCTGCACAGATTCTCTCTTCAACCGCTGCTTGGTTGGCGAGTGCGGCGTTCTTAAATGCATTGTACTTTTCGCGTCAGAGACTATCAGCGGCTCCGGCTTTGGTTTGGACCCTGCTGGCCGGAGTAGCTCAACTGGGCACTCTGATCTTGCGCTCTTTCGAGCTTCGCCCACGTGTTCGTGAAGGCGACCTATCCACTACGTTGGAGGATTTGCGCCATGATGCTACCTGAACCACCGAGTCCGCTGTCCGTAACGGTCAAAAATCTCACTGCGCGAGTCGACAAGGAGCAACAGTTGGACAACGTCTCCTTTGAAGTGGCCGCCGGTGATACTCTGGCGATCGTTGGTCCGGTCAATTCGGGGAAATCAGCTCTAATGTGGGCGATCAACCGTCTTTTGGATGAAGTGCCGGGTGCTCGGGTTGAAGGGCAGATTCTTGTGGAAGGAATCGATGTAACCCGCATTTCCACGCGTTCGCTGCGACGACGGGTAGGATTGCTTATTCCCACGCCTTTGGCTCGCACACCTCTTGAGGAGATCGGTTTGGCGCTGCGAGGTCACTCAAGCGAAGAGATCGGCGAAGAGACTGAACGGGTCCTGCGTCTGGTGGGCCTGTGGCAAGAGATGCGCGGCCGCCTGCGACGACCGTATGACGCCACTGATCCGGTCATACTTCGTCTGATGGCACTGGCTCGCACCCTGGCCACCTCTCCGGGTCTGTTACTGCTGGATGACCCTACCCGGGGACTCGACAGCATCGGGCGTGCCCGTTTCGAAGATACGGTGATGGCAGCCATGGCAGCCGGAACCATGACGTTGATATGGGCGACCAGAGAACCTGATCAGGCCGGGCGGATAAGCAAGAACATGGCCTTTCTCTGCTGTGGTAAGATAATCGAGATGGGATCCACGGAAAGCCTTTTCGAACGTCCTGAAGATCCGCGTACCGAAAGCTTCCTCACCGGCAACTACAAGAAGCTGCTCTCATTAATCGGTCGTTCATCATCACAGGAACCGTCTGGAGGTACAATTCCATGAACGAGGGACGTTGCTGCCATCAGTTAGAGATCATCCACGACGACATCTTGCGCATGGGCACTCTGGTGGAAGAAGCTATACGCGATGCTGATCGCGCCTTGTCAGAGCAAGATCTGGAACTGGCCAAGTCGGTCATCGAAGGTGATAAAGCCATCGATAACCTGGAAAGAAGTATAGAAAGCGATTGCATCCGCATCTTGGCCCTGCATCACCCTTTGGCCAGCGACCTGCGAACGGTGACCACCGCCCTCAAAGTTATTACGGATTTGGAACGCATGGCCGATCACGCCACCGCTATCGCTCTTATCGCCTTAAGGATAGGCGCCAACCCGCTGATTAAGCCTCTGGTGGACATCCCCCGTATGTCGACTCTCGCCCGCCAAATGGTTCACGAAAGCCTCGACGCCTTTGTCAGCCGTAACACGGAATTAGCGCAGAAAGTGCGCAGCGAAGACGATCTGATCGACAGACTGTATTCGGAACTCCATGACGAACTGCTGGGCCTGATCATCCAAGGGACCAACACGGCAAATGCAGAGCAAGCTCTCAATCTGCTCTTCGTGGCCCAGCACTTGGAGAGAATTGCGGATCACGCCACCAATATCGCTGAGCGTGTGATTTATCTGGTCACCGGAGAGCGTGTCTCCTCGTAATCGACATCACTGACCAACCATGGACGAAAACCCAGGGCATCGGCGGAGACCAACCGGTAGTAAACACCGCGATGGCGTCCTCGGAGGGCCCGTCTGCCATAATCGCCGTGAAGATGACCATAGACGCAGATGGACACACCGTATTCCTCCATAAGACATGTGAACCCCGTTGGCATACCCCCTGTCTCAGCCGGAGGAAAGTGCATCATGGCCACCAGGCGGCGGGCCCCCGATTGACGAGCTTTCTCAAGCGACATCCGTAGGCGCTGAAGCTCACGTTCATAGATACGGATGTCCTGAGCGGTCACGCCCTCCTTAGTGGGAAGATCCCATCCGCGCGTCCCACAGATCGCCGTATTGTCGGGCAGCAGTATACAATCGTTTTGTATGGCGTGAATATTAGCCGGCAATGCACGGCGCACCTTGCCGATGGCCTGCCACCAATAGTCGTGATTACCCCGCAGCAGAATGATCCGGCCGGGAAGGCGACCCAGGAAGTCCAAGTCAGGCAACGCTTCCTCCAGGCGCATGGCCCAGGAGATATCACCCGGCACCAAGACCCAGTCTTCGTCGCGCACCAGATCAACCCAAGCCTGTCGCAGATGATTCACATGATCCCGCCACTGCACACCGAACACGTCCATGGGCTTATCTTGGCCGCCCGGCAAATGTAAATCAGCGATGGCATATAGCTTGAACCGCTCAGTCGAAATAGACAATCTCGCCCTCCAACCCTGCCGCCGATACGGTTAAGATAGCGTACGAATGCTTAGGACTCAAACGTCTGTCAGTCGGCGATCCGGGATTCAACAACAAAAGATCGCCGTAGCGGGTGCAGACAGGCCGGTGCGAGTGTCCGAAGACAATGCAGTTCACATCCTCAAAAGCACTTAAGGCACGGGTAAGCACACTGCCGTAACGGCCATCGCCGTGAATGACACCGATGCGGTATCCCTGTACTTCCACCACTCGCGTCCGCGGCAGGGCCCTTCGCAGCGGCGGAGGATCCATATTGCCATGCACCGCATGGACCGGAGCAATGGCGGCCAGGGTCGATAAGACACTCTGCTCGACTATGTCACCGGCGTGAATGATCAGATCCACTCCCGTCATACCGGAAATAACCTCAGTCGGAAGTTCACGGGCGCGAGTCGGGATATGGGTGTCGGATAGGATCCCTATACGCATGACCAACCTCCGTCACCGTCTTTGGCCACTCTATCCAGTTCACCAAGGGCATGGGCTATCAGCGTTACCAGCACCACTCCGGCAGTCTCCGTGCGCAAGATGCGGGGTCCCAAGCCGCCTACAACGGCCCCTCGCTCTATCAAGCACTCCACCTCTTCAGATGACAAGCCACCCTCAGGCCCGATCACCGCACCCCATCCTATCTCGGAGACCGGATGAGGTCGGTCAAGCCACGATCGCAACGGCTCCGTAGCTTCCTCCCAGGCCACGATCAACGGCCGGCACGGATGGCGACTCACTGCCTCCTCCAGAGGTTCTACCATAGACACTGACGGATAGCGCGCCCGTCCGCACTGTTTGGCGGCCTCACGGGCTATTCTTTGCCAACGCTGAGTGCGAGCGGCGGCCTTACTACCCTCCAAGCGCACTACGGTGCGCTCGGTAAAAACAGGATGGATGGCCGTGACCCCAAGCTCGGTGCATTTTTGTATCAGGTAATCCATCCGGTCGCCCTTGGACAGGCCCGCAAAAAGATGCAGCTGAACACGCGGTTCAGCAGGACCGTAGCGTTCGGCGATGATCTCAGCCAAACATTCAGCAACCGACACCTGTCTGAGAACGCCCAAATACTCCAAACCGGATCCGTCGCAAATCACTACCCGATCGTCGACAACCAAACGGAGCACACGTGCGGCATGCAGTGCCTCATCTTCGGTGATGCGGGCTCGCGTCACAGTCCCTTGGGTATCTGTCTCAAGCTGATCCGGTGTCACAAAAAAACGAGGCAGACTCATCGGCTAAACCCGCCAATCACGCAACACCATTCATCCTCCTGCCTCGTTTCGGTAACCACCAAACCGTTGGCAATCCAAGCCAGGCGTACATCCTCCAGACGCCCTTCGATAATCCCCGAAGCGATAAAGACCCCTTGCGGACGCAAGCGTTCGGTCACCCGAGGCAAGATGTCGATGATGGTGTCGGCAATAATGTTGGCTACAATGATATCAAAAGACGCTTCTTGTATGTCCTCAATGCTTCCTGCAGCGAGCGTAACATGGGCAGTAACGCCGTTGGCCTCTATGTTGTCCCGGGCCACCGATACCGCTCGTGGGTCGATGTCGATGGCATGAACCCGGGCTCCGAGTTTCGCCGCGGCGATAGCCAAAATGCCGGAGCCCGTCCCTACATCCAACACATGAGCTCCGGGCGTGACTATCCGTTCCAGGACCTCCAGACACAATCGGGTGGTGGGATGTATGCCGGTACCGAATGCCATGCCAGGATCCAGATGGATTATCACTTCCCCGGGTTGAGCTTCGTATGCTATCCACGAGGGTACGATCACCAATCGCTCACCGATGTGCTGGACGGTATAAAACCTCTTCCATGAGTGAGCCCAATCCTCATCACGCACTCTGCGCGCTGAAACCTTCGCCGCGCCGGGATCAAGGCCTATCTCGACCAAGTTCTTTACTCTTTCGGCCAAACTGGCCAAGTCCTCATCAGAGACCTCGGTGGGCAAGTAAGCCTTCACCGTGACAGTATCTGCTACTGTCGACAATGCCTCACTGCCTGGCATCGGACGCGCGCCTGGCTCATCGATGAGTTGCGTACCTAACTCAGCAAGGCGTCGAGCCACGACTTGCGGGTCATCGATGACCACGCCATTGGCTCCCAAATCCATCAGCATCTCACTGACAGCTTCCACGGCCTCCGAGCTGGTGATCACGCCGACTTCAAGCCAATCCTGATCATACACAGCATCCGTCCTCCTCGCCTATTCGGAGCGTCCCTGACTGCCGAAGGCTTCGCGCATGCGGCGAAACAGGTTCTTGTCTTGTTGCTGTTGCCCGTTCGCGCTGCCGTCCTCTCCCGAAAGACCGGCGAACTCCCGAAGTAATTCACGCTGTCGCGCCGTCAGACGCGTCGGGGTGACCACCTTCACGGCCACCAGTTGATCGCCCCGTCCGCGCCCGTGGATCCCCGGAATGCCTAAGCCCCGCAAACGGAAGACAGTGCCCGTCTGCGTGCCCTCAGGAATCTTGAGTTTGGCCTTTCCGTCCAAGGTGGGCACGTCGATCTCGTCGCCGAGCGCCGCCTGAGCAAAGCTGATCGGGATCTCACAGACAACATCGTTGCCCTCACGGCGGAAAAAGCTGTGCGGCTTGATTCTGACATACACATAGAGATCGCCAGGCGGGCCGCCTCTGCTCCCGGCCTCACCTTCCCCGGGAACCCGCACTCGCATGCCGTCTTCGACTCCCGCGGGGATGTTGACCTTGATCTGACGGCGCCGATGGACAACCCCACGCCCGTGACACTCGGAACATGCCTGCTTGAAAGTCTTGCCTTCTCCCTGACAACGGCTGCACGTGACCACGTTGATCATGCGCCCAAGAGGCGTATGCCGTTCTTGACGCACCGAACCACTGCCTCCGCAGACCTCGCAAGTCACGATAGGTGTTCCCGGTTCGGCCTTATTGCCGTGGCAGTGCGGGCATGTTTCATTGCGAGGTACGGTTATTTCGATGGTGGTTCCGAATGCCGCTTCAGTGAACTCCAAGGTCACGTCATAGCGCAGATCAGTTCCTCGCACCGGACCGCGCCGTCGTTCACTCCTGGTCGCCCCGCCGAAAAACGCATCGAAGATGTCACCGAGATCCTCAAAGCCAAAGCCCCCAAAGGGGTCAAAGCCGCCCGCTCCCATGCCTTGCCCATCAAAAGCGGCGTGGCCGAATTGATCGTATTTCGCACGTGCCTCCGGATCCGACAAAACCTTGTATGCTTCCGTGGCTTCTTTGAACTTCTCTTCCGCTTGTGGATCGTCTTTGGCTACATCAGGATGGTATTTACGAGCCAAACGGCGATATGCTTTTTTTATCTCAGCCTCCGAGGCGTCCTTACCAACCCCCAAGACCTCGTAGTAGTCCCTCTTCGCCACGCCTTTTCTCGCCCCCTGGCAGCTATTCCACACTGTACGCGGCGACACATGGGCACGGCGCCCATGTGTCGCACTCCACCGTCACCGTACGCTTACGGCTCACTTCTCGTTATGATCATCGACCGTAAAATCGGCATCCACGGTCTTTCCGCCCGTCTGACCGTCACTGGCTTCGTTCGACTGAGACGTCTGGGTCGCCTGGTATACTCGAGAGGTTACCTTATACAGCGCTGCGCTTAAGGCTTCTTGTTTCTCTTTAATGGCCTGGATATCCTCGCCACCCATGACCGCTTTCAAAGCCTCTTGGGCCTCAACGATTTCCGCACGTTCTTGATCGGTGACTTTGTCTCCCAATTCCTTGAGAGTACGATCGACTGAGTAGATCAGGCCGTCCGCCTCGTTGCGGGCGTCAATCAGTTCCTTGCGCCGTTGATCTTCTTCGGCGTGAGCCTCCGCCTCTTTAACCAAGCGGTTGATATCCTCGTCGCTGAGACCCGTGCGTGCCGTAAGTGTGATCTCCTGGGCCTTTCCGGTGCCGAGATCCTTGGCGGAGACCTTAACTATGCCGTTGACGTCTATGTCAAAAGTGACCTCGATCTGCGGCACGCCCCTGGGAGCGGGCAGAATACCCGTCAGCTGGAACCGTCCCAAGGTGACATTATCGGCCGCCATCGGGCGTTCACCTTGCAACACGTGAATATCGACGGCAGTCTGGTTATCCGCCGCCGTGGTAAAGATCTGTTTTGCCTGGGTCGGTATCGTCGTGTTGCGCTCAATCAATTTCGTAAAGACCCCGCCCAGGGTCTCAATGCCCAACGACAACGGAGTCACGTCCAAAAGGACGATGTCCTTGACTTCACCGGCCAGTATCGCGGCTTGAATGGCTGCTCCCACAGCCACAACTTCGTCAGGATTGACACCCTTGTGAGGCTCTTTACCGATGAGTTTACGAATGGCTTCTTGGACGGCAGGAATGCGAGTGGAACCGCCCACTAAAATCACACGATCGATTTCATGCGGTTCCAAACCGGCGTCAGCCAAAGCTCGCTTAGTCGGTCCCATGGTCGCCTCAACCAGGTCTCTCGTCAGATCCTCGAACTTGGCTCGTGTCAAGGTGATGTCCATATGAACCGGTCCGTCCTGCTTCATGGCGATGAACGGCAGGTTGATCGTAGTCTGTGTTATTCCGGACAGCTCGATCTTGGCCTTCTCGGCCGCTTCCTTCACCCGCTGCATAGCCATGCGGTCTTTGGTCAGATCGATGCCGGTGGTCTTTTTAAACTCACTCACCAGATAGTCTATAATCCGCTGATCGAAGTCATCGCCACCCAAACGGTTGTTCCCGCTGGTCGCTTTTACTTCGTACACTCCGTCACCGAGTTCAAGGATGGAAACGTCAAACGTTCCTCCGCCAAGGTCAAACACCAGCACCGTATGGTCTTCGTCGCGCTCTGAACCATAGGCGAGCGCGGCGGCAGTAGGCTCGTTGATAATCCGCAGGACTTCAAGGCCGGCGATGGTGCCCGCGTCCTTCGTGGCCTGGCGTTGAGCATCCGTGAAGTAGGCGGGAACGGTGATCACGGCCTTCGTGATCTTCTCTCCCAGGTATTCTTCCGCATCGGCCTTAAGTTTCTGCAAAATCATGGCCGCGATTTCCGGCGGTGAGTAGTTGCGACCGTCTATACGGACCTTGTAATCGGTACCCATATGCCTTTTGATCGACAGGATCGTGCGCTCAGGGTTGCTGACTGCCTGTCGCTTGGCCACCGCACCTACAAGGCGCTCCGCCGGTTTATCGCCTTCCTTTTTGCTGAAGGCTACCACCGACGGTGTCGTTCGGCTACCCTCAGCATTGGGGATGACCGTCGGCTCCCCGCCTTCCATGACCGCGATAACCGAATTGGTGGTACCCAGATCAATACCGACCACCTTGCTCATATATTCCTTCCTCCACTCTCATAGCATCCGTCGGCATTAAGATATGGGCCGACAACATGCACAACTGCTAGTTTGTCGGATTCTCCGGCGCAGGCCCCACCTTCACCTTGGCAGGACGCAGTAGGCGACCGGCAAGACTGTAACCTTTTTGATATTCCTCAACGACGTATAGTTCGCCCTCAGCACACTCCTCGCGTGCCACCGCCTCATGACAATGGGGATCGAATACCGATCCCACACTCTCCACTTGCGACAGCCCTTCGGAGTGGAGCGCGTCCAGCAATGCCTGCCTGACCATGCTTACTCCTTGAGCCAGGCCTTCAGTCGATCCGGAATTGGCCGCTGCCTCCAAAGCCCGATCCAAATCATCCAAGACAGGCAACAGCTTAATGATCAAACGCTCGGCCCCCCGTTGGGAGTACTCCTCGAGCTGTTGCCTACTGCGGCGACGATAGTTGTCGAAATCCGCACGCAACCGCGTGTAACGAGCGATCCATTCTTCGATCTCCCGCTGCTTATCGGTCACTTCGGGTTCTTGAGCACGATCGGCTTCCTCAGCTTCGGCAGTCTTTTGCTCGGCTTCTTCTTCAGCCGATTTTTCCTCAGCTTCTTTTTCTCCGACCGCCTTATCTTCAGCTGCCTCTACAGCCTCAGCCTGGTCACAAAGCGCCTCCTTGCCCGCTTCCGGCTGGGGCACGTCTGAATCCACCAAGTCACAACAACCTCCCTAACCATGACGCCAACATGCTTCATTGGCATGAGCGTGCATGGATATGCTCATGCACGCTCCTTATCCTCGTTATAGAAAACCGGCTGAGATAATATAACGGCTAAGCAGACATCGTGCCGCTGAGCATTTCCGAAAGCATGTCAGCTACAAGCTGAACCACGGCTATCGCCCGAGCGTACTCCATGCGCGTGGGTCCGATAACACCCACTGCCCCTACCGTCCGCCCTCCGCCGCCGTAGGTTGCGCTGACGACGCTGCAATCACGGACCCCTTCATAGACGTTCTCTTCGCCTATGACGACACCGATTTGCGCACTCATGCTGATAACCTCATGAAGGCGCTCCCGCTCCTCCAAAGCCGCAAGCAAAGCCTTGGCCCGAGCGATCTGCCGGAATTCAGGATGATCCATAAGGTTGATGGTCCCGTCCACCAACACTTTTTCGGAGGTGTCGGCAAGTCCCTCCATCAGCATTTCCATCAGAACCGGATAGAGATTCGGGTCGGGCACCTCTTCGGCGAGCTCCATGCAGATGTCAATGTTCACATCGCGCAAAGCTCTGCCCCTCAGCCTGGCACTGATACGTTGACCGGCTACGGTCAGCGCCTCCGATGCCACGCGATCTACTTCCACGATGCGGTTTTGCACAAGCCCAGGATCCGTGACCACGACGACCAAGACATGACGGTCATCAATGGGCACAAAACGCACCGCACGGACGACACTGTCCATCAGACTGGGAGTAATGGCCACCGCGGCATAATGAGTCATGAGCCCCAACACGCGTAAGGCCCGTCGGAGAACCTCGTCCGCCTTGACCTGCGGGACACTCATTTTGTCTCGGACAAATTGTTCTTCTTCTTCAGAGATTTTAGGATCAGGTATGAGTACGTCCACATAGAAGCGGTATCCTTTGTCAGAAGGGATGCGCCCGGCTGAAGTGTGCGGCTGGTGCAGGTAACCCAACTCCTCCAAATCAGCCATCTCGTTGCGAATTGTAGCGGGACTTAAGCCCAGACCATACTTGCGGGCGATGGTCCGCGATCCTACCGGTTCAGCTGTTTCGATGTAGTCGTCGGTGATAGCCCGCAGGATAGCCTCTTTCCTCCTATCCACCCTGCTTCACCACCGGAAAAGTATGTCGTGATAAGGACTGCCATCCTCCTTGAAGCACCACAGATGGTGCGACTCCGCCGAATCGCCGGGCGTCAATCATTGCCCGATGAGCGACGGTGATACCCTTGTTCAATCGCGGGCGTTGGACGCCGGGAAGATCCCTGCTCACGCACCTGTATATGGCCCTACCTTACGGTGGTTACGGCGCCAATGCCATCAAGCGGTCTCGACCGGTGACACAGTCCGTTGCTTGATCCGTGCCGTTTGACCCCCTACCGCGGAGCCGGGAGTTGAAGAAGCTTCCCAGGCTGCCCAAGACACTTGCCCGTTACTTGAGCGTCGAGTTCGATCGAGCTTGCTACCGTCGTCGCACATAACCGACCCTCGCAGACAGGCAAGGCCTGCGAAGGTCGGTCATGTCACGTGCTCAAGAACTTCGTTAGCACTCTGGCGAGGGGAGTGCTAATCACTAACTTCAACATAGCATCGCCTCCCCCGCTTTGTCAAGGAGAACGCAAGAAAGCGGCAAATACCTGGTTGGCGATGAACAGTCCTTTACGTGTCAATCTGACGCCATGGTCATACTCAACAAGGCCCAGCCGCACCAAACGCTCGATCTCCCGGCCGTACGTCGCCTTGAGTCCGCGTCCGAAGCGAGCCCGAAATGTCTCTTCGCTCACACCCTCCAACAGACGCAGGCCCATGAACATGGTCTCATCCATCTCGTCGTCCGCGGACAGGGGAAATCGTTCCGCCACGGGAAGGACTCCTCTGTCAATCGCCTGGCAGTAAGCCTCGACGGTGGGCTCATTGGCCCAGCGTTGACCGTCCCAGTGCGAATGAGCGGCGGGTCCCAAGCCTCTGTACCATCCGTTACGCCAGTAAAGTTCGTTATGCCGACATCGATACCCTGGCCGCGCCCAACTGGAGATCTCATAGTGGTTATATCCCGCATCATGCAGCCTAGCCATGGCCCACTCATACATGGCCAGTTCCGTTTCTTCATCGGGAAGGCTGAGTCTTTCTTCCTCGAGTTGCTTGGCCAACGGTGTTGTCGGCTCAACGATCAGGCTGTAACAGGAGATGTGATCCGGAGCAAGCTCAATGGCGCAATCAAGGGTCTGCCTGAAATGATTCATACTTTGTCCCGGCAGACCGAACATGAGATCGATGTTTATGTTCGCAAAACCGGCCGCCCGAGCGGCGCGCATGCATTTCACGGCCTCCTGAGCCGTATGCACGCGCCCCAGTCGCTTCAACAAGCCGTCATCCAGACTCTGCATCCCGATACTCAAGCGATTGATCCCCGCGGCGACCATGGCCTCCAGATCGGTCTCTTGCAATGTCCCAGGGTTGATCTCTACGCTTATCTCCGCATGCGGCTCGAGATGGAAAGCAGATCCGATATGACCGACAATGCTGCATAGCGTGGCAATGGGCAACACGGAGGGAGTGCCGCCGCCCAGATAGACACTCGTCACCGGAACATTGGACAACTCAGCGGCGACAATCTCAATCTCACGGATGAGGGCAGTGAAATAGGCGTCCATCTCATCGGGCAAAGCGGGATAGGAGACGAAATCACAATAAAGGCACTTGCGCAGGCAAAAAGGGACATGCACATAAACGCCGGCCCTTACGGGTTCAAAGGTCACGTCCTCAGGCATCTCCGATACGCAACACAGCCAAGAAGGCCTCCTGCGGCACCTCCACGGTTCCAAGCTGTTTCATGCGCTTTTTGCCCTCTTTTTGTTTCTCCAGCAGCTTACGTTTACGGGTCACGTCGCCTCCGTAACACTTGGCCAACACGTCTTTGCGTAGGGCGCGCACGGTCTCCCGGGCAATCACTCGGTTACCGATACTGGCTTGAATAGGCACTTCAAACATCTGACAAGGGATGACTTCCTTAAGCTTTTCCGTCAGTTGCCGGCCGCGTTCATAGGCCTTATCGCGGTGAACGATGCATGACAACGCATCGACCGGCTCGCCGTTTAACAAAACGTCTAGCCTGACCAGATCACTCTCCCGATAGCCGATCAGCTCATAGTCCAAGGATGCATACCCCTTGGAGCGGGACTTCAGCTTGTCATAGAAGTCCATCAAAATCTCAGCCAGGGGAAGATCGTATTCCAAACGTACCCTTTCGGGGTTGATATAGCCCATGGTCACATAATGCCCGCGGCGGTTTTGACACAACTCCATAATCGGACCGACGAAGTCTTTAGGCACGACTATGGCCGCCCGAACGTAGGGCTCCTCCACCTTCTCAATCGTGGCCGGATCGGGATACGAAGCGGGATTGTCGACGTCGATGATCCGTCCGTCAGTGCGATGGATCTTATACACCACGCTCGGAGCCGTAGCAATCAGATCAAGACCGAACTCACGCTCCAGTCTTTCCTGGACGATCTCCATATGCAAAAGCCCCAAGAAGCCACAACGATAACCAAAACCTAAGGCCATCGATGTCTCCGGTTCAAAAACCAAGGACGCATCATTGAGTCGCAGTTTTTCCAAGGCTTCACGCAAGGCTCCGTAATCCTCATTGATCACCGGATACAGACCGCAAAACACCATGGGCACGGCCTTACGGTAGCCCGGAAGCGCTTCCGCTGCCGGCCGTCGGGCATCGGTAATGGTATCGCCGACACGGGTATCGCTCAGATCCTTCATCTGAGCAATGACACAGCCCACCTCGCCGGCCTTGAGTTCGTCGACTGAACTCATGTGAGGTCGAAAAACACCCAGTTCAGTGACCGTAAACGTTCGACCGCTGGACATCATGCGGATTTGGGCTCCTACCCGCACCTGGCCGTCCACGACCCGCACGTAGGCGATGGCGCCGCGATAGGGATCAAAATGGGAGTCGAAAATCAAAGCGCGCAAAGGCGCCTCGATGTTTCCCCTGGGCGGGGGAATCCGCTGAACGACGGCCTCGAGGACTTCGTCGATCCCGACGCCTGTCTTGGCGCTGATTAGCAGGGCATCAGATGCATCCAAACCTACACCGTCTTCCAATTCTTTGCGCACCGCATCGGGATCGGCGCCAGGAAGGTCTATCTTGTTGATGACCGGAATGATCTCCAGATCGTGCTCCAGTGCAAGATAGAGATTGGCCAGTGTCTGTGCTTCTATGCCCTGGGAGGCGTCAATGACGAGTAGCGCTCCTTCACAGGCAGCCAACGACCGACTCACCTCATAGGAGAAGTCGACGTGACCGGGGGTATCGATCAGATTGAGCGTATATATTTCACCGTCTCGGGCCTTATACTCCAGCCGCACCGCCCGCAGTTTGATGGTGATGCCACGCTCACGCTCAATATCCATGGAATCGAGGACTTGATCGGTCATCTCGCGCTCGGACACGGCGTTCGTGCGTTCCAGCAGCCGATCAGCCAGCGTGGATTTTCCATGGTCAATATGAGCAATAATACAGAAGTTCCTTATACGGTTCTGCAAACAGGGCCACCTCTCGCCTCATTGTTGCCATCCAGGCATAGCACACTTAAGTATAGCATTGACATTTGGCCCTAACAAGGTTGCACCTGGCCTCGTTGGCCTCCACATCCCGGCAATTACCGCGCCAAGTGCGACGCTCGGCAACAGATCGACGCGCTGCATCTATACAGCGAAATCACATTTGTGAGTTAATGAAAGAGGGGCATGGTTATATGGGCCTGAAGGAGAAAGACGAGATAAGCGACGCATAAAGGGAGGCAGAAATTGTCCGAACGCCCGGTAGTCAAAACGGCCGGCGGCATCATGCTGCTGATAATGGTAAGTCGTCTTCTGGGATTCATCCGTGAGCGGGCTATCGCTCAGGTATTTGGCATGGACTGGCGCACCGATGTCTTCCGAGCCGCCTTCAATATACCTGATCTTATGTTTTTTCTTTTGGTCGGTGGGGGGCTCAACGCAGCCTTCATACCCGTCTTCACCTCATATCTAGCGCGGGACGAAGAACACGAAGGCTGGCGCATGGCTTGGACCTTCTTCTCGCTGTCCGTCGGGATGCTCGTCCTCATGACAGCCTTAGGTTTGATCTTCACACCGGCTTTGGCCCCCTTCGTGGCCGTTGGCTTCACCGGGGAACAAAGAAAGCTACTCATTCTGCTCATGCGGGTCATGTTTCCCGCCGTGGCTTTCACCGCTTTGGCCGGTCTGGGCATGGGTATTCATAAGTCCTACAGAAGCTTCAAGGCGCCGCTGGCAGGCCCTATCGCTTACAACGTCATGATCATTCTGGGCACGTACGCGCTCGGCCGCCGGATAGGCATTATGGGCATGGCCATAGGGACGGTAATCGGAGCGGTGAGCAATTTTTTGATTCAATTGCCGTTTTTCGTCCAAAAAGCGTCACCCCATCCTTTCTCGTTTGATGTCCGCCATCCGGGCATCGTTAGGGCCTTCCGCCTGATGGGCCCCGCCGTCATCAGCTCATCGATTACTCAGCTCAACTTCACCGTCATCACTTCTTTGGCCTCCAAACTCCCGGAGGGCAGTATCAGCGCCCTGCGTACGGCAAATACCCTTATCCAACTGCCTTTGGGCGTCTTTGCCATGGGAGTATCGATGGTCATTCTTCCCACCCTGTCCGGATTGATAGCCCGCAACGACAAGGATGCCTTCCGTACTACTTTCTCGCAAGGTTTACGGCTCACTTTGTTCCTCACGATTCCAGCCGCCGTCGGGCTGGCCGTGTTGCGGGAGCCCTTAATAAGACTGCTTTTTCAGGTGGGTGAATTCGGCGCAAAAGATACCGCCATGGCCGCCCATGCCGTCTTGTTCTATGCCCCAGGGTTGATCTCTCAATCGGCCATTCAGATCTTGGTTCAGGTCTACTACTCACTGCAAGACACCAAGACGCTCGTCCGGGTCTCGGCAAAAGCCATAGTCATCAATACTCTGCTCGGGCTCTTTTTCATCCGCTTCACGCCGCTGGGCCACGGCGGATTGGCTCTGGCTTATTCATTGACCAGCATATGGAACATGATGAGCTATCTTCGTGGCCTGCGCCGGACGATCGGCCATATCGACGGTCGGCGCCTGTTGCGCTCGTCATCTCTGGCTCTGCTGGCTTCAGCGGTGATGGCTGTGGCAGCCGAGGCCGCCGCGTCTGCCGCATCATCCGGCGGACGACTCATGGAGGTAGCCGCCGGAGTCCCGGCGGGAGCGCTGGTGTACGTACTCGCGGCCTTTGCATTGCGCATGGAAGAAATATCGTTGTTCCGACAAGCCCTGAAAACCGGTCGCGGTGTCCGCGCCCGGCACTGATCAGCGCTTGAGCGCTCCCGGCTTGGGTGCTTGCGGCGAAGGCGGTTGTATAGCGGTGCGCGGCGTCTTCGTCGACTCCGACACTACAGAAGAGCCGGCCTGACTCGCCCTCGTTGGCGCGTGCAGTGATACGGCCGGCAGTTCACTGAGCACACGGGCCACCACATCGGCCATCAAGACCGCGCTGCGCAGAGCATACTTCTCATCATCAATGTAGTTGCCGATCTCCAACAGCAACATGTGCGGATGCAGATGCTGATTGTAGCGGTTTCTGCCCACGATCGCATAGGGCCTGAGTAAACCGGGATACATCTCTTCCATTGCTTTTTTCATCAGATCGGCAACCTGCACGTTTTCAGCCCAGCGCGGATGCAAGGCTTCGGAGTAGCTGACCGGCTTGGTGACGACTACCATCACCTGCGCCGCCTGTTGAGAGCCGACTTGTCGTACAAACGACACGTTTTGCGCTCCGTCGCGGTGGATATCGAGCACCAGGCGAATGGACGGGTGTTTATCAAGGATCCGCTGCACGGTAACGGCAGATCGCTGATACGATTGCGCATAGTTGGGGAAATCGTGAATGGCCTTTGAGTGAAGAACGGGAATACCATAGCGTTCACTCAGAGTGCGAGCCAAAGTCTCACCGACCCGTACTATTCCCGTATCAGTGGTATTGAACAGATGATAGTTCTGAGGCGACTTGGGCGGATCATCACCGGTGGCATACATCTCCGAAGTGTGCGTATGGAAGATCAACACCAAGGGCTCCCGACCCCAATCCCGGTTTTGCCAAGGAGACGAGCCGACCGCATCATCCTCTGTCGGCTCAGCTTCGGCGACGGGTTCCGTTTGGGGCTCAACCACAGCCAACTCCACCGCCTCTTCCGGAGGTGGCATATACAGACCGGGCATGGCCGCCAAGATCAATGTTCGGGGCTGTGACATATCATAGCCAAGGACTACATATAACCATGAGCGCAACGTGTGCCGCCAACCGAAATGGGGGATCGGATCCCGCCCCTCTTCCGCCACGGTGGGCAATGCCGCCTGCAGAATCGCCTTTCCCCGCACCGCATCCATGCTAAGCCACCCGCCTACCGACGGGCCCAAACGAGCGGTTTCCCGCGCTATTTGTCCGATTAGCGGCTGAAACCACGGATGAGTGATCGCCGTGAACAACATCAGCGCAACCATAATGATCATCAGTATGCGGATAATCCAATCACCACGCTGTCCGTTGGTCTGCCTGCCCGACAACCTCCTGAGATACGCCCGGAATACTGCGGTCAGCATCGACTCACCCGCTCCCGCCACACAAAAGCACTTACAAGATATGACAGCTCACAAGTGTCTATGAGTATGTATGTGTGTAGGACGCGACACCCAGCGATTCTAAAGGACGAAGACGGGCCATAGTCTTACACTGTGCGGAGGTGATTCAATATTGACCGGACATGATCGTCTCTGCAGGCTCACCTTCATCGTCCTACTAATGCTCTGTTGCCGATCGATGCACGCCTGGACCCCCACTTGCGGCCTTGAACCCGGCCCGTTAATGCCCGGACCGCAAGCCAATGCCGCGGAGGTGTCAGAGCTTCAAGAACGGCTGCAGGCTTTAGGCTATTTCAGCGGGGTCGCGGACGGGATTTTCGATCAGGCGCTGGAGCTAGCCGTTCGGAGGTTTCAGCGCGATCAAGGACTCATAGCCGACGGTATAGTGAGCGATGCCACTTGGCTGGCCTTGGCCGGGGACTCTGTTCCCGCTATCAGGAGTTCGACGGCCAAGCCGGAAGGGACCATGCATCTGGTCATCGATACTCGCAACCTCAAACTTACTTTGTTCGTCGACGGTCAACCGTTCAAGAGTTATCCGATCGCCGTGGGCAGACAAAAAGACTGGTACTGGACTCCCGTGGGAGAGTGGAAGATCGTCAACAAAGGCGTCAACTGGGGCAGTGGTTTCGGAACACGGTGGATGGGGCTCAACGTACCCTGGGGGACCTACGGCATTCATGGAACGAACAAGCCCTACAGCATCGGCACGCGGGCCAGTGCCGGCTGCATTCGCATGTTCAATCACGACGTCGAGGAGCTATACAGCTGGCTGCCGCTGGGAACCAAGGTGATCATCGTCGGTGACACGCCGCCCATCAACTTCGGACGCACCATCTCCTTAGGCAGCAGCGGAAAAGACGTGGTGGCTGTGCAAAGCCGGTTGCAAGAGCTTGGCTTTCCGGTCGGCGGCGCGGACGGTCGTTGGGGGCCCAACTCCGAAGCGGCGGCGCGCAGTCTGCAGAAGCTGTACGGGTTGCCGGCCGACGGGACGGTATATACCGACATCTACTACATCCTCGGTCTGAAGTGAGACTGTGCGGGGGAGAATACGTATGGCGCGCAAACGCATGTCCGCTGTGCTTGTCACTGCGGCGAGCCTCGCGGTGGTGTTGCTGCTGTGGAAACCCTGGATGCCCAGACTGAAGGTGGGAGCCGTGCGGATCAACCCACGAGTTGCGATCAACGAGAACAAAGACTACCACATCACAGTCTGGGACTATGAGTTGTTACTGCCATGGAGCAAGCCCTCCTACGAGGAGGCTCTAAAAGAACGAGTCGAGGCTTTCCACCGGGAGCATCCAAACATCATTATCCACGTGATACAGCGTCCTTGGAACGAAGATGACGGCCCCCTTCGCGATGCCGTGGAACAAGGCGAGGCTCCCGATGTCGTCAACATGCCCAACGGCATAGGACTGCTGTCGCCTGAGTTTCAGGTGCCTCTGCAGCATTATCTGAGTCCTGATCAGGCAGACGATCTTTTGCCCGCAGCTCGCCGGGCGGCAACGCTCCGGCATTTGTGGGCCTTCCCCAGCCACATACATCCGGCACGATGGATCATTCGCGTTCAAGACCCCGCTGTTGAACTCCCGGTCGCCCGCACATGGGATCAATGGAGTGAGGCACTGGCCGACAACCGGACAAAAAGCGGCGGGAGCGGGCTGGCGGTCAACGTACTTGATCCGGATTTCTTCCGCCATCTAATGATCTCGGCCACCGGTCATTCCCTGCTCGGCGATGACGGGACCGTTCAATGGACGGAAGCTGATATCGAAAAGGTGGCCAAGGAAGTCCTCACGTGGGTGGAAAAAGGCCTTATACCCGCCGATGTGGAGAAAGCGGCCCGCTCACGTTTGGCGCATTTTTGGGACGGCAAGGCTTTAGCCGTCGCGCCGACAAACCCTTGGCTTCTCCACCATATTCTCCGGCGGGCCGGCATGTTGGACTCTCCGGCGGGCGGTTCTGCTTCGGGCGACGCCTCAAAGCCTTTGAAATCCGTTGAACGCAGCGTCTATTGGACACCCCCTCCACAGATCGGTGAAAAACTCTGGATTGCGGCCGATATCTACGGTTACGCCGTCTTTCGCCAGGCCAAATACAAGGGAGACGATCACACCCGAGCCGCAGCTGTTGTGGCTGCCTATCTGAGTCGCGAGATGGGCTCTTGGGTAGCCACCCGTACCTTCTCCGTACCAGCCCACCAATCGTCACTGGAGCGCTGGCTGGCGGAATCTCTTCTTCCCGAAGCCGATATGCGTCTGCTGTTGCAATGGTGCGAAAACGCCGTCCCCCCACCGATCGATGACCGCCTGGCCCGTCTCGAAGCCCGCATCATGACCGAAACCGTGGTTCCCAAACTGGTCGCCGTGCTGAAAGGGGAGATGTCAGCCTCTCATTTTGCCCGGGAGATCCATAACGTCCCGGTATCAGCGTGGCTAAGAAGATGAGCTGACAGGGTTATCTCGTGCGACTCAGGTAATTGGCGATCTCCGTCAGATCAAGGGCCGGATGCAGGGCCGCATTCAGTGCCCCTGCTACCGTCGTTGAGATGTCGTCAATGTAGGCGTCTATATCCTTAGGGGTGACAATCATGCTCCCCATGTAGGGTTGAAGCAGCTGCGCTATCATGTAGCGTTTCTGCTGCGGATCCACAGGCAAACCGAAGGCGTCATGACGCGGTCCCTCCTGTTCGACGGCCGATGGATCAGTCTCTCTCACTCTGATACGCCTCGGGTCAAGGCGGCCGGAAACCTGAGGCGGCCAGTCATCCAGACCGACCGGAGGTCGAAAACCCATTTCCTGAGCCAACAGTTCCATGGCATCCCCGGCAATCGTCACCGCATGGACCACTGTCGGAACTCCGATCGCTAAGACGGGGACTCCCAGGGTCTCCCGGGAAATGGCCATGCGCTTGTTGCCCACGCCTGAGCCGGGATGGATGCCTGAATCGGCCAGTTGAATGGTGCTGCACACACGCTCAGAAGAGCGCGAAGCCAGAGCATCGACACAGATGACCAGATCGGGCTTGATTCTGTCCGCCACACCCATGACGATCTCGGCGGTTTCAATCCCGGTCAGCCCCAACACACCCGGAGCCATGGCCGCCAGAGGACGCAACCCACCTCTGAGCTCCGGAGGAGACATCTCGTACAGATGCCGGGTGATCATCAGCTGTCCTACCACTTTCGGCCCGACTGAGTCAGGAGTGGCATTCCAGTTACCCAGCCCTATGACCAGCACACAGGCATCCTCCGCCAGACCGATATGCTCAAGGAAACGGGAGATCTCTTGAGCCACGGTCTGGGCTACCTCTTCTTGCGCCTCTTTGTTGTGTTGGCGAAAGGCCTCCGATTCTATCGTAATGTAATTGCCCCGTATCTTTCCCATCATCCGAGCGCCTTCATCTGAGGTGATACTCACCCGGCTGATACTGGCATGGTCGGTCTGTTCATTGACCACGCGCACCCCCGGTATTTCCGGCGGACCTTCATGGTCGACTATCACCTGATGCGCTTCAAGGGCCAAATCCGTACGAACTCCGTAACGTTCAAAAAACTGAGCATCAATGGGATCCGTCATCTGATTCCGCAAACGTTGCACCTCCGTGGCCGCCATTTAAGGCATCCGAGATCGGACGGCCTGGGCCAAATCTTCCAGCAACAGAGGGTCAACGAGCCAGTAACCGGCTTTGTCAGTCAGAACCGCAAAACCGAGCGGCCGAATGGTGCCCACGCACGATCGTGTCGTCATGCCGGAGCAAATCTCGACGATCGGCAGAAAACGCAGGCCGTTCACTGTTTTGCTGCCGGCCACAACGTAGTCACGATGCAGGAGCACGCTTTTTCCCCTCCTAGCGCTACGGTTAATCTCTGCCTGCCGGAGAGGAAATATTCGGCGCCGGGAATCAAGATCGCTCAGCGCGTAAGCAAGGCAAAATGTCGTCTTCGCCAATCCCTAGCTCCCGGACCCGTTTTTCCAGAGCCAGCACGGTGTCCAATCGGTCCAGGGAGTGAGCATCACTGCCGAAATGGAAGTAGCAGCCGACCTGTTTGGCCACGGAGAACATCCGCATATATGTCTCATCGTGGAGGCCCGGCTTTTCAATCCCTAATGCTTGCGGAAAGAATCCCGGTTGAATCTCGATACTCACACCCGCTTCGGCGGCCCGACCGAAACAGTCAGTAAATTGCATGTCCGAGATTTTAGAAATGATCTCATCCGCCTGATCAATAAATCCCAGGGGAAGGAAAGGATGTGCGATGCCGGTGGCGATACCCAGATCAACGACTTCCAAGAACCTTTGTACCAACAGTTCAGCGACATCCCGAGGCTCCGTAACGGTCTCCGGCCGCACAAAATTGACCATATGGAAATGTGACATGGGCAGCAATACGAAGTCGAGTTGTTTGGCACCCTCGGTTGATAGACCCACCTTGCCGTCCCCGCAATACTCCGACTCGCAACCGATCAATACCCGGACACCCTGGGTATCCTCCGGAAGCATTCTTTTGCTCTGCAAAATGTGATTCAAATCCTGGGGAGCATACCACCTTGACGCGCCCGGGACTCCTCCGTCCCACAGATGGTCGGCGAAGCCGATCGTCCTTAAGCCTAGCTCGGCAGCCCGACGGATATAGTTCTCAGGTGTGGCTTTCGGATCGCTCGAACACGAAGAAAGAAAGGTATGGACGTGGATATCGTGGTTGACGATTCTCATAGAGCAGACCGCCTTTTTCGGTTTCAGATGGCCGCGTCAGGCCTTCAACGGACGCGGCGCCGCTAATCAGTCTTCGAAATGGGCAAAAGCGTCTCCTTCGCCAAACGTGTGACGCGTAAACAGGAAAAAGTGCTTTTGTGGACAATGTCTCGCTAAGCTGTGTATTTCCATTCGTAGGAGATGGGCGCATGAGCAAACAGATAATCGAAAACCCTTACCAAGACGTGGACTGGAAAAACTGCAGTTATCTTCATTCGATGTCGCACCAGCACAGTGGCTCGTGGACCCCGTTTACCGACTATCAATCGTTGGTTGAATTCTTCCGGATGGGCTTCAGACATATGGCCGTCTCCAACTACTACCCCTCCAAACCTGTCTATCCCCTGCCAAAAGAGTTTGCGGAATCATATCCGGAGGCCATCGGATGTCCCAATGCGGAGCACCATAGTTTTACGGACGCCGGTATGCACATATGTGCCATCGGAAGCTACTACACTTCCGGATATGGCCAGCCAGTGGAATCATCGAAGTTGGTCGACTCACCCATACAAGCCAGCTTCGACGGACTGCATCGTTTTGATCCGGAAAAACCGTGGTTGGGCGTCTACAGACTGGATATAGACCTGCGGCCAAAAGACGGTGCCGATACGGATCAGGTTTCGGCTCTGTTGACGATCGAAGGCGGAAGTGAATGCGATCGCCGTTCCTTTGACGTTATTGGAGCTGGCCGGATTCATGGCCGCCGGATCACCTCTTCCGGGAGTCTGTATATCCGGACTGAATCAGACAGCATAGCCGTCGGACTGGAATTTGATGAAAACACAACGGAAGTGACGCGGATCAGATTGATGCAGGGCACAAACAGGCCCTACGCTCAGGTCTTCGCCGAGGCGCTTGACGGTACCGGAACGGATGCTGAAGGAAACAGGATCGAGGGACTGGTGTTTCCCGACGGTGGGGGGATAACCATCAACCACCCCGAAGGTTCCGCCGAGCATTATTTCCCCATCCTCGACCAGGACGAGCGAGTCTTAGGTATCGAAGTCTGGAATTATCGGCGCCGGTTCGGTTACTCCCGCTCCAACCTGCACGCATACAGACTGTGGGATGAGATACTCAGCTCAGGCAGAAGATGCTTCGGCTTCTTTGTCAAAGATCACAGACGCTACGGCAATGGCAGAAACGTGCTACTAATACCCAACGATGATACGGCAAACAAGGAACATGAGGCCTTGAAGGCCTATCGCAAAGGGCGGTTTTTCGGCCTGTTAGGCAGCATCGCCGTCGATGGCGAAGGGAATATCGTTCAACCCTACGACTATAGTCAGTTTCGCTTTACGAATATCTCGGTGCGAGAAGACGACGAAGGCTGTCCGCTCGGTGTAGATGTCAGTGTGGCCGGCGATGAAAACAGCAAAAACAAAAACACCCAGATTCGCTTTGTCACCAATGAAGGTATTGCGCAGATCACCGATGCCGATCAAGCGTTTTTCCCGTTCCCCAAAGATCAAGACGGAAACATCGTTTGCAAGTTTGTCAGAATCGAAGCGATTGCCTATCCCGACCGCTTGGATGACGGCCGACAGCTGACACCCGATTCAGTAGCCAGGATGAATCCGGACGAGATCATGTTGCTGCATAACCACAGGACTTTTGTCACCGAGGCCCTGTGCGACAAGAGATTCGGACTTGATGAAGGAACACCCGTTCCGGCACTTGATATGATCCTTTCACAACCGATCATGATCAGACAAATCTGAAACTGTCTCCGCTCGGTTTCAGCGAGTCTTTGGAACTGGCGCCCGGTGCCATCTACAGCCGAAAGTCCGCTGGCGGATGGGCTTTCGGCTTCATCATGTATCAAAAGCAGCGAGGATGACTAATTGCATTCACCAAGTACTCATGCTATACTTAAGAGCAGTTTTCGGTTGTGAGCGGAGGTGAAAGAGTGCCACACATCCCCATCATCCCGTCTTCCAAAAAGCGTGCCCGCCAAGCTGCCAAACGCGCGGTTCGCAACAAGTCGGTTAGATCAGCGATACGCACATATGTGAAGAAATTCCACATGGCGGAAGATGGTCCGGAAAAGGAAGCAGCTTATCGCCAGGCAGCCAGGGCGTTGGATCGAGCCGCCAATCGCGGTATCATTCATCCCAACAAGGCCGCTCGCACGAAGTCCCGGATGGCTAAGCGCCTGCACCGGAGTGCCTAGTCACACAACCTATTTTGCCCTATCGCCCGTCGCCAACGTCGGGCGTTTTTCTTTCACTCAGGCTGACTACCAGCATCTGCAAAGCGCCGACGGCCTCAACACCTGACTTGATGGCGATGTCCGTGGCCAATATGGCCTCCATACCCGCTGCAATCTGGTCCGTACTCAAACGGCGTGCCTGCCCGAAAAGTCTCTGCATCGGATACTGTTTCATGCCCGCTTCCCGCGCCGCTGCCGCCACACCATCAGCGGCTCGGGCCTTGGCCAGTAAAAGCAATCTGTATTGCCGAGCGATCATGGCCAAGACCCTTAGCGGGGGTTCCCCTGCATCAAGCAACTCGGCAAGAAGAGACAACGCCGTTGACGTCTGACCTTCAGCTATCGACTCCGTAAGCCTAAAGATTGTGAATTGCCCCGTTTTTGCCTCCCCGCGCGCGGCCAGGCGTCCGACGAGTTCTTCGTCGGCTTTGCCTCCCGGTCCCAAAAACGTCGCCAACTTGACTATCTCCTGATACAAAAAACCGGTGTCACTGCCAGCGATGTCCACCAGGCGCTGGGCTGCGGCGGAGGTCATATTTACGCCCTGCTCGCGAGCATTCAACTGAACCCACGACACGATACTGTCAGGGTCGGGTTCAGCGACCTCAACGTGAGCGGCCAGACGCAGGATAGTCTGTGCCGCCTTCGTTCTTTTATCGAGGGAGTCAGTCACGATCACCAGCACGTTTTCTTGGTCCGGTTTGAGTTCCTGCACTAAGGCCTGCTGTTCCGACGATGGCATTTCATGGAAATCACGCAGCACCACCAAACGTACCTCACCCAAAAAAGGCGCCGTCTTCACTGCGGCCACTACCTCTTGCGCCGTGGTCTGAGCTCCGATAAGCTCCTGTACATTCCACGCATTCAACTCTCCGGGGCAGAAATGCTCGGTGAGAAGCGCAACTGCTTGCTGTCGCGCCACCACATCGGTCCCTTCTATCAGATACACAGAGGAAACCTTGTCCTCCCTCAACCGTCTTTTCAACTCGGCTACATGCAAGAGACTGACCTCCAAGTATGTCGAACTATAACCTGCCACGAGCCCGGCAGCTTGAACCGTGTCTGCCCATGACCCGCCATGTCCGACCGTCCGTAACAAATCGTACGGCCCCATGCAAGTCTGTACGACAGACGACTCCCATCCCCTGCAAACGCTCGACGACCTCCGGAGCCGGATGCCCATAGGCGTTGGATCCTACGGAGATCACGGAGACCTGAGGTTTAACGGCCTCCATAAAGCTTTCGTCGAAGCTCGAGCGAGCCCCTTGATGTGATACCTTCCACAAAACCGCTTCAACGGACGCCTCGCGCTCAAGCAATGCCCGTTGTACTTCCACGGGAGCATCGGCCATCAACATGACCGCTACCTGGCCAAAAGCAACCCGCAAGACGATGGAATGATGATTCACATCACCGTGGACGGCCATGTCCGCCGGCGGCCACAGTACCTGCAACTCCACGTTGCCCAGTCTTAGGAGATCACCTGCCCGAGCCAAACGCACGGGTACTCCCTTCTCCGCCAGCTGCTGACGATACATGGCATAGGTCAGCGTCTCCGTTTCACGTCCGCTCTCCCACATCCACTGCACGCGACGGCCGGCGAGGATACCGGCCATCCCGCCTAGATGATCGGTATGAGGGTGCGTATTGACCGCCACGTCGATCTTTTTGATCCCCAGCCTTTTTAGCTGTGGGACAAGCAGGCGGGAAGCATCCCAGTTGCGAGTTCGCCCTCCGGCGTCGATCAACACGGTTCGGCCACGGGGAGCCTGGATCAATATGGCATCGCCTTGTCCCACGTCGAAAAAGGTGATACTCATCATCCCCGTCGGAGGCCACAGGTGTCGGGCGACGACAAGAAACTGCAAACTGACGGCAAGCAATCCCCATGTGAGGGCACGCCGTGAAGCCAACAGACGACAAGGCCGCGGGAGATACCGCAACTGAACAAGACACGACAGACAAATCAGGGCACACACCCAGGCTGCCGTTGCGGCCCAATCCGGCGCGGCGAGCTCTAGCACCGCCCAGCTCACTCTTCCGGCCCGATACCCTAACCACAACAGCGCCTCAGCGGCCCGACCCGCCACCCACAAAAACGCTGAACCGGAGATCGGCAAGAATCTACGACCTGCCTCCAACAGACAGCCAGCCAACCCCGTGACCAAGATCATCGTGGCCAGTGGCACTCCGACGATGTTCACCACCGGGCACAAAATGGAAAACGTGTTAAAGAAAGCGGCGGAGGCCGGCGCCGTCGCTAACTGCGCACTCACACTCACCACAAAGCCGTTCCACAGTCTTCGTCCCCATCTTCGCCAGCCATGGCCTGAGTCGTACACGGGGACCGTGAGCGGACGGGCCAAGAGCAAGATGCCGGCCACACTGGAAAACGAAAGCACAAATCCCGCATCGACCAACAGAGCCGGGTTCAGCGTAAGCAAACATAGCCAAGCTATCGACAGAGAGGCCCACGGATCGACACGAGCTCCCCGGCGACGTCCGAACAAGGCCACAGTCGCGGTCAGCAGGGCCCGAATCGAGGATGCTTTGGCTCCGCTGACCATGACGAACAAGGCCGCAGCCACCAGGGATACCCAGCCCCATCCGCCATTCGCCCCGCCGACAAGCAAGCATACCGTGCTGATCACCAGACTCACGTGGAGTCCGGAGACCGATGTGATGTGGGCCAGACCGGCCCGTTGCAACATCTCCCGTGCTTCAGCCGACAGCAAAGAGTAATCACCCAAGACGATGGCTCCAACGAGAAAACCCGCTTCACCGGGGATGCTGTGGCTGATGTTTTCTCGCCAGCGAGCTCGCATACGGCTGAAAAGGGTCTGTGATGAAAAACGCACGCGCGGCAGTGCCGGCGTCGCAAGCACTGATGCTATCAAGTCGCAGATCGCCCATCAGATTCCTGCTCAGGGCATAGTTGACCGGATCGAACTCACCCGGATTGCCGGGTCGCTCGGGAGCCGTCAATCGTCCTGAGAGGCGCACACAGCGCCCGATATCCGCCGCCTGCAGGTGATGCCGAGGGTCGAGAGTCCCACGCTTGAGTTGAAGATACGGAGGTCGACCTCTTGCTTTGTCCTGCCACTGATCTCCGACAGGGATGAACAGCCATTTGTCGCTTCGCACTTGCAGCGGTATGGCTTCCAGCTCGACGCGGCTGCCTGCGTCGATCAACCGATCGATCCATTCGCTCCACCATATCCATTGGCTCGCCGCCGCCAGTCCTCCAAGACACACCAAGCTGACACACAACAAACCGACGCGACAGCGAGCTCGGCGGGGCCGCATCCAGGTCACGATCAAGCTCGTTGCCAGTCCCAAACACCAAGGTTGCGGTAGCAAGACTTCTCGGTGCCAGGCGACCCCGATACCCGCGGCATAGGCCAAAGCCGCCACAAACAGGACACGTGAACCGCCCGTCATCGTTCAGACGGCGCAACGCAGACCAAGGGCGCGATCCGCGCATAGCGCGCCGCTCCGATCCCCTTTACACTGAGAAGATCAGCCACCGAGCGGAGACCGCCCCGCCTGGCGCGTTCATCTAAGATATTACGAGCCAAGACGGGTCCGATACCCGGCAGACGTTCGAGATCTTGCTGAGTGGCGGCATTCAAGTCGAGCAGCCCGGACGAACAGACACCATGAGCGTCCGACTCTTCCTGTGCTTTTTCATGCCCATTCTCCTTGACCGCTGCGACCTCTTCAGCTTCCACCGCCGAGATCGATATCAGTTCGGTTGCTGCCTCCTCAGGCAACTTCGCAGCCTGTGCCTTGCCTATCAGCGGAGCGCCGATCCAGACCAGATCGCCGCGACCAGGTCCTATGGTGATCCACCATCGACAGCTGACACCCAATAGCAGGCTGACAATGAGAACAACAAGAAGCCGTACCTGTTGCTGCTGAGACATCAATCCGCCTCCTCAGCCTCACGGCACGGCTTGGACATCAAGGTGATGATGCGCTCTGCTTTTTTCTTCGTTCGTCCCTCGATTCCTGCCTACTGTCTAAGCCTCACTGCCACTGCCGCCGTCGCGGCCACTATGGCGGTGGTAGGGAATGGGAACGTACTGAACCGAAGGACGCCGCTGTCCCGGCTGCGGATAGAGTTCCATCAACTGGTAAATCCGGCGCGGCAACCCACAGGTGACGGGGATGCCCAACTCAGACAGAACCTCACAAGTGAGAGGATAATCGTGCGTCCAGCGCCCGCCGGTCAGTATTTCCGCCACTTCCTCAGCTCGATCATGAAGCTTGTCCCGCAGAATGTCAGCGACCACATCCCGAACCTGGCGGAGGGCTTTTTCGGCCATATCCGCAAGGATCAGCGTTTCGTCATCGATCTTGTTGGGATCTTTTTTGGACACGGCAGCAACGATGGAAGCCGCCGGGAATTGCCCCAGTTGAGGATCCATGGGACCCAAGACCGCGTTTTCGTCCATGCGAATCTCGTCCGCCGCCAAGGCGATCATCGTGCCGCCGGACATAGCATAGTGCGGAATATAAACCGTCACCTTCGCCGGGTGCTTCATCAAGGCTCGGGCAATCTGTTCGCTAGCCAAGACCAGTCCGCCCGGTGTGTGGAGTATCAAGTCGATAGGCACGTCGCTTGGGGTCATGCGAATCGCTCTTAAGACCTCCTCGGAGTCCTCCACACTGATGAAGCGTCGGGTCAGCAAACCCAAAAAGCTCATCGACTCTTGCCGGTGGATAAGTGTGATCACACGCGACCCATGCTCTTGTTCCAGCTTTCGCAAGTGCGCTAGCCTCGCTGCCTCCACGCGGCGTTGTCTGATCATCGGAGCTAAGGAGCTGAAGATAAAAAAAATCCACAGCAGCTCAAAAAAGATCATCCTCGCATCCCCCTTGCACATCAAATGGACGTTACATTGTAGCCTTATCCTTGACTAGTTGCATCCGCTGCAATGATCAAAAGAGGAATACACCCCTTCCGTGCGAAAGAAGATGTCGTCGTCGTTTATGGAAAGGGGTTTTTCCACATGATCATAGACCATAAACTGCGTGTCCAAGAGTTGGCACCTGCCATCGACCGCCTTTTTGCTCTGTCCGAGCAAAAGATACGGAACCTGCAAGCCAGCTGGGATCCGAGCAAGGGTACGCCCGTTTTCACCGTGGAGGGACGCTATACCACTCGCGGGTGGACCGAATGGACCCAGGGATTCCAGTATGGATCTATTATCCTACAATTCGACGCTACCGGCGACGAATCCCTGTTGGGATTGGGACGGCGGTTGACACTCGATCACATGGCTCCCCATGTTACGCATATCGGGGTTCATGACCATGGGTTCAACAACGTCTCCACCTACGGCAATCTCTGGCGTCTGGCCTTGGAAGGCAGATACAACGCCTCTGAGTGGGAAGTGCATCTGTATGAGCTGGCTCTTAAGGCTTCGGCCGCCGTTCAAGCCTCACGCTGGGCTCTGACACACGACGGTACAGGCTACATCTATTCCTTCAACGGTCCTCAATCGCTTTTTGTTGACACCATTCGCACATTGCGGATTCTGGCTCTGGGCCACATTCTCGGGCATCATCTCATGGGTGAAGCGGACGAGAAGATCTCGCTGCTTTCGCGTTTAATCGAACATGCAGTTAACACGGCTAAGTACAACGTTTATTTCGGCGAAGGCCGAGATGCCTACGACATTCGGGGTCGCGTGGCCCACGAAGCGGTCTTTAACACCAACAACGGACAATTCCGTTGCCCCAATTCACAACAAGGTTATTCCCCTTTCAGCACATGGACGCGCGGACTGGCCTGGGCCATCACGGGTTATGCCGAGCAACTCGAGTTTCTGATCAAAGTGCCAGAAGCCGACTTCCCCAGAGCCTTCCCCAAAGCTGACGTCTTGAACCTGTTTTTGAGGGCAGCCAAGGCCACGGCCGATTTCTACATCGAGCATACCGCTGCCGACGGCATTCCCTACTGGGACACCGGCGCGCCGGGTCTGGTGCATCTGGGCGACTACTATGAAAAACCCGCCGATCCATACAACGACTGGGAACCCGTCGACAGCTCCGCGGCCGCCATTGCCGCCCAGGGTCTTTTGCGCTTAGGAGCATTCCTATCCGCTCAGAATAACGCAGAGTCGGAGCGCTACACAGCCGCCGGATTGACAGTGGCCCGCACCCTCTTCCAAGAGCCTTATCTGTCCACCGATCCGGAACACCAGGGCCTGCTTCTCCATTCGGTATACCACCGACCCAATGGTTGGGATCACATACCCTCCGGTAGCCGCATCCCCCACTCCGAATCATCCATGTGGGGCGACTACCATCTCAGAGAGCTCGCCGTTTATATCAAAAGGATGATCGAAGGCGGTAGCTATCTTGCCTTTTTCGGTCCGTGCTTCGGTCAATCCGGATAGTCGAGCCGTTGTTGAAGGCCTCCCGGACGGGAGGCCTTTTAAGGTCAGATTTTCGGTTGTATGGATACATAGACAGTCGGTGCGGCCTTGCCGTCACTGAGGTGCTCCAAACGCAACAGAGTCTGGAAGCGCCACTTGTCTTGATCAAGCGAATACCAAGCCTGGTATAAAGGAACATCGCGCTCCAAAGACGTGGTCGCTGCGGACAAAACCAACTCCGTCTTGCCCTCGAACGGATCCCGAACGGCAAAACGAACCTGAGCCATGGGTCTCATGCGATCGGCGCCCAAGACGACGCCCCCCTGAGCGGTTAAAGAACCCGGTCCCAGTTTTATCTCGGGACCCGTAGTGAGACCTAGTCTGTAAGTCGATTCTCCGACGTAGCGGCGAAATGTCACGTCCTGACTCCACTTCAATCCCCATTCGTGGACCACATTGGCCGACATGGTGGCCTGCAAGAACACATAAGGCTTACCTTCTATGATACCGTTGCCTACATCCTCATGCTCCCAAGGAAAAGTGGCTATACTCCTTTCCACGTATCCTAGCGATACGTCTCCTTTCATGCTTCCTAGCACACCGTGTCCCTTTAACACAAAGCGTCGGCCTAGCTTGTCACCTTGCTGCTGCAATAGGGCCGACCCCTGAAGCGAAGCGTAGTAGGACAACGGCTGCATACGCCAAAGCTCGCCTTCAATACCGATGCTGACCAAGCCGTCATCCGCCTCGCGAGTCAATACGGTGGACAGATGAAGCCCGATCTCGTAGTTTTGACCCAAATGCTTCAAATTGGCGCCAATAAGAGCACACGCTGATTGAAGCTTGTCTTGATAGCCTAAAGCTGCTAACAACTCCATACGCGGTGTCGCCCCGACCGGCACGGAAAACAGCAGACCGATCAAGACCAAAACGCACCAACCGCATCCACACACACCTTGTCTTGTCCGGTTCGCCGTCCGCCACGGACCCCTCATAGCTTGCCTCCCTGCCCGTTGATGCTTGGCACTGCCTATGTTCACGTCTGTAAACGGCGGTGTCGGCCGCCGAATGATCACTTGCCCACCGACGGGAATACTGTGTCGGTGGGCCGATAGATCACGATGCTCCCCGAACCACATCACATAACTAAACCTGACATGAATAAACCTGCCGCCGAAACCGCCTGAAAGACCAAGAATACAGCGTTATTGAGCGTTCTTCACGGATGGCACCGCCCGAAGCACCCAAAAGCGACTGATCTGGCGACTGTCGTTGCATATGATCGATCCCCGAAGACCCGTGAGCCCTGAGGTTATCGATCAGGTGCTCAACTGTTCTCGCTTGTCCCTCAGCTCGCCGATAAGCGAGCTTCACACGGGTTGAGCCGGCGTTTTTCGCCGCACATGGTCGGTCCCTGGCAGGTCAGCGCGTCCAGCGAAGATCGATCAAATCAGATACTCAACGCATACCCGAGACGATCACTCTTTGTCTTGGATTCTTTCTGGATCTGTCGCTGTCTCCCTGCCGATATTTGGTAGGACTTTCACTTGGCCACCAAAAGACACGCGGACTGGGGACCCATGCGCAGCGAAATCGGCGTGCGGCGGATGCCGCTTCCTTCTGTCTTTTGGCGTTCATCCTGCATGAGATGACCCCAACCGGTAAGGATGATCATCTCGACAGATTCATCAGATCTGAGCCACCCTCCGGGCAGCTCGAGTTCGCGTTCATGCCAGGCGGTATTGAAGATACCGACCACGTTGCCGCTTTCATGTGTGCGCAGCATGGCATATAGTGGATCCCCTTGAGCGTGCCACAGAGAACGAAAGCCTCCCCGACGCAGAGCCGGATATTGCTTCCTCAGCTTGCTCAGGTGCTTATAAAGGCTCAATAGCTCGTGATCCTGCCGGTTCGGATCCCAGACCATGCCCCGTCTACACTCCGGGTCGCTCCATCCGCGCATACCCACTTCATCACCGTAGTAGATCTGGGGTATCCCCGGGGAGACGAATTGAAACGCCGCCAAGAGCTTGGCTTTGTTGCGATCGCCGCCCATCAGTTCCAAAACGCGCGGGGTGTCATGGCTTCCGAGCAGATTGAGCGAAGATCGCAAAGCCTCTGAACGAGCGCCCGTGTAATGCTTGGTTAATTGTCCGTCCAACCAAGCGGCGTCGGAACGCCAGCCGGAGAAAAAGGCCAAAGCGGCATCTCTCCACGGATAGGCTGTCACACCGTCCAGAGTGTCGCCGCGCAGCCATGGCTCGGCAGGGTGCCAGATCTCTCCCACAATATAGGCTTGCGGATGAATCGCTCGCACGCGTCGCCGCAACTCGCGCAAGAAATCAAGATCCATCTCATTGGCCACATCAAGACGCCAGCCGTCGATCCCAGCCTCGCGTATCCAATAGGTGGCCACATCGAGAAAGTACTCGGCTGTCTGCGGATTCGAAAGGCGCAATTTGGGCATCTCGGCTATGGCCGCGCCAAAGGTTTCGTAGTTGGGAGGATACATGCGCACGGGGTAATCATGAACATAGAACCAATCTCTATAGGAAGAGGCTTCGCCGTTTCTTAACACGTCCTGGAAAGCGAAAAACCCCGCCCCGCAATGGTTGAAGACACCGTCGAGCACAACGTACATATTCCGCGCATGTGCCTGTGCGGTTAAGGCCCGCAACGTGTCCAAATCACCAAACTCGGGGTCTATCTCGTAGTAATCAACAGGATCGTACTTGTGGGCCGAGGGAGCGAGGAAAATCGGCGTCAGATAGATCATACTGACCCCAAGATCCTCAAGGTAGGGCAGTGCATCGATGACTCCCTGCAAATCACCGCCAAGTCGCGTTTTCAGACCGGGATTGCAGCACCAGTCACTCACACTCGGCGGATCATTGCCGGGGTTGCCGTTACGGAAACGATCAACAAAAACCTGATAACAAACCGCATCTTGCGCCCAATCAGGTCCGTCCCAGGCAGGCAACGCCGCCACGTGCGGCATCTGAAAGACCCGTGTCGACCATGGATCATGACTCCACCCGGCCTCGGAGAACCATCCCTCTTGTCCGTCATGTGTCTCCAAGTAGAAGACATACTTGAGACGTCCGCTGGACAGAGTCAACCGACCCATGAAATAATCGTGAATCCCGTCTGAGCCGACTCTGCCCAGCGTGGCGCGCCCTGACATGTCGTCCTTGTAGCGATCGCCGTAGACGACATAAGCCGCGGCGATTTCGCCCTGTTTGGCTTTCAACAGGACACGCAATCCACCGGAGCCTTCGTATTGGACATACGGCGGCCACGGAGCATGCAAGAGCGAAGCAGCCTGCAAAGTGCATTCCCTCCCGAAGATGAAATCTACACTCATTCACATGGGGGACATCAACAAAACAGGCGAAGAGAATCTCTCTTCGCCTTGCACTTCGCTGAGCTGCAGTTTGGCTCCTTGATGCAATTAATGCCCAGGTTGGAGCCTAACTCCAGGCAAGGTTCAGTTTTGCTCCCTTTGCCACTGAGCCAAGGCCAACAAAGAGCGCAAATAGTAATAATCACCCCAGGCAACGGATTGCTCCACCGCCGAACCCTGTCTGAAATTGTATGTTCCTCCGGTCAGCAAGCCCCCCTTGTCGCGCAGCTCCGGATGGGCAAAAAGCGAATATGAGTGTACTGCCTGCAACAAGTAGCGGGCCCGATCAACCCACTTGGCAGCCTCTTGCGGTTCTTCCTGCTGCAGATGACTGGCAATACATAAAAACCCGAAGGCTGCAATGGCATTCGCCGAAGTATCCTTGGCTGCGGGAGCCGGTGCGTCAAAATCCCAGGGAGCCACCCCGTCTTCTGGCAGCCGGCGCATAAAGAACTCGCCCATCTTTTGAGCCGTCTCGAGAAAGCTCCTGTCTCCGGTGTATTGATACGTTATGGCAAATCCGGCGACACCCCAGGCCTGTCCCCGGCTCCATGTCGAATACGCCGACAGACCCTGATGCGTGCGTCCTCGAATCATTACCCCCGTATCGCGGACGAAATCGACAAGATGGAAGCTGCCGCCGTCCTCGCGAACATGATGGCGTTGAGTAAGACGGGCGTGACTCGTAGCCATCTCGGCAAACCGGTCGTCGTTTAGCTCCTGTGCCGCCCAGTACAACAACTCCAGGTTCATCATGTTGTCAATGATCACGGTGCCTGCATTGGGTCCTTGTCCGATCGGCCCCCACGATTGGATGAAGCCGCCAGGAGCGAAGCGTTTGGACAGTGATCGTGCCGCATTGAGGGCGCCATTGCGCCATCGCTCATCTCCCGTGCGCTTATAGGCCTCAACCCAAGTGGGAACAAAAAGAAAACCCAGATCGTGAGTTCCGGTGTCAAACTGCCGTGCAGACAGCCGCTCGCTCCATTGCAGTGCCTTTTGTCGCAAAAGCTCCGCTTTCGCCGTATCACCCCGTCGTCTGGCCTCTTCTTCAACCAGCCACAGCATTCCCGGATAAAAGCCGCCCGTCCACTCTCCGCTCCTGCTGGTGCGCCAGACCAGATTCTCCGTCACATGAGGGAAACGGTCGCCAACCTCTTTTTCTATCTGAAACAGACGGGAACACAAAAGCTCCCAAGCCTGATCACTCAAGGGCACGACGTCATCAAACGGCACTGTAGCCGTTGCACCGACATTTATCTGAACAAGAAGCACAACAACAGTCCATATGATAAGACATCGAGCATACCGGTACATAACCATCACCTCACCGCGATATTAATCCATTATTCTCCAAATGGTCAACCGCAGGTCCAGTCCGGATCCTGTAAACTTATTGTAGGATCAAGATGAGAAGACTCTCTCCGTTCCGCAGACTCATCGCTATGCTAAGCGGGATAGGCTATATCCCGAAGCAGCTTTGTCAGCGGACCGTTGTAGCCTCAAAAGATAGGCAAGTTGTCAAACACCTCATGCGACGCTTCTTTTCGCGAGTCGATCTCGGTTCGCAAGCGATTAAGCAATCTCGAATCAAGTCGTAATGCAGTCTTGGGCTGACTCTGAAGATAAGCCTGAGCAATCGAGACACCGTTGACCTTCATGACGCGCAGTCCGGCCATCGCCTCCACTCCGTGCTGCCCCCACGCCATAGGCCGGCTGCAGAGGCGTTCGGCATGGATGTGGATGATGTGTCCCTCGGAACTGTAGCTCGGCCAGACATCCTTGTAGCGACGCCAGGCAACAATGCCGTCCCATTGCCTGCGGAAATGCCCCGGACCCCCGGCTATGCGCTTGCGACGCTGTTCGCTTTCAGCTCGTTCAAGGGCATCATCGCCCAAGACTCTCTCTACCTGTCCAAAGCTGCCTTTGTCCAAGGCCTGTCATAGAGCCACCTGGGCCGACATATCAGGAGCTGCGCCGGACTCCCGACGATCGTTCACCATCTGCTCATCTAGGGCCCCAAGGATCCATCGCAAAGTCTCTAGGATCTATTGCAAAGCCTCTTGGGACGGTGAGACCTCCTTTCTAGATCGGCATATGCCATTCCCTGCCCTACAATGAAGTTGCCCTATCTTCAGTCCTGCCCGCACGGCTCAATGATCTCTATCTGAGCAGGAATGGTGTCGCTCTTAACAGAATACTGCTTTCAGCGTCTCGCTCTTAGGAGGGGTGTTTACTCCATGCGACCTATCAGACGACTCCTGCCCGGCTGCCTGCTCGCGCTCATAGCAGTGAGCTATATGGCCGCGTCAGTCTCCGCCAAAGAAGACAGAGCGCTTCTTGTATGCACGCCGGATAAATGCGTCTCTTCATGGACCCGGACCTCCGATGGCGGTCTTTCAGCTGAGATCATCGGTGATTTCAGGGTCGACTACAAAGAGTACACCATCTCCGGAAAACAGGGTCTTTTTTCTCAGCCGCCACAAGACAAAAGCCAGTCCACCACCAAACTGCGCGCCGTCGTGACAGTTGATCCGCGCTTGGCTCAATCCGGAGACGATGCCTTCGAACTCACGGCAGGCGATCGAATTGAGATCGACCTCGACGATGAACAGATCACAGCGACCGGAGGTATTCGCATCAACGCCAAGGATACCCTGATTACCGCGCAGCAGCTGGTGGGAGGGCCGTTGGCGAACATGCGACCTATTATTGAGCGGATTTGTGAGGCTATGCAAGAGCGCATCGTCCTCCTGGTTCGGCAATGGTTGGATGGGGCTGACACTTCTGATCGTCTAATGCTGATCGAAGGAGACGTCAATGCCGTAGATCCCGGATTCACTTTTCGCGGTCAACAACTGGTGGCTAACCTGACTTCGGAAAGCTATCTTTTCATCGGACCACATACCATGGAGATGAATGTCGAAGAAGAGGAAGACTGAGTAGACGACTCCTCAGTGCCCGTCTAGGAGCCCTGAATTAGGGAATCCTATGCGGGGTGCGAATCCAGCCACTACCGCCGGACATGAGCATCCGTTTTGGGTGCGCATGCCGACAGAGGAGTCCGTCGATCATGAAGTCGAAAATGATCCTTCCCTTCTTAGTCCTGTCAGGAGTGCCCTTCATCATGGTCTTGGGCAACTCCATGCTTATTCCCGTTTTTCCGCAGATGAAGGAAGCCATGGGGCTGACGCAATTCCAGGTCGGGCTCATGGTCACTCTTTTTTCCGTCCCCGCCGGCCTGCTCATTCCTTTTGCCGGAGTGCTCTCCGATCACGTGGGACGCAAGCCGGTCATGGCTCCGGCCCTCATCATCTACGGGCTCGGAGGACTGTTGGCAGGGCTGGCGGCCGTAACATTGTCAAAACCCTATGCGATGATTCTGGTAGCCAGAGTCGTTCAAGGCATCGGGGCCGGCGGGACTTACCAACTGGCTATGGCCCTGACCAGCGACATCTTCACCTCAGATGAGCGCACAAAGGCGCTGGGCTATCTCGAGGCTGCCAACGGCCTCGGCAAAGTGCTCAGTCCCATCCTGGGAGCGGCGATCGGACTGATAAGCTGGTATGCTCCCTTTTTCGCCTATGGTCTTTTGGCTCTTCCCATAGCTTGCCTGGTGTGGTTTTTGGTCGATGAACCCGAAGACAAAAAACCTCAACGACAGCCTCTGTCACAATACATCGAGAGCTTGCGCAGAATCTTCGGGGAAAAAGCCTCCACACTGTTGGCAGCCTATGCCGCCGGATCGATCGGTCTTTTTCTGTTGTTTGGTCTGTTGGCCTTTCTCTCCGACCAACTGGAAGGAAGATTCCACATATTCGGCTTTGCCAAAGGGGGCGTCTTGGCGATTCCCGTCGGTGCCATGTGTCTGGCGTCATTCTATGGCGGACTGTTCCTGGAGTCTCGTCAAAGATTGCTCAAACCGGCGGTCATCGCAGGACTGATAGCTATCGCGGCAGGTCTGACTCTTTTGCCGCTTGGTGACACATCCGTGTTCTTGTTTGTAGCACTGGCTTCTGTCAGCGCTTTCGGAGTAGGTATCATCTTGCCGCCGCTCAACACCCTGATAACCAGTACCACTGGTCCTGAAGAACGGGGTTTGATCACCTGTATCTACGGGACCGTGCGCTTTTTCGGCGTGGCTGCGGGCCCTCCGGTTTTCGGACTGGCTGAAAAGCTGAACATGACGACGATGTTTTGGACCGCCGCCGCCATTGCCGCCGGCGGTGCCGTCATCGCCTGTCTATGGATCGATGCAGACAAGATGAAAAACCCTTCGCGAACCTAGACTCTCTTTCCCCCTCTTGCCTGTGTCGGTGTCCCTTTCCAGCAGGAAAACGTCTTTGCGAAGTGAATGGAAATAACGAGCATCCTAGCCCAACGCGGCGTCGGCGCCGAATACGACGTCCGTTGGTCAATTGTGTGCTCACTTGTTTTATTAGGAAGGGAGGTTATTCTTCTTGATTAAGCTAGAAAATGTCACCAAGCGCTACGGTGCGGCGCGCGGAGTGGAGGATATCTCCTTCGAAGTCGGTGAAGGTGAAATCCTGGGCTTTCTAGGCCCCAACGGAGCTGGCAAGACTACCACTCTGCGGGTGATTACCGGCTACCACCCCGCCACCAGCGGCAGAGTCACCGTCAATGGCTATGATATTTTCGAACAAGCGCAGGAAGCGAAACGGCAAATCGGCTATTTACCCGAGATTCCGCCTTTGTACCACGACGCCACGGTAAGAGAACAACTCGAATTCGTGGCGCGGGTCAAACGCGTCCCCGCCTCGCAGCGCAAACAACACCTGGACAATATTGCCCAAAGAGTGGGAATAACGGAAGTCTATCATCGACTCATCCGCAACCTCTCCAAGGGCTACCGTCAGCGAGTGGGCCTGGCCCAGGCTCTGGTAGGCAATCCGCCGGTGCTCATCCTGGACGAGCCAACCATCGGGCTGGACCCGCGGCAGATCATCGAGATCCGGCAATTGCTGCGCGACCTAAAAGGTGAGCATACCGTGATCATCAGTTCGCACATCCTTCCGGAGATCAGTCAGCTGTGCCAGCGCGTAGTGATCATCAACGAGGGCCGTCTGGTGGCCGTGGACACTCCTGAAGCTCTGTCACGGCGTCTGCGTCAAGGTCAGCGGGTTCTGGTCCGCATAGACGGCCCCCACAAGGAAGTCTTCGCTCGGCTGCACGATCTGCCCGGTGTGGCTGAGATCTCCGTTGTGCCCGAGGACGACGGACAACCGGGTCGGCTTTACGATATACAAGTCCAAAAGGATGTCGACATCCGCCGAGACCTGTCGGAAGCCATGGCGGAAGCCAAGTGGCCTATCCTCGAAATGAAGAGTCACGACATGAGTCTCGAAGACGTCTTCCTCCAGCTCGTCACCGAAGAGGACATCGGATTCGATTCCGGCTGGACGTCCTCGGAGACGGATGCTAAGGAAGGAGGAGTGAGCGATGATGCATAATATCGCTACGATTTGGCGGCGCGAGTTTTCCAGCCTATTTCGATCTACTATCGCCTATGTTGTGATCGCCGCCTTTCTTTTGCTCGCCGGATACATCTTCTCCATCGCTCTTTTTTCCACGCAACTGGCAGACATGAGTCTGCTCTTCGGCAATCTGGCTGTCACGTTTCTTTTTGTGGCTCCTTTGCTGACCATGCGTACACTGTCAGAGGAACGGCGTTTGGGCACGGATGAGTTTCTTCTCACGTCTCCGCTGACCGTACCGGAGATTATCGTGGGCAAATACCTCGGTGTGCTCAGCGTGTGGGTGGTCATGCTCTTGCTGACGGGCGTCTATCCGCTGATTTTGTTCATTATCGGTGAGCCGGAGGGCGGTCTCATATTTACGGGCTATCTGGGTCTGTTCTTGCTGGGAGCGGCCTTCCTTTCGGTAGGACTCTTCGCCTCATCACTCAGTGAGAACCAGATCATAGCCGGCGTCATCGGCTTCGGTATTCTACTCGGCCTGTGGCTCATAACGTGGATCGGCGAAGCCATTGGGGGCGGACTCGGGCTTTTCATTCAGTCGCTCAGTCTGCTAGGCAGGTATGACGCCTTTATCATGGGCATTCTCGATACGAGCGATCTGCTGTTTTATATCAGTTTTGTCTTTGTGTTCTTGTTCTTCACTGTCCGTACCGTAGACCGACGGAGGTGGAGCTAATGTCGAATCTAAAGCAAGCGTTGTTGACACGCACCGGCTGGGTGTTCCCGGCCACGGTAGCCAGTATCGTTTTGATCCTTCTCGCCTTCGCCTTCTCCGCCGCCGGAGGAGCTCTTAAGACGGTGGGCCTCGTCTTGGGCACCATAGGCGCTTTGGTGATCGCGCTGGGCCTTTACGTCCAACGCGATGCTTGGAGACAACTCGCCACGGCCCGGTCATTCCGCTACGGTGCCAACGCCATCTTGTTGACGATAGCGGTCGTGGCCATCGTCCTGTTCGCCAATATTCTGGCTTCTCAATATCGTGGCCGTTGGGACCTGACTGCCAACAAGCGCCTGACGTTGTCCGAACAGACAAAAAGCATACTCAGAGAGCTCGACCAGCCGATAAAGGCTTACGCTTTTATGCAACCCGGTACGGCTGAAGCCGCTCAGGTAGCCAAGCTTCTCAAGGAGTATGCCCTGATCACTGACCATTTCAAGTATGAAATGGTCGACACCAATAAGAATCCGGCTCTTGCTCAGCGCTTCAACATCGATTTGATCAACATGGTTGTCTTTGAGACCGGCACAGAGACCAGGAAAGTGTACTCCTGGGACATTTTCAGCACCTCGCCGACTACACAAATGCCCCAGTTCACCGGAGAACAAGCCTTTACCCGGGCTATCCGTGACCTAACTCAGGGCAAGGCGGGTTTGATCTACTTCATGACCGCCCATGGCGAGCGCAACCTCAACATGGACTACCGTCAAGTGCGCGCCTATCTTGAGGGCGAAGGATACGATGTCGAAGAGTTGAATATCGCCGAGAAAGCCGGGGTGCCGGACGACGCCACGGTAGTGGTTCTGGCGGGTCCCCAAAAGGACTACTCTCCGGCTGAGATTGAGGCACTCGACCGTTACGTCCGTTCCGCCGGACGGCTCATGATCATGCTCGATCCGCCGACGCGCGGAGGACCGCTGCCGGAGCTTGAGAACTGGCTGAAATCGTGGGGAGTCGTAGCCCGCAGAGATCTTGTTATCGATCCCGAACGCAACTACTTCCTCGATGCCCGCAGCCCCATTCCGCAGTGGGACTACCATGCCTCGACGCGCGATCTGATGAAAGAACGAGTCCAGACAGTCATTCCGCGAACGCGGAGTCTCGAAAAAGGCGAGGTCCCGGAAGGCTATCAGATCACGGGACTCATGAAAACTACAGACGCTTCCTGGGGTGAGGTAGACTACAACGCACCGCGCGCGGTTAAGGACAGCAAAGACACTGAAGGGCCGTTATGGATAGGTTTCGCTATTGAAGCCGAGTATCGGGAAGAGACGGAAGAGATGGATCCGGAAGAGATAGAGCCGAAAGCACGGATCATCGCTATGGGAAGCTCGTCCTGGTTGACAAGCGATGTCTTGCGTTTCCAGGGCAACTTGGACTTCTTCCTCAACTCGATAAACTGGCTCAGCGGTCGGGAAGAGGACCTCACCATTCGCCCCAAAGCCCCTGAATATCGTTGGGTTCAGTTGACAGGTGCCTCCGCCTCGGTCATCTTCTTTGTCACCGTCATCTTTATGCCTGTGACGATCTTGTTGATCGGCGGCGTGGTTTGGTGGAGGAGGCGCTCACTATGAAGCGGTTCGCGCCCACGTGGATTCTCATCCTTGTGGCGATCATCTTGGGTACGGTGACCGTATGGACACTACGTCGGGCGGAAGAATCCCCGGAGATCGCCGCCCGGCGTCTCGTAGCCTTTGACCCGAATTCCATAGAACGTCTGGTTTTCGAACGCCCTGAGAGTCCAACAGTGGTGCTGGAGCTCAAACTCGATGACTGGCAAATCACCTCACCGCTACCCTGGAAAGCCGATATCAACACAGTAAAGCCTTTGCTCAGCATGCTTGAGCATCTGTTCGCAGATGAGCGTTTCGATGACCCGGAGGCTGATGAGCACTACGGGTTGGATTCTCCGCGACTCGTCTTGACCATCGAAACCAAAGACGATGAGACAGCGGTATTGGAGTTTGGCAATGACACTCCGGTGGGCTGGAGCCGATACGTGAGACTCGCCGGTCAAAAAGAAGTGTACACGCTGTCTCAGGAGGTAGCCGAACTTCTCGACCAGGATCTCACCGATCTACGGGACAAACGGATTATGGATATCGTTGTCACGGATGTTCGGCGTTTGAGCTTTCGCTACGCCGATGGCAGCTCGATCGTGTTGATGCGCGTCGGGGATAAATGGCAGATTATATCGCCGTTCCAGGATGAAGCCGACGGACTCCTGGCCGAAGACTATGTTTGGGGCATCGGTTTCATGCAGACGACGTCATTCATCGATACGCCAAAGGATCTGAGCTCCTATGGATTGGACAAGCCCGATTTGCAGATAGAGATGGTTACCAGAAGCAGTCATGAAGAAAAGGTCCATACTCTGAACATCGGCAAAGTGGAAGTCCCGCCTCCCCCTGAAAGGTCCTACTGGGGTGTGACCACGACCTATTACGTGCAGTCCAGTGCTGATGATCAGACGATCTATGAGATCACCTCGGATCTCAGTGAGTTGATGTCCCTGAAGGCCGAAGAATTCATCAACAAAGAGGTCTTTAGTGAGGCCTGGGCCTCCCGCACCCAGGAGGTACAGCTGATCACGTCCGAGGGCACGTGGACACTTGAGAAGGCCGGCGATGTCTGGAAACTGGAACTGCCCGACAAAGCTCCGATCACCATTGAACGGAGCCGTGTCGATCGTATCTTGGCGGCAGTACGAGCCGTGCAGTTGGACAGCCTTGAGCGACAACGTTCAACGCAGCTGCCCACAGCCGGAGATCTTTGGACCCTGCACGTAACCGGACTCGACGGTAAACGGATAGGTATTGCGGTTCGCGAGACGGGAGACGATCAACTGTGGCTGGCCACGGTAGAAGGACGGCAACATCGCTACCGCATAGACGGTGCTCGGTTACGCAAATTGCAAGATACCTTCAACGAACAGGCCGGCAATTGATAGACAACGCAGGCCGTATGATCCAAGGGGCGTCCGCAGGATGCCCCTTGCTTCTGCCTGGAGGAAGCGCTGTCTTCATATTGAATCACTGATTCACATGCTTCTTACAACGCTGTCACGGAGGCATGTGTCGTGAGTCAGCGGACAGCCACATCAATACCAAAAACGGAGGGCAGACGCCAATGAGTCAAATTCGTGTCTTGATGTTCGGTGCACATCCCGACGATTGTGAACTCAAAGCCGGCGGATGCGCGGCCCTATGGACCTCCATGGGCCATGTGGTACGTATAGTCTCTTTGACCAACGGTGATACCGGACACTATGCCATGGGAGGCGGCATATTGGCCAAGCGTCGTCGCGACGAAGCCGCAGCTGCCGCGGCCGTCATCGGTGCCGAATCCCTGGTCCTAGATATCCACAACGGTGAGCTGATGCCTGACGTCACGACCAGAAAACAGGTCATACGTATCATCCGGGAGTTCGAACCCGACCTTATATTGACCCATCGTCCGAATGATTACCACCCCGATCACCGTTATACGTCACAGCTAGTGCAGGACGCTTCATATATCCTGCGCGTGCCCAATATGACGCCTCTGACACCCCCTTTGTTGAAACCTGTGGTGATCATGTACTTCTCCGACCGCTTCCAGAAGCCAAATCCGTTTGTCCCCGATGTAGCGGTCGATATAACCGAAGTCATAGAGACCAAGATCGCCATGGTCGGCTGTCATGAGTCACAAGTGTTTGAATGGTTGCCCTATGATGAGGGGATCATCGATCAAGTGCCCGAGGAAGAAGCTCAGAGAAAACAGTGGCTGGATACTCGTATGCGGGCACGCTTCAGCCGCGATGCCGATCTTTGTCGTGAACAACTGATCGCTACCTATGGAGAGGCCGGGCGGGAGATCAGATACGCTGAGTCATTTGAGTGCTGCGAATACGGAGCGAGGTTGACACCGGAAGCCAAGGCTAGGTTGTTTCCCTTTTTACCCTAGATTGGACGGTCATGGACCCATGACTGAGTCGTGGGCTTGTTGCGGCATGTCTCGTGAGCTACGATCGACTGGTATCTCATAAAAAGCAAAAGGGGCGGCATACTTGCAGACCTATAAAATCGCGGTCATCCCCGGAGACGGTATCGGCAAAGAGGTCGTGCCGGCTGCTCAACGTGTCCTGGATCGTGCGGCCCAAGCAGATGGCGGCTTTCGATTGGATTACACCGTTTTTCCTTGGGGTTGCGAATGGTACACAAAGACCGGGCGCATGATGCCTGAAGACGGGCTTGAGCGGTTGCGCTACTTCGACGCCATATTTCTTGGCGCGGTAGGCTATCCGGGGGTTCCTGATCATGTTTCGTTGTGGGGTCTTCTGTTACCCATTCGTCGTCATCTCCATCAGTACGTCAATCTACGACCCGTGAAGCTGTTGCCGGGGATTGCCTCACCGTTGGCCGGGAAAACACCGGAAGACATCGATTTTGTTGTCGTACGCGAAAACAACGAGGGTGAGTATTCGGACATCGGCGGCAGGCTCTATGCTGGCAGTCCTCAAGAAGTGGTCATACAAGGCTCGGTTTTCACTCGTTTCGGCGTCCAACGAATCATGCGTTACGCTTTCCACTTGGCCAGAGCGCGCGGGAAGCGACGCCATGTCACCTCGGCGACGAAATCAAACGCGATAAATCATGCCATGCCATTTTGGGATGAGCTCTTTGCCGAGGTTTTGGCCGAATACCCGGATTGTACCGGTGATCAGTATCATATCGATGCCTTGGCCGCCAGGTTCGTCACCCATCCGGAGCGCTTTGATGTCGTAGTGGCCTCTAACCTGTTCGGAGACATTCTCACTGATCTGGGAGCGGCTATCGCTGGGAGTATAGGATTAGCTCCTTCGGGCAACATCAATCCTGAAAAACAGTATCCTTCCATGTTTGAACCAGTCCATGGCTCAGCGCCTGATATCGCCGGTCAGGGCATAGCAAATCCTTTGGGACAGATCTGGTCGGGAGCCATGATGCTTGATCACCTGGGCCAACACAGCGCTGCCCGATCGATCGTAACCGCCATGGAGCGGGTGTTACTCGCCGACATCAAAACTCCTGATCTCGGCGGGAACGCCACCACCTCGATAGTCACGGATGCCATATGCAGCGAGCTCAGCCTCGATGGCTGACAACCCCGCAGGCATGTCGTGTCCTTAAGTTGGGTTGTGGCAGACGCTCAAGTTGGGTAGAATGGATCTGCCGCCCTAAGACCCATGGTAGGCAAGAAATAAGAGGGGTGTGTATCGTTGCTGTACTTATCATATCTTCCCGATGAGATGAATGTGAGTTTTGAGGAAGCTCTCAAGATCGGAGCCGACTTGGGACTCAAATGGGTTGAAATGCGAGCCGTCGACGGTGTTAACAGCATCGATCTTACCGACAGCCAAGTAGAAGAGGCCAAACGCCTCCTCGATCGCTACAATATGAAAGTGTCCGCCATAGCGACACCGTTTCTCAAGTGTACCATGCCGGGACTGGATCACGAGGCCAGCGGTCCTATGCACGCGGCCCGGGAGATGAGCTATGAGGAACATCTGGAGCTCGTCAGTCGGGGTGCTGAATTGGCCAAGATCTTTGGCACTGACAAGATTCGCTTCTTCTCATTCTGGTACAAAGAAGACGTCGATTTCTGGGATACCCTCAATGAAGCCTTAAACGAAGCGTTCAAACGGCTGGAAGGCACCGGAATCACCATCGGCGTGGAGAATGAGGGTGCCTGCATGATCCGCCATACGGGCGATCTTGCTGAGGCGGCCCGGCGCCTGGATCCGCGGGTGAAGTTCATCTATGACCCGGGTAACGCGGCGCGCATCGGCTATCCTCCGCGTCAGGAAGATCTCGATGTATTTGCCGACCGCATAGCTCTCGTCCACGTCAAAGACGGCGTCTGGGATCCGGAAAAAGGCGAGTCTCACGCCACTCTCGTGGGTGAAGGCGCAGTCAATTGGCAAAACGAGCTGAAACGCATTGCCTCAAAATATCAGGGTGCGCTGACCCTTGAACCGCACTATGCTCCGGATGGCGATACCGTCCGCGGAATGAAAGAATCCGTAGCGGCCATTCGGCGCATTGCCGAGGAAAACGGCATAGAGTTGGGCTGAGGGCCTACCAAGAGGGGCTTCGATCGGGAGGCCCCTCCCACTTATTGACGAACCGTACGGACGGCACGAAAAGCGGTCACTGGCGACGGGGGGCGGCAATGCCGTAACGCACCGCAAAGGCCGCAGCGTGTGCTCGATTGTTTAAGTTCAGTTTACCGAGAATATTACTCACATAATTGCGCACGGTCTTTTCACTGAGATAGATCCGCTCGGCGATCTCCCGATTTGTCTTGCCCTCGGCAATCAAAGAAAGAATCTTCCGCTCCTGATCACTGATAGGTTCCGGCAGTTCTGCGTTGAGAATCCCTGCAGCCTCTTCCGACTCACTGACCCTAGTCACGACCGCACTGGCTTCCTCACCATTGCAGGCCGCTGATGCGTTTTGCCCCGTTCTCACATGCTCGAGCAGCTTCTTTGTTGTCTCAGGATCCAGCAAGGATCCGCCTTGGTAAACCGTGCGGATCGCGTGTATCAGCTCTTCACTGCAGATGTGCTTGAGAACATAACCCGCGGCCCCGGCCATGACGGATGCCACAATGGCCTCGTCATCGCTGTAGGAAGTCAGCATGATCACCTTTACTTGCGGAAAACGTTGTCGAATGACCCGACAGGCTTCGATTCCCGAGCCTCCCGGCATTCGTACATCCATGATGATGACATCCGGCACTCCGGCGACGTCCTTACGGTTGCGTCCCGCCTTCCTTCCGGCGGCCATCTGCTCCACTGTGCGCACTGCCTCCTCGGCAGTTGCCGCTTCGGCCACCACCTCGAATTCAGGGACACGTCCCAATATACATCTCAATCCTACCCGTACAACTTCATGATCATCGACAATCATTATCCTTACCGGTGTGGGCTGCCGTTCAGTCAGAGATCACACCTCCCAGGTCATATTGTATCACGTACAGAGACATCTGTCCCTATTCAAGTCATAAACCCCCGGAAGGATGTCCATACCTACCAGATATTGACTTATCTATACTAGGGAGCTAAGATGAACAAAGACACAGAGGTTGGTTTGTTGTTTTCATGCTGGAATCAGGAGGTTGAAATTTTGTTTAGACAGTCAAACAATAGGATCCGTCACATGTCGTTGTTGGTGTCATTGTCCCTGCTTCTTGTACTCATGCAAAGCTTGTTTTTGAGTGTGGCCGCCAAGAATACGATCACTGTCATGGACTGGCGTATTCACTCGACACAGACCATGCAGGCCTATTACGGCTGGCTTAAGGAAGAATATGAGCGCCAGCATCCGGATGTAGAAGTTGAGTATATTCAGGTGACTATGAACAACCTTCTGGACAGGCTTCTGACCGGGGTTGTCACGGACACTGCTCCTGATGTTGTGCACTTGTCAATGCTGTGGGCCCGCGATCTTTTCCAAGAGGGAGTCATCATGGACTTGACCGACTTAGTTATGAAGACTCCCGAAGTTACACCTGACAAGTTTATCCCGGTCACTCAGCTTTATAACCAATACCGAGGTCGGATCTTTGGAGTCACCGTCGGTATGGATACGGCCGTACTGTACTACAACCTCGATCACTTCGAAGAGGCCGGTCTCAACACCGATCCCTACGGCATTGCTACCTGGGATGATTTCATCCAGGCCGCGAAAAAACTGACACGCAGAGACGCCGAGGGTCGAACCACCCGTTACGGATATATCCATAATGCCAAGATCGAGTCGTTCAACTCTTGGCTGGCCTCCAACGGTGGTAGCTTCTATGCCGATCCCGATCTCAACGTAGCCGGCTTCAACACCGAAGCGGGACGTCAGACGGCACAGTTCCTGAGCGATCTGTTGCTGGTGCACGAAGTGGTCGGCGGCAATTTCACCAGCCAGACGACGTCCATGAGCTACAACAACAACGCTACCCCGCGTGTCTTCCTGCAGAGCGCACCGGATATGCGGTTCATGGCGACCAGCTTCCCCAAGGGTCCCTCGGGTAAAGGACGAGGCTCCACGGTGTGGGGTAACATGGTCTCGATTCCGGTCTCCTGCAAGCAGGTGCCCTTGGCCTGGGATTACATCAAACTCATGGCCAGCCTGGAAGCCAATGTCGAGCAGTTCAAGATTCTCGACTACGTCGGATCACCACGGCTCGATTTCTACAGGTCCGCTGCGTGGCGCACCGGTCATACCAAGCATGAGTGGATGCGCATGATTCCGGAGATCGCCTATATCGGCAGCGTCTATCCGTTCCGGCGCTCCACCGATCTCACCCCGATCTGGAGAGATCACGTCGAGGAGGCTGTCGCCGGCCGCAAGGCTATCGCTGCTGCATTGGCGGAAGCAGAGCGCCTGTACAACATCGTACTCAGCCAGTAGTATGGAGCTAGATATCATCCTGCGTTGATTTCCGAGGCACTACGCCGTGACGTAGTGCCTCATCTACTTACTCGTCTAGTCCCTTAAATTCGGCCTCGCCGAGATGGATCTCCACATACTCCCGAGACTCATGCAGCTGCAATCTGAAGCGCCACGATCTACCATCGGCGGGAATCGGAATCTCACCTTGTAACGTTAGTCGGTGCCAGCCATGGGCCGATCGTCCCCCATCCGCTATGGTGTAGGGGATTGAAACCCAACTGCTACCATCCAAAGATATGGCGACATCGACTATGTCGCTGATATCCGGACGTTCAGCGTACACAACAATGCTATACTCCCGCAAGTTCGGGGTCTCCCAGATCAAAAACTCCGTAGTGTTTCGAGCCCGTGTTTTTCGATCGGCATCTCCCCAAAACTCCTCGGGCCGTTCAGTCGTATACTGCCAGCCTTCGGATTGCTCGACAGTCTTTGAACTGTCCAGAATTCCGAACCAACCTGTGTCTCTTGGAGGTTCGAAGGGGTCGCGGAGAGTCCAGTAGTTGCGGGTCGTAAAGCTCACCGATCTCTCCAGGGTCCCGATCTCTTCAACGACGATGCGAGCGGTGAGTTCGTGTCTCCCGTCCGGCAGCTCCCGGGTGTCGATGATCACCTCACCTGCTCCGGGCAGTCTCGTTCCCGTATAGACCGGGTTGTCATCCAGCAATATCTCAACGCCTGAAATGGCCTCAGCCTCGATAAGCGAGAGCGTCACTTGTGCATCCACTGTGCCGCGAATTCCCCGTATACCGCGGATCTCACTCTCCAAGCTTGCAAACTCAATGGATTCCTCATAGACAGAGATAGGGATCGCACTCTTGCTGTGGCAGACGAGTACGTCATCCAGGTAGACAGGCGTGTTCAAAGCTCCGTCAATCGTAACCACTACCTGTGCTCTGACTACTCTTTGTCCGTCCACAGAACCCGGTATCTCCTCAAGAAGCCCCAGTCCCGCCCATTGACCTGCATGTGATGAAAGCTGAACCGGGCTTGACCGATGGCTGACCAGATTGGCTCCCTGGGCGTTTTTCAAGTGCAGAGTCAACTGAACCGTACCTTCCGCGCTGCCCGGCGGTACATAGTAGCGGACCGACACTGCAGCCAACCCTGGTTGCATGCCAAACGTCTGATTGGGGCCCCCTCGAGCCATGCCTTCAACGAGCATACTGGCCCGACCACGGTAGGCCACGCCCTCAACGCGCTGAATATTGCCTGTGCTAACGATCCATTTACTCCACCGCCGATCAGTATCGATGGGATCTTCAAAGGATGGATCCACCGTTAAAGACGATGTCCCATCGCAGATCTGCAAGAGCAACTCCGCAAAGGCTCGCAACTGACGAGAACCGTTGCCGATCAGCGATTTCACCCGCTCAGTCACGGGACCTCCGTCTTTTTCATAAGTTTGCAGATAATGGGCCAGGTGGAAGAACTCCTCTACGGGCCAGCCGCCCCAAGCATAGATCCGCTTCTCAGACGGAAACCTCAACAGCGGCTGAGAACGGAACTCATCAACCAGCTCATAGCGCCTTTGTGCCGCGTGCAATCGTCTATCTATTGTGTCGGCCAGATCATCCAACATACGATGTCAATGGCCACTTGAGAAT
>LSQX01137731.1_pt1 | contig 154030 bp, 151 predicted proteins | sample 654561 | NCBI WGS metagenome assembly LSQX01 (sample SAMN04489861, study PRJNA283612) | anaerobic digester metagenome | isolation source: 4 biogas reactors fed with cattle manure at either 37C or 55C with and... | place: Denmark: Kongens Lyngby | collected 2014 | reverse complement strand
TTTATAATTTTTTTGTGGCGGGGACAATTAACCATGGGCGTTTGTGGTGTATTATTCTGTAATACTCTAGCCCTATTTCTCTTCTATATAGTTATTTATCCCCTCCTTTGTTAACTTTATATAGCAAAAATCATGCCAATATTTTGTCAATTACTCCTATTGCGGTAATAACGGGCTAAGCGACCTTTTATCTCTTAGTAAATGAATACTTTAATTTCTCAAAATGAGAAGAGGTTTTCAGAGCGATGCTTTGTAAAAAGGGGAATAAACCGATTTCTCAAAAATAAAAAATGTCTCGCATATTGCGAGACCGGATAATCAAAAACAGGGCTATCTTTTTTGCTGGTTTGATAACTAACTGATATTGTATTTTTTTAATTTGCGATAGAGAACAGAGGGATGGATATCTAGCTGCTTAGCCGTTATGCTTTTATTATAATTGTTGGAACGCAGGGTGTTCATGATCAGTTGGTATTCTAAAGATTCAATGGCCGCATTTAAGGTGGTTGGCCGGTTTTTCACATAAGAGTCTTTCTTTAATAAAGTGGGGAAGTGTTTGGGATGCAAGTAACGTATTCCATCCAGATGAGCCAGATTTATAGCTCGTTCCAGAAGGTTTTCCAATTCGCGAATGTTGCCAGGCCAATGGTAGTTTATAAGCATGTCCAGAGCTTCCTCTTCAATACCTTCCACGGAAGTATTTAGTTTGCCATTTAATTTCGGGATTAGATGATTGACCAAAGGTTCAATATCATCCGTTCGATCCCGTAAAGGCGGAAGCATCATGGTTACAACATTGAGTCGGTAATACAAGTCCTCGCGAAAACGGCCATCGGCTACAGCCTTTTCCAGATCGGTATTGGTAGCAGCAATGACCCGGGCATCTGAGTAAATGATATCACTGCCTCCTATACGTTCAAACTCTCGTTCCTGCAGGAAAGTCAAGAGTTTGGTTTGCATAGCCAGAGGCATTTCTCCAATTTCGTCAAAAAATATAGTACCCCGATTAGCCAGTTCGAATTTGCCTTTTTTACCTCCTTTTAGAGCCCCGGTGAATGCACCTTCTTCATAACCGAATAATTCGGATTCCATTAAATTTTCAGGAATACAAGCGCAGTTAATACGGATAAAAGGGAAGTTCCTGCGTATACCGGCATTATGTATAGCATGAGCAAATAATTCTTTGCCGGTGCCACTTTCACCTATGATTAAAACATTTGATACATTGTTAGCTACTTGAGTACACCAAGTTTTGATTCGAGCAATAAGGGGATTGTTGCCAATTATATCATCTAATGTATATTTAGTTTGATACTTACTGTTGAAATTACGGCAGTCATCATCGAGCATGGACACCATTTCGGCCATAAGTTTAGCGGTTGCCATGTCCAGAAATAGAGTTTTGGCCATGGCACCAATTATCTTTCCGTTGCTGTAGATGGGTATACGCATAGAAATCATTTCTTTGTTATTAACCGAGCATATTTCACAAAGGCTTGCTTCACCGGTTTTAACCGTCTGCGGAAGGCGTGATGCGGGCACAACCTGGCGTATATTCAAGCCGATTAAATCGTTGCGTTCAATGCCAACAATATCTGCAAAGGTTTCATTAACCAAAAGAATCTCGCAGTCGGCATTAATATAAACAACCCCCATATACGGGTTATCTATCATATGTTCCATAATATGGAGCATTTCCTGGTCATTAATGTTCATTGGATATCCCCCCTATGGCCAATTAACCTTTCATAACACTATATCATAAGCTGAATATATTGCATTATTAATAATATAGAAAAAAATGGAAGACAAAACGCTATTATACTGCATAACTTTATCTATTTTAGACAGAATAAAATTAAGCCACCAAGGCTGTCATTGTCATAATAAAAAGGAGGATGATTTGTGAGCGACCGGAATGACAATCGCAAGCGCCAGGACAACAAACAGCAAAATAGAAACGACAATAATCTGCAGAACCGCCGGGACAATAGAGATGACCGGAATAATGATCTGAAGAACCGGAATCGGGATAATAACAATATCCGTTAATCCCAGAATCAAAAGAGCCGTTCCTATCATGGATGGGAACGGCTCCGTTAATGTACGTAGCAAGCAAATCTGTAAGCGGAGTTCTGTATTAGATAGTCATCTATCTGGGATGCCAGTTGCCTGACACCTCTAGCGACCTTACCCGGGAACAGAGCGGGCAACTCTTTGTTCCTCTATTTGGTCTTGCTCCGGGTGGGGTTTACCGAGCCGTTTAGTCGCCTAAACGCTGGTGAGCTCTTACCTCACCGTTCCACCCTTACCTGACTCTGCCAGGCGGTTTGTTTCTGTGGCACTTGCCTTNNGGGTCGCCCCCACTGGACGTTATCCAGCACCCTGCCCTGCGGAGCTCCGACTTTCCTCAGATAATAAATCTGCGACTATCCGATTTACTTGCTTTGGTTAGCAACCATTATTGTACATAAAATATGTGAAGGTGTAAAGGATGATATTAAAAAAATAATTATGTCAGAATATGCATTTACCAGCAGGAGACTACTTTTCTTTGGAGAATATAAATTCAAGAGAGGGAACGCTAAGCTACGGTGGATTTTTAGTGTTCTTGTTTCAATCGGGGAATTGGAATACAATATTCAGTAAAGGCCAGGAGGGGGGTACAGGTAGTGGAAATCTTTCAAAATAACTTGGTCGCATTCCTGACAGTAATTTTGGGAATCTTAATATTTCTGAAATTCTGTACTTGGGCCAAGAAATTCCAGCTTTCGGCAGGAATAAAGAAGATTATCTACATTCTTACCGGAGTTGGATTGATTGGTTTTAATGTCTATTATTCCATGGGCAATAAAGCCATTGGAGCCAGTGGCGATTACGGCGTGGCTACTAATGCTTTGTTGGTTTCATTAATCTGGGTGTTTATTTTTGCTTTTGCCCTGATGGCAGAAACCAAATCTGAATAACGGTTGGTCAAAATCTTAGGAAGAAATAAAATGTGGTAACAGTAAAAAAACAAGTTTTTTAACTACCAACGTAATTTATCTGGGCGGCAAATAGCCGCCTTTTTCATGTCAAAACCAAAACTCATTCATACTAGTGGAGGCATAACAGTTGAGTGAACCGATCAAAATCCAGGTGAATACCGACGCCGGACCAAGGCAGGTGGTGTGGACTCTGCCAGGTAAAAGCCTTTGGGAAGCGCTAATTGAAGGAGGGCTCAACCCCGGAGGAACCTGTGGCGGACGGGGGATATGCGGTAAATGCAAAGTAAAAGCCCGGGGAGACCTGAGTCCCATAGAAGATTATGAACGCAGTTTGCTTTTACCCGATGAAATTAACAGTAGTGAAAGGATTGCTTGCCAGACCAAGGTGTTAGGGCAGGTGACAGTGTCACTGGTGGATGAGGCATTTGCCTATGACCACGTTGGGATTGAGCAGATGGCTAAGATTCCAGCCAGAGTCACTTGCCAAAGAATTTTGTTGCCTGGACTGGATGTAGAAAATCCAGTTCCAATTCACCGGCGCCTTAAAGCTGCTTTAGATGAGCAGGATATTATACTGTCAGTGGAAACATTACAGGAATTGAGTCCTATGGATCGTAGGGGCAGACCCTCTCTGGAAGTAAATGCATTGATTATGGACGGCAGAGTATTAAAAGTAAGCCGGGAGCGTTCTCGTGCTGTTGGCCTGGCATTGGATGTAGGAAGCACCAGTCTCTGGGCGGGGTTGATTGACCTGGAAAACGGGGAAATAATAGCCATGTCATCCCAGCCTAATATGCAGCGAGTTTATGGTGCCGACATTGTTTCCCGGATCACTTATTGTATGGAAAAGCAAGATGGCCTGGATGACCTGCATCAAGTGTTAATGAATAACATCAATGCTATGATCGAAGATATGCTTATCAGTGCCGCAGTATCAGCAGAGGATATTTATGAGACAGTGGTAGTGGGCAATCCTGTTATGCTTCACTTTTTCGTAGGACTGCCTGTAGCTAGTTTGGCCTGTCGTCCCTACCAGGGACTATTTGTGGACCAATTAAATATGGCGGGTGCTGCTCTCAGCCTAAAGGTGAGTCGTGTAGGGAAAATAATTATACTTCCCCAGATTAATGGCTATGTAGGAGCAGACACGGTGGGCTGTTTGCTGACTATACCTGATTGGGAGAAGTCAAAGTTCATATTAATTGATATGGGTACTAACGGTGAAGTTGTAGTTGGCTATGAAGGGAGTTTGTGGGCAGCATCAGTGGCAGCGGGACCTGCCCTGGAAGGCGGACAGATTCGCTGTGGTATGAGAGCAGTAAATGGTGCCATAGACCGGGTTGTTTTTGATGAAGAAGAGGGTTTGAGGTTTAGGGTAATTGGCAATAGTTATCCCCGAGGAATTTGCGGGTCGGGGATAATAGATTTAACAGCTGCTTTATTAAAGGCAGGCTGGATAGACCGCTATGGAACCATTAGTGATAAAGGGCGTAATCAAATTGCAGTTCAGTCAGGCCCAGATGGAGAAGAATTTGTTCTGTATGATCACCATTTAAGCTGGCCAACCAGATTAGTGTATACCCAGAAAGATATTCGCCAGGTGCAAGTGGCTAAATCGGCGCTGCGAACAGCAGTTGAGCTGCTTATGGAGAAATCCGGTTTGGCCCCGGGTGACCTGCAGCATATCTACTTGGCCGGGGCCTTTGGCAATTATTTAGATCCAGCTAGCATAGTAGCACTAGGTGTCATCCCGCCAGTGAAGTTGGACATAATTAAGCCTATCGGCAATGCTGCTGCCCGTGGCGCCATACGCGCACTGGTTTCTCTGGATAAAAGGCAGGAAGCCTCACGCATACAGGCTCAGACTACCTTTGTAGAACTGGCAGAACACCCGGATTTTCAACACCGCTTTTTAGAGCACATGAATTTTGACACGGCAGGTATTGGCCAAGAAGGAGAAAAGTAGCCTTATTTTTTTACTTAGCAAAGGGATTCTGCTCAGATATAAAGAATTTTTATATAGCATATATGACAGATAGCCATCTATGAGGAGCATTCAATTGAGAGCAATCAAAAAGTAAATCAAATGAGGTGATGGAATGAAATTTGATGGGAAAGTAGCACTGATTACCGGAGGTGGAACGGGGATAGGCAAATCAGCAGCTCTAGCTCTAGCCTGGGAAGGTGCTAAGGTAGTCATAGTAGGCAGGCGTAGCGGGCCGTTAGAGGAAACGGCTCAAGAAATCAAGGCCATAAACGGAGAAGTTTTAGCTGTGCCCACAGACGTTACCAAGGTCAGTGATATCGAAAGCTTGCGCGATAAGATCGACTCTGCCTGGGGAAGGTTGGATATTTTAATAAACAATGCAGGAAGTGCTATGCGTAAACCTTTTATGGAGACCACTCTGGAGGATTTTGACTACATATATAATATAGACTTGCGCAGTGTATTCGCAGTATCTCAGATTATGGTCCCCCTGATGCTGAAAGGAGGAGGGGGAAGCATCATCAATATATCCTCTATCCTAGGGGTATTTGGCGGAAAGAATTCTACTGCTTATTGTGCCATGAAGGGCGGGGTAGTGAACCTAACTCGGGCCATGGCCACCGACTTAGGTCCCCAGATAAGGGTAAACTGCCTATGTCCATCGCATATTGTCACTCCTATGATGCAGCCGGAAATTGATCGCCTGGAGGCTGCAGGTAAAATGGATAAGTTAAACCGGCTGTTTCCTATGAAACGGGTAGCTTATCCGGAAGACATGGACGGAGCCATCCTCTTCTTTGCCTGTGATGATTCCAAGTGGCTAACCGGCAATGTCATGTTAATTGACGGCGGTTTGTCCTGCTACGTTTAGTTAGCATATTTATTACCACAAAAAATCAGGCCAGCTAGGCCTGATTTTTTGTGGAGTAAAAAGTGGATAGCCCCGGCATAAAGCAGGGGTTTGAGTTAACATTTCTAGTATAAGAGTGCTTTAAGACCTGGTATAACGCAAGCCATTAAATATCAAGCTTATTAATTATTAACCCAGTAATTAATTTTGGATAAAAATAGGTTGACTTTTGAGGCATTTTATCCTTAGCCTGGGCTACATCTAAGATCTCTTGTACCTGGGTAGGATTAAGCAGGAATCCTAACTGGTAGTTGCGATTTTTTATTTGGCTTACTACCCATTCTTCACTTTGGCTGTAGCATAAGTTGTCTTGACTGCGGCGCTGGGCTTCGCCAATTCCCAGCATATTATCAAGAATAAGATTATCAAGAATAGCTACGTCAAGGGATTTCCATGAGGTTGAACGATTAGCTGGCAGGAGTTCGGCAGCGGTTTTCCAGTCTCTTAAAGCCAGAAAGAACAGGTGTTCATCCACTACCATTCCAAAAACATGGCGTTTTCTTTGCTCATCCAAGGTAGTCATCAGTTTAGGCAGGTCACTTAAGGTACCAAATTCCTGCACTTCAAACAAAACAGCCAGACGTTCCAGGATTGATTCTATATTAAAATCGCTTAGGTTACGTACTAGCCTATGGGTCGGTAATACCAACAAGCCGGGATCAAAGACATTAACCAGGGTAGTAAGAACATAATCATAGCCCGGCTGACCCTGTTCTTGCATTTCCTGGGCATATTCCAGAGCCGTTTCATAACGGTGATGCCCGTCAGCAATGTAGATATGCTTTTCGCGGAACATTTCCGTTATCTTTTCCAGAACACTACTGTTTTGTATTATCCATATGCGATGGGCTTCTCCAGCTTCATCAGTTATATCTATAATAGGAGGTTGGCCTTTGGTTTCTTCCCGCAATAGTTGGGTCACTTCTTGGTTGGGGTCTGAATACAGTCCGAATATAGAACTAAAATTACTACGTGTAGAACGCATTAGCTGCAGGCGATCAGCTTTGGGTTTGGATAAGGTTTCTTCATGGGGCAAAACAGTACCGGACTCATAAGGCTCAACTTTTAAACCACCCACCAAGCCAGTGCGGATTATTCGCTTTCCTCTGACTGTGTATTCCTGCTCATATAGGTATAAAGAAGGCTGTGGTTCAGGAATAAGGATTTCTTCTTCCAGCCATTTTTCCAGGTACTGATTAGCCCGGGAATAACGGTTATTGTCTGCCGTATCCTGGGGATAGGTTAATCCCAGTTCCAAGCGAATTACATTGGCGGGATGTTGGGCATAATAACGTGCCTGAGCAGCATCATCTATTACATCATAAGGCGGTGTAACTACTTGGGAAATATCAGCGACTTTATCGGGGTTGTAGCGTAATCCTCGGAAGGGAATAATGGTGGCCATAGATACAGATTCCTCCTTAATATGGCATCACAGGCATTTATATTGTTCAATTTTATTATATGAAACCTGGTAATGCAATGGATTTGCTTGATTTCAATCTTCGAGAGTGTTTAAATAAGTAAGTGTGGCGAATATCTCCTAGGAGGTCTCAAATATTGCCAGTTGATAATCACGTGCATGTAGTGGCTCATGGTGAATACGAATATAGTGAAGAATGGCTTATACAATACGTGAATAAAGCCCGACAAAAGGGTATTCAGGTGCTGGGTTTGGTGGAGCACGAACAATTCAGTGATAAAGTATACCGCCACATTATTGAAGCGGTTAGAAGACCTGATCTCCTCATAACCACCGGTTTGGAGATGGACTTTGTACCAGGACGGGAAGAGGACATTAAAAAAATCGTTAATAATGCTTTTCTGGATTTCGTGATGGGTTCCGTGCATTATATTGATGGTTGGCCATTTGACCATCCTGATTACCGAGCTGGGTTCGAATCCTCAGATATTGATAGAGTATACAGCGATTATTTTGGGCTGGTGCAAAGGCTCATTCAAAGCCGCCTATTTGATGTAATAGGTCATTTAGATTTAATAAAAATATGGGGGCATCGACCCATCAAAAAAAGCTCTTTGCAGTATGTCCAACCGATTTTACATAGTATAAAAGATACACCTATGGTAATAGAAATAAACAGTGCTGGTTTACGAAAGCCGGTGCAGGAAATGTACCCTTCCCGGCAGATCATTGAAGAAATGTTTAATTTGAATCTTCCTGTTACTATGGGTTCCGATGCTCATCATCCGGAGCAGGTGGCTGAAGGATTGGCTGATGTTGCCCAAAAACTATGGAGCATTGGTTATCGGAAAGTTACCGCATTTAAGGGCAGAAAGCCATACTCTCTACCGCTAACGATGTAAAAAGGAGATAGAATTAAGTGAGCAGCATAGCATGGTTGTTAATCAGCTTAGGTGTTATTTTAGTAGGGGCTGAGATATTTGTTAACGGAATTGAGTGGTTGGGCAAGAGACTCAATCTTTCCGAGGGAGCAGTAGGTAGTGTTCTGGCAGCAGTAGGGACGGCTTTACCCGAAACCTTAATACCCATAATTGCCATTGTTTTTTCTGCGGGAGAAGCTGGTCATGAAATAGGTATTGGTGCCATTTTAGGTGCACCCTTGATGTTGTCAACCTTGGCTATGTTTGTAACCGGGATGGCTGTGGTCCTATTTCGGAGACGACGTTTTCATGGAACCAAGGTAGTAGCTAATTATTCTACTATGGCCAGAGACCTAGCTTTTTTCATAATAGTCTATTTGGTAGCAGTGGTAGCCGGACTTATTCCACCTGCTTACCGGAGTATACAACTAATCATAGCGGCATTACTGGTTATAGCTTATCTATGGTATGTATTGGTATTGTTTAGTGAGGAACGAGATATAGAAGGAGAAGATGAGCTTCCCAAGTGTTATTTTGCCCCTGGCAAAAAGAAGCCGGCCTTAACCATAATTTTGATGCAGGTACTGTTAGCCTTAGGAATAATAATTGTGGGTGCTAAACTATTTGTTAATTCGGTAAGCAGCATTGCTACCCTTTACGGTGTACCAGCATTCATACTCGCTTTGATAATTACTCCTATTGCCACTGAACTGCCGGAGAAATTTAACAGCATAATCTGGGTAGGCCGAGAGAAAGACACTCTTGCTTTGGGTAATATCACTGGGGCGATGGTATTTCAGAGTTCATTAATACCTGCTCTGGGTATTGCCTTAACCGATTGGCAGTTGACAACGGGGGCATTATTGGCTGCATTAATCGCCTTGCTTTCAGCCGGGTTCCTGTATTGGGAGCTAAAAATCAAGAAACACGTCAGCGCTCCTATGCTACTTCTGGGAGGAGCATTTTATCTATTATTTATCCTTGGCGTAGTGAAGGGCTTCATCAGCTGGTAATAAGTGCATAGTATAGCTAATTGGTACCAGAGTCAGTAACAAAAAAACCGGATGAATTCATCCGGTTTTTTTAACTGGCTTGTTTTAATGTCATAGGAGCAGTGTTCTGCCTCCTATAGTATAAACGGTATGCTCCTTCCCATCGTTGTGCTTCTTCAGCTCTCTTCCGGGCTAAAAGCACTCTGAGTTTAGCATATCTTTGCCGGGCATCTTTTTCGATCACGATAGTTGCTACGTACAAGGCTACGTACAGTCCGCCTTTGATTAGAAAGTAAATAAAGGTATAGAACAAAAAGGTTTGCTGAAGTTCGGTCATCGCTATCCCTCCTTTATTATAAGAAAGGGCAATAGACTTACATTTCCAGGTAGACTCTCTTGAATACGTATAAAATGCTCACTGTTCCGCTTATGAGGGTAAGTCCAATAGCTAAGGCGGCAAATAAACCGGTCATAGTACCCCTCCTTAGACCCTAGCAACATAACAACATGTGATGTTAACAACATAATAACATAGGAGAGAAATATAGCAAATTCCGAAAACCTTCGTAAGATTAAGAAAAACAAAAAAAGAGGCTCAAAAGCCTCATTTTAGATAAATATTGGGCAAAAAAAACGGGCTTAAAGATCAGCCCATTAATATTCCGTTGCTATTTTTCTATTTGGTGTTCGTCTCTTCCTCGCCGTCCAGTCCGATAATCTGTCCGCCCTTACCTTCGAAACCTTCCCGCCACTCTTCAAGGTACTGTTCAATTAGTCTCCTAACCAATCGGGATTTGGTAGTAGCCTGGTCCGCACAGGCAAATCGCAATTCTCGATCGATTTCTTCGGGGACGACTACAGATATGTACTTCATGCATTTCTCCTCCCTTCGTCGGCCCTCAGATCCGTTCCTTCTTACTATCCTTATTGTAATATTAACCGGCGGCATAGACAATTCGCTTGTACCATTTTGCACTATAAACAGGGTGCTTCGCCGATAGGTTAGGATAAAGATACCTACTTGTAATTGTGTTCACAATAACAAAAGCAGCTTCCACAATCAATATCTTGTTAGGCTTACAAAATTGGGCGTTTGTAGCATATTACCCTAGCAACCTAACATTCTTTTTCCAACCATCTAAATAAATATGCTTAATAACCCATAAAAACGTAAATTTAGGACGGAAATAATACAAAATGCTCGTATAATAATAGCATAACAAATTAACACGATAGTGCGATCCACCGTTTCCTTGACCTAATTACTCAGTTCCTGCTAATTTAAAAAGATAGAGAAGGGAGTGTTTATATGTTTAGCAATCCTTATGATACTGCTCATGAATTAGCCAGATCCAAAAGTCCTGCTATGGGTGTAATTAGAAGTTATTGACAATAAAGGGGCGATATAGTGTTTGATATAGTGAAAAAACAAGTTCTGGCACCATCTATTAAACTGTTTGAAGTGTATGCTCCTGAGATTGCCGCCAAAGCTCAGCCCGGACAATTTGTTATTTTGCGTATTGATGAGCGCGGAGAAAGAATTCCTCTTACTATAGCGGATTATAATCGCGAAAAGGGCTTATTAGTATTAATTTTTCAAGAAGTAGGGCGTAGTACATTAGAAATGGGCAAATTGGAGGAAGGGGATGGAATCCTGGATTTAGTCGGCCCATTGGGACGTCCTTCCGAGGTAGAGTATCATGGACGAGTAGTCTGTATTGGTGGTGGGGTAGGAGTAGCCCCGGTTTACCCTATTACCAGGGCTCTTAAGCAGAAAGGTAATGAGGTAATATCCATTATCGGTGCTCGCTCAGCGGACCATTTGATTTTAGAACAGGAGATGGCGGCCGTTAGTGACAAGCTTTATATTACCAGTGATGATGGTTCGGTAGGACATAAGGGATTTGTTACCGATGTTCTTAATGATTTGTTAAAGGAAGGAACTGCCCTAGACTATATAATAGCTATTGGGCCATTGGTAATGATGAAGGCCGTGTGTGAACTGAGTAAACCCTATGGGGTTAAAACAACTGTCAGCCTAAATCCTATCATGGTGGATGGGACCGGTATGTGTGGTGCTTGCCGGGTAGTGGTGGACAGCGAGACTAAATTTGCCTGTGTGGACGGGCCTGAATTTGATGGTCACCAGGTGGACTGGGAACTAGCGCAAATGCGTAGCCGCATGTTCCAGGAGGAAGAGAAAATTGCTATGCAAAATGCTTGTGGGGGAGGGGACTGCCAGTGTCAGAGGCAAGAGTAAGAGTTGACCGGCAGGTGATGCCCAACCAAGACGCCCGCCAAAGAATAAACAACTTTGATGAAGTAGCCATAGGTTATGATGAAGAGCAAGCACTGGTAGAGGCCTCCCGCTGTCTGGATTGCAAAAAGCCTCTTTGTGTTGAGGGGTGTCCAGTTGATATCAATATACCCTTATTTATTAAGTTTATAAAAGAAAAAGACTATGCTAAGGCTGTCCAGACCATTAAAGAAAAAAATAATTTACCTGCTATCTGCGGGAGAGTTTGTCCTCAGGAAAACCAGTGTGAAAAGCGCTGTGTACTGGGCAAGAAATATCAACCTGTGGCTATTGGCGGCTTGGAACGATTTGTAGCTGACTGGGAAATGAAGCATAGCGCAGATACCCGCCCAGTTGTTTTGCCTCCCAGCGGAAAGAAAGTGGCCGTTATTGGTTCTGGGCCAGCTGGGCTAACTGCGGCAGCTGATCTAGCCAGGCTCGGACACCAAGTAACTATATTTGAAGCGCTCCACACTGCCGGAGGAGTTTTGGTTTATGGAATTCCTGAATTCAGATTACCCAAAACCATAGTAGAGAAGGAAATCAACGGTATACGTCAATTAGGAGTGGAAATCAAGACCAACATGGTAATAGGCAAAATACACACGGTTGATGAACTATTAGCAGACGGGTTTGATGCAGTATTTGTTGGAACTGGTGCAGGGCTTCCCTATTTTATGAATATACCAGGAGAGAACTTAAATGGAGTTTACTCAGCCAACGAGTTTTTGACCCGAATTAATCTAATGAAGGCTTACCTTTTTCCAGAGTATCTGACACCTATACGCCTGGGGAAAAAAGTGGCCGTAGTGGGGGCGGGCAATGTAGCTATGGACAGCGCCAGAACTGCTTTGCGTTTGGGTGCACAGGAGTGTTATATAGTATACCGTCGCTCGGACCAGGAGATGCCGGCCCGTCGCGAGGAGATAGAACATGCTCGCGAAGAAGGGGTTCAGTTTAAGCTTTTGACCAGTCCGGTAGAAATTATAGGTGACGAGAAGGGATGGGTCAGGTCTATGGTATGTCAAAGGTTTGAGCTGGGTGAACCTGATGCATCAGGAAGACGCAGACCCATAGCCATTCCTGGTTCAGAGTACGAGATAGAAATTGATACCGTTATTATGGCTATTGGTCAGGGCCCCAATCCTCTTATCGGGCAGACTACTGCTGATTTAGAGTTAAACCGAAACGGAAATATAGTGGCTGACGAATCCACAGGGCAAACCAGCAAACCTGGTGTTTTTGCAGGCGGAGATATCGTTACCGGTGCCGCCACCGTTATTCAAGCCATGGGAGCTGGTAAAAAAGCCGCCCAGGCTATTCATAAATTCTTACAAGGAGTAGAATAACTTAAACATTTGATCGATTGCGGGAGTACGGCGGGTTTATAATTTCGAGTTCTACAGCCGGAATGCTATAATAAACTTTAATGTAAGCGTAGGAGGACGAACATGCACAAAAAAACCCATTACCTGGTGCTGGCTTTAACCCTAATACTAGCATTATTCATGCTAAACGGTTGTCAGGAGAAAAACCAGGAACAAACTATCGGTGAGGTCAACGGGGAGGCCATAACTGAAAAGCAGTTTGAACAGCACTATAGATTGGTACTCAATTATTACGAGCAAACTTACGGAAAAATTGATGAAAAAAAAGAACCGGAGTTAGTAACCAATCTTAAGGACAGCAGTTTTGAAGATCTGGTAGTGCAAAAACTGATTCTTCAAGAGGCAAAAAAGCGGGGGATTGAGGCGGATCTAAAACAGGTGGAACAGGATCTTGCTTTTATTCGTGAGCAGAGAAACCAATTGGAAGAAAACGGTTACCAAAAATTTATGGATGATAATGGATTTGATGAGGAATTCTTGAAACAGGAGTGGATTACTCAGAACCTATATATTCAGTTGCGTAATGACGTAACCAGTGAGGTAAAGATCAGCGAAGAAGAGTGCCAGGCTTACTATGAGGAAAATAAGGATGTGTTTAAACATCCAGCGGGGAAAGAAATTTTTCATATACTGGTAGAAGATGAGGATAAAGCCGAAGAAGTATTAGCTCAGTTAGATAAAGGTGATTCTTTCAGTGAACTGGCAGCCGAGTATTCCATTGATCCAGGCAGCCGGACCCGGGGCGGCGATGTTGGTGTGGTTAATGAAGACACTAATTTTGTAGAACCTTTTAAGGAGGCAGCCCTTAAACTACCTCCTGGTGAATTGCTTACAACACCTGTGAAGAGCGATTACGGTTATCATATCATTAAGGCCGGGGAGCAGTTGGAGGAAGGAATATGGCCCTATAGCAAAGTACAAGCTGATATACAGGCGGCTTTACTTATGTCTAAACAAGATGAAGTGTTTAATCAGTTTTTAGAAGATTTGCGTGCTAATGCCGAGATAAAAGATTATCGTAAATAAATTAGGTCAAAAAGATTACTGATAAATTCACTGATTCAAATTTGGGCTTAAGCTTAATGCTTATTTGAGTCAGTTTTTTTATTAGCCAATGAGAATTTCGATACTTGTTTGTTGTTATGTAAAGAAGTAATATGTTAATAGATGATAATCAATATCAAGTGCGGCGAGGACAAATGAAAACTGTTTATCAGAAAATCGACCAAAGTGAATACCGTTTAACTCCTCAGCGGTCCGTAGTACTGCAGGTAATGATAGAAAACCAAGGGCATCACCTGAGTGCAGAGGATGTGTTACAGGAAGCCCGTAAAAGGTCTCCTAATATTGGTATTGCTACTGTATACCGGACCCTGGAAAAACTGGCTAGTATCAATGTACTTTATAAGACTATGTTTGAAGGAGGACGTTATCGTTACGAACTGTCTATTGGAGATGAGCACCAGCATCATCATATTATTTGTTTGTCCTGTGGATCTATTACCGAAGTAGAGGATGACCTGCTGCATATTCTGGAAAACAAGCTGGAAAAGAAAGGTTTTCGGGTGGTAGATCATGAACTTAAATTCTACGGATATTGCCCGAAATGTAATAAGAAAGCATAATTTTTTTAGAGTTTTAATGATAATGATTCTCTTTATCGTAAAATGAGGGACCATATATGAAGGCTATTCTAGTCGGTAATCCTAATGTAGGTAAAAGCTATGTATTAAACCGCTTAACTGGCAGCCGGGTTTTCGTCTCCAATTACCCCGGAACTTCAGTAGAAACAAATCGCGGCTTGCTCACTATTGGTAAGAAGTCAATAGAAATGTTGGATATGCCTGGAATCTATTCTCTCTACAGTGATACTAAAGAGGCAGCCATGCTGAGGGAGGTACTGGAGCAGTCACCAGATCTGGTTATTCAAGTTTTGGATGCTGTCAACTTAGAGCGTAATCTGGTGCTCACTTTAGAACTAATGGAACGTAATTTACCCTTGGTTTTGCTGTTAAACCAGGTAGACCGTGCTCGTCAACTGGGCTTGAAAATTGACAGCAAAGCCTTGTCCAGGCATTTGAATGTGCCGGTTTTCCCGTTTTCAGCTGTAACTGGCGAAGGGGTATTGGATTTGCTGGAACAGTTGGATAAAGGCGTTGCCCGGAGCAAGGAAGTGCAGATCATTGCCTGGCATGATCAGGTCTGCCAGGGATGTGACGGTTGTTCTGCTGAAGCGGTTCAGAGCCTGGCAAGTGTAGACATGAAACGGTTTGAACAGGCCCGTATACTGGCTAATAAGACCATTATGCAGCTGGACCAGGTACAGCTTAATTGGCTGGATAGAATCCAAAATGCGGTTGATCATCCCCTCTGGGGCACTATTGCGCTGCTGGTGCTGGCTTATCTTTCTTTTATGGTTTTGCTGCACTTTATAAATCTAAGTGAGGGCCCTATCACTACTTTACTGGAACCGTTAAACCGAGTATTAAGTGAAATCATCATGGAAATATTGCCGCCGGGAATCGTTGCCCAGGTATTATCCAAAGCTGTTCCTGAAGGTATAATAATTCCCTTTACTATTGTAATGCCGGCTATGCTTATGGTAAGCATACTGATGGCTTTGCTGGAAGACACCGGCATATTACCTCGTTATTCTGTAGCTTTGGAGAGGGTGGGGCGTATTTTTGGGCTTTCCGGACAGGCGGTCATACCCCTTACTTTAGGCCTGGGATGTCGTACTCCAGCAGTGGTCGCCACCAGAATACTGCCTAATACAACTCAGCGTTTTATAGCAGTTACTTTGCTCAGTATAGTGGTACCCTGTGCGGCTACTTTGGGTATTATGGCCTCGGTCCTATCACAGTTTCAAGCATCATTTCCAGTGGTGGTGGGGTCTTTGCTGCTGGCCTTTTTATTATTAAGTTTTATTCTAGGGCGTATGAATCCTCAGCAGGAAGAGTTTATATACGAACTACCCCCTTTGCGTATACCTACCTGGGATAATGTGTGGATCAAGATCAAGGCCAGATTCGCGGGCTTTTTCACCGAGATAATGCCATTGCTGCTGATCATGAGCATTGCTATTCGGGCAATTTTAGAATCAGGTGTTTTGGAGTATGTACAGGAGATGGGCCGCGTAACTCAGGTTGTTTTTGGCATACCTTCGGAAGCTTTTGTTGCGGTTTTACTGACGATTTTTCAGCGTTACCTGGCGCCTTTGCTGCTGCTCAATCTGACCCTTACACCCCGGGAAGCTACTATAGCCATAACCATGATTATAATTTCTTTACCTTGCTTGCCCGTAATGGTGATGACCATCAGAGAATTGGGCTGGAAGGCATTGGGGAAAATAATTGCCATGGGGTTTGCGGCATCTTTTTTGATGGGAATTGTACTAAATATGATATTACCCTGATTTATGGAAGGGGAGGCTCAAAAGATGAGATTAGATACATTGGAAACTGGCCGTAAAGTGCGGGTAGTAAGAATTAATCGAGGTATAAAAGCGGCCCAGCAGCTTACGGAAATGGGCATTATACCGGGAGTGGAGTTGGAATTGCTGGCCAAGCACCCTTTGCGGGGGCCTATAGTTATTAAGCTGGGCAATACACGTATAGCTTTGGGGCGCAGACTGGCTGGGTCCATTGAGGTGGAGTAGAAGTCATTGGAATTATATGAAATGAGTTACTATAATGTGCTAGAGCGGTTAGACTTATAACAACAAGTTATGTTATTCTATCGGTAAGTTCTAATATTTGGAGGGAGCATTTAATGCTGCGCTTAGAGCATGTAAGTATGTCGGTTAATAATTCTAATGGAGATAATAAAGAGATCCTGCACGATATAGATATAGATTTTACCGCAGGAAAGCTTTATGCAATAACGGGACCCAATGGCGGGGGCAAAACCTCGCTGGCGAAAGTAATTATGGGCATCTATGGTCACTCAGCGGGGCGCATTTTTCTCCACGATGAAGATATAAGCCAGTCAACAGTTACCGAAAGAGCTCGTTTGGGTATAGCTTATGCTTTTCAGCATCCGCCGCGGTTTAAAGGATTGACGGTGGGTGACTTACTTAAGATAGCTCATACCGATGTGGATATATTAGGACTCAGGAAAAGTTTGCGCGATGTAGGTCTTTGCCCTGAAGACTATTTGGATAGGGATATGGGTCCAGGTTTGAGCGGCGGGGAAATGAAACGCATAGAAGTGGCTCAGGTTTTAGCCCGGCAAGCTGCGGTTAGTATTTTCGATGAACCTGAGGCTGGCGTAGATTTGTGGACTATTCAGCGTTTGATAGGCATTATTGTAAACCGCTTTAAGGACAATCCTAATTGTACTGCCATAATCATTACTCATAATGAAAATGTTTTACCGCTTTGTGATGAGATTATCGTTCTGGAAGAAGGCCGGATTCGCGACCGAGGTACCCCCCAGGAAATATGGCCTTTAATCAGGGATGATATCGAATGCAAGCGCAGACTAGAATGCCGGGGGGAAATGGGATATGAAATTTAATCAAGTTGATTTGAATTTATTAAACACTATTGCTAATCTCACCGAAGTACCTGACGGAGCAGTTAATATTCGCAAGGACGGGCAGCCCTTAATAAGAATGTCATCGTCCAATATTATTATTAATCCCAAGGCGGACAAACCTGGCATAGACATTATTATTAAACCGGGAACTAAGGATGAAACCGTCCATATCCCGGTAATAGTCACCCAAGCCGGCTTACAGGATCTGGTTTATAATACCTTTGAAATAGGTCAGGATGCTGACGTTACTATTATCGCAGGATGTGGTATTCATAATGATAGTCATAAGGATTCCGGGCATGATGGAGTACATGAATTCATAATTAAAGCCAATGCCCGGGTTCGATATGTGGAAAAGCACTATGGTGGTGGTAGCGGCACTGGGAAAAAGGTTTTGAACCCCACTACTATCATAAGGATGGGCAGCGGGGCCTATGCCGAAATGGAAATGGTACAAATAGAAGGGGTAGATGACACCTACCGCAAAACATTAGCTTATGTTGAAGATGGAGCACATCTGAAAATTGTGGAGCGCCTGCTTACTCATAAAGAACAATCGGCTCAGTCCGATATTGAAATCAGCATTGAAGGTGTAGATGGGTCGGCCCAGATATTATCACGTTCGGTGGCCAAAGATAATTCCAACCAAGTATTTAAAGCCTCCATGATAGGGAAAACAACCTGTACCGGGCATGTGGAATGTGACTCCATTATTATGGGCAATGCCGTTATTAAGGCTATTCCATCATTGGTTGCGGAAAGCTCGGAAGCAGTACTGACCCATGAAGCAGCTATCGGTAAAATTGCAGGTGAGCAGTTGATTAAGCTTATGTCCCTGGGCTTAACTGAAACTGAGGCGGTAAACACCATTATTGATGGGTTTTTGCGTTGATTAATCAAACGGCGGTGATTTTATGAACCTGAACCTTTTCAAAACATATGTTAAGGTGGTAGAAACCCAAAACCTATCCCGAACAGCTGATGAATTTGGTCTATCCCAGCCAGCCGTGACCAAACAGATTCAAGCTTTAGAGGATATGTATGGAGTACTGCTGCTGGAACGTTCAGGCCGCCGTTTGAAAACTACGGAAGCAGGGGAGACACTGTACCACTGCGCCCGGGACATATTAAAAGCACTGGAAAAGACCGAAAAAGCTATGGAGGAGATATCAGAGAGTCGTAAAGGTTCTCTTTATATTGGAGCCAGCACTATTCCTGGGCAATATATTTTACCAGCTCTTGTCAAGCAGTTCAAAGACCAATTTCCTAATGTTACTATCAGTATAGATATTGCGGACACAGAAAAAATATTTAACCAGGTAGCCGAAAGAGAGCTGGATATTGGTTTGGTAGGAGGATGGATCAACAACCGTAAGGTAGATGGATTTGCCTGGTTGGAAGATGAATTGGTGGTTATTGTGCCGGCTGAACACCCCTTGGCACAGGTAAAACACATAGATCCAAAGGATTTGTTAGGCGAAAAGTGGATTGTGCGTGAGAAAGGATCAGGTACCAGGCGCGCTATGGAGGAACTTTTCAGCGCTCAGGGAATAAAGCGTGAAGCACTCAATGTATCTTTGGAAGCAGGCAGCACAGAAGCTGTGCTAGCTGCGGTGGAATCAGGTATGGGCATCAGTGTTATATCCCGGTGGGCGGTAAAGCGGGCGGAGGTACAGCGCAGTTTGGCCAGTATCAGACTTTCCGCAGAAGGCACGCGCCGTTTTTTATATATTATTTATCCCCGTCAGAAATCACGTCGTAAAACGGTAATAAACTTTTTCGACTTCCTGAAAAAAACTTCCGAAGGATTATAAGAAAACTTAGCCCGCCAGGGCTTTTTTCTTTAGTAAAAAACAATTGATTTTAAGGCCGCTTTGTATATAATGTAGCTATTGCCTAACAATATATACTTGGAGGTGTTAACCTTGTTGCCATTGCCAAAAAAATACTTTGTTACCGCCGCAGCTTCAGAAGGAGAAACCAGATTAACCGCATTCGATGGCGCCCTTCTCAAAGCACGGGTAGGGAATACTAATTTGCTTAGAGTCAGTAGTATATTGCCTCCAGGTTGCGAATACGATCCAGATCTTATTATCCCCCCAGGATCCTTGCTCCCTGTAGCTTATGGCTCAATTACCAGTGCAGAACCGGGGGAGGTTATCTCGGCGGCTGTAGCTGTGGGAATACAAGCTGAGGGATTCGGTGTAATTATGGAGTATTCAGGACGCTGCTCTAAAGCTATTGCTGAAGCTGAAGTCACCCGTATGGTGGAAGAGGCTTTTCGTATTCGCGGGCTGGAATTAGCCGAGGTTAAAACCGCATCAGTTGAGCATACCGTTGAAAAAATAGGCTGTGCTTTTGCAGCTGTGCCATTGTGGTATTAAAGGAGGAACTTCGAATTGGAGTTGTGGGTTACTGAATATCAGACCCCCTCATTGGGGTTTTCTTTACGAGTAAGCGAAACCCTACGCAACGAAAAAACTGATTATCAGCATCTTGCTGTGGTTGTAACCGAACAGTTTGGCAAAATGCTGCTTCTGGATGGGATGGTTATGACTACCGACGTAGATGAATACGTTTATCATGAGATGATTACCCAAATAGCTTTAAACTCCCATCCCAATCCAGCCCAGGTTTGTATCATAGGCGGCGGGGATGGAGGGGCTCTGCGGGAGGTAGTTGAACATCCACAGGTAACCAAAGGTACTCTGGTGGAAATTGATAACCGGGTAATTCAGGCTTCCCGTGACTTTTTTCCGCAACTGAGCTGTTCCTTTGATAACCCCAAGGCAGAGGTTATTGTTAATGATGGTATACAGTTTATTAAGGAACAACAGGCTCGTTTCGATATAGTGATAGTAGACTCTACCGAGCCTGTAGGTCCAGCCGTGGAACTATTTTCAGAATCATTTTACAGTAGTGTTTACCGAGCCTTAAAGGATGATGGTATGCTGGTGGTGCAGAGCGAATCACCTTTTTTTAATCAAGATATAATCCAGATGGCTTACCGGGGTATAAGCAAGTCATTCCCTATTACGAAAGTTTATACGGCCAGTGTGCCCACTTATCCCAGTGGTCTATGGTCATTCACGGTGGGTTCTAAAAAATATGATCCGGAACAAATTCAATATCAGATGGAACGGCCTTGCCGGTACTACACTCCAGAAATTCATAAGGCAGCTTTTAAACTACCCTACTTTCTTTCCCAATTACTTAAGGCAGGTAAGTGACTGTGGTGCAAGTGTTAGAATACCTGGAACAAAAAGCCAGATTTATGGGCAGTAATGAAGATTTACACCAGTGCGGTAAGGTTATTATGGGGATCCCCATGGATTCTACCACTAGCTTTCGTCCGGGAACACGGCTGGCACCTTATCGTATTCGTGAAGTCTCTGAAGGCATTGAGGAATATAGTGTCTATTTAGACCGATCTCTGGAAGAGCTTTCTTACTATGATGCTGGTGATATTATTATTCCTTACGGCAACATTCAGGAAAGCTTGCGCCGGATTGAATGGGTAACTGAACAGTTTATACTTCAAGGTAAACAGGTGTACAGTTTGGGAGGAGAACACTTGGTGTCACTGCCATTGATCAGAGCCTATCATCGTTTTTTCCCTGAACTGGTTGTTTTTCAGCTTGATGCCCATGCTGATCTTAGACAGAATTATTTGGGTGAAACTCTATCACACGCTACAGTTATGCATCATGTGGCAAAACTGCTGGGGAAGGGCCGGGTGTACCAAATGGGCATTCGATCCGCTACTCGTGAGGAAATGATTTTTGCCCGCCAGCACACCAACTTATTTCTCGGCCAACTACCTGAACCCGAACAATTGCTGAAAGCAGTGGGTGATAAACCGGTTTATCTGAGTATAGATATTGATTTTCTCGATCCAGCCTTTGCTCCTGGCACGGGAACCCCGGAAGCAGGTGGTTTTACCAGTAGAGAACTTATTCAGTGGCTGCATGGGATTCGGGGGTTAAATGTGGTGGGATTCGATTTGATTGAGATATCGCCTCCCTATGACCAGGGGGATAATACTGCCATACTGGGGGCAAAGATTCTTAGAGAGGCTTTGCTGTCGTTTTAGTAGTGAAAAAAAAGCCGCCTTGTCTTTTATTGAGGCGGCTTTCGTTTATTCTAATAGTTTTCGCAGAGCACTTCGTAATAGCTTTGGGGATGGTCACAAGCCGGGCACACTTCAGGAGCTTCAGTTCCTTCGTGGACATATCCACAGTTGCGGCATTTCCACTTAACAGGTTCAGTCTTCTTAAAGACGGTTTGGTTTTTGATATTGGCCAAAAGCTTGCGGAAGCGTTTTTCATGTTCCTCTTCTACTTCGGCTATTTCCCTGAAAACATCGGCAATCTCATGGAAGCCTTCTTCCCGGGCTATTCTTTCGTATTCTGGGTATAATTTAGAGTGCTCATGGAGCTCTCCTTCGGCTGCTTCCAAAAGGTTTTCCTCCGTAGGACGAATAGAACCCCCAATTAAAAATTTGAAGAAGCGTTTGGCGTGTTCTTTTTCATTGTCAGCCGTTTCCTGAAAAATGGCGGCCATTTGTTTATAACCTTCTTTGTCGGCCTGGCTGGCATAATAAGTATACTTCATGCGTACTTTGGATTCTCCTTCAAAAGCTGACCAAAGGTTTTGTTCAGTTTTTGAGCCTTTCAAGTTCATTTTATAGCCTCCTTTTAATTATTTATATTAGTATATCCAGTATCAGCAGGGGATGTTGGTGGGATAAACATAAAGAAGATTTGAATCGGCCACAGGTCTTACCAGCATTAACTGGCGCAGGTGCTCGATGACTACTTCCCGGGCCTCTTCATTATCATCCTCTATCAATTCCAGGGAAAAAACCGTTACTGGTACCTCCATCCAGTTTAATAAACGCAATTCTTCTAATCCCTCATTTAGGAACTCCAACTCCTTAATAGGAGCAGAAAAGGGTGTATCAGATTTACTTTTGATGTGCTGCTCCAATTGGTCAATAAATCTTTTTAATAGCTCTTCTTTGTCAGCATCAATTACGTATTGAAAAAGGATATCATATAAGTTTTGCACTAGAATAATAGAAGTTACCATGGGGAGGACGAGATGCTTTTCACGTCTTATCATGGTAAGAGTATACTGGTTTACGGTGTTCATATTTTATCTAAGCCTCCCTGGTTCAAATTATTGTTGATATATTGTACCCTTATTTCCAAATGTTTCTCAACTATTTCTGCTAATCACTCCCTTGATTGGCATGGCTAAGGGCTTGGGGTATACTAAAAAAGAAACTTTGGATTGGAATATGTTAACAAGGAGCGACCAATGATTTTTTTCAACCGCGAGGGACCAGCAACTTTAGGCCCGCTGTGGATTAAGTATAGCTTAATATTATTACTAAGCATGGTGCTGCTAATGATTTATACCCAGCCTGCTTGTAGTAAAGAGGATACCGGTAAGGCGTACCTTCTGGTTATTGATAAACTGAGCATTTACGATATCGATCCTGACGGAACACCTGAATTGCACAGATTAGTTAATGAAGGCGGCTTAGGCTTGGCTAGCAGCAGGACTTTAAGAGGCCGGAATACTCTTGACACTAGTTTGACTATTGGTGCTGGCAACATAGGACGGGTATATGGGAAGGGTATCTTAGCTTTTAACCAGGATGAATATCTGGATGATAGAGGGCAAACGGCGGGTGACCTTTACCGTAATCTGACTGGTATAGAGCCTGGTCAAGCTTCCTGTGTGCTGGTAAATCTTCCGGAAATACACAACAACATAACCAGTGAAAGCGTTACTACTCTACCTGGGGCTTTAGGAGAGGTGTTGAAGCAAAACGGATATACGGTTTGCCTGTTGGGTAATGGGGACGCAGGTAATAACAAAAACCGTGCAGCTGCAGTTATTGCCATGGATGCTAAAGGCCAAATTCCTCTGGGAGACATAGGTCCTGAAACCGTACAAAGCTCAACGAAAAGTTTTCTAAGCTGGGAAACCAATTATTCTTATCTTCTAGAGCAGGTTGAACATTTTGAGCCATTAGCTGATTTGCTGGTAATAGACTTGGCTGACCTCAGGCGTTTAGAAACGGCAGATAGTGCTTTCCCGGATATAGCGCTGCAAGAAAAACAGAGACGATTAAAAATGATAGATGCTTTTGTAGGCTATATTGTAGAACGCTTAGACTCCAGCCATGATCTGCTGATGGTAGTGAGTCCTTCTCCTGCCAGTGAACAAACCAAAATTAGAAACAATTTTACTCCAGTTATTGCCTGGGGTAAGGGCTTTACTACTGGAGGCTTAACCTCAGCCGCTACCCAGCGTGAATTGGTGGTGGCCAATACCGACATTGCTCCCACTATATTGCAGTTCTTTGGTTTGGCTGACGATACCGGGACTATGATTGGCAGACCGATTCAAGTTGATACCAGTGATAGTTCTGTATTAACTGAAGCCCAGCAGTTAAGCATTCAAACCAGTACCGTTAACCGGCTTCGAGTACCACTTATAAAAGGGTATGTGTTTTTTCAGATTATAACCATAATTTTGGCTTTGATGGCATTGTTTGGGATGAGAGCTCTGGTGCCTGTAGTGAAACCGGCCCTGGTAGCTTTAGTTACAGTACCATTGGTCTATTTGCCTTTAAACACAGTGCCCTTGTCCTCTGATTGGCTATATATTATTTTAGCTGTGATATTTACCCTGCTGGTTACTATACTGGTGATGATATCAACCCGTTTTAACACCTATAAGGCATTTGCCCTTATAGTAGCTCTGACGGTTGTAGCCTTGACTGCTGATCAGATAACTGGTTCCCACTTAATTCAGAATTCAGTTCTGGGGTATGATCCTATGGCAGGAGCGCGCTACTACGGGATAGGCAACGAATATATGGGTATCCTTTTGGGAAGCTCCATTGTTCTAGCCGGAGCCTTTTATCAAAAATATCCTCATGGTGGGTGGCTACCAGTGATAGCATTATTCTTTGTTTTTCAATCGGTTATCATCGGCTCACCGCAGTTGGGAGCCAATTCCGATGGGATGATTACTGCTCCGGCGGCCTTTCTGGTAACTTTACTGATGTTGAAGAACTTACGCATCAGTCCCCAAACTGTTTTGCTGGTTCTAGCTGGTGTTATAGCTGTTACGGTAGGGTTCACGGTGTACGATATGACCAGACCAGTTGAACTACAAACTCATATTGGCAGAGCAGCCAATCAAATATTGCTAGGGGGCTGGGGTGAGGCCTGGACCATTATCACCAGGAAGTTGGCCATGAATATCAAATTAATCGGGTCCACTATCTGGAGTTGGGTTTTTATGGTTATTTTGCTGGCGTTGGCCTTGCTAGTATATCACCCAGTGGGAGCCATGAAACAGCTTCGTCAGGATAAACCTTATATAGTTAAAGCATTTGGCGGAATAATAACTGGGGCTTTGGTAGGGCTAGTGATAAATGATTCAGGCATTGTAGCCGCTTCCACCACCAGCATCTATCTGGTAGTGCCACTGCTGCTTTTGATGCTGCATTATGAAATGCAGCCTTCTAAAATTAAACAGTGAGGTGCTACATATGCGCCGCCATTATAGACGAAGGAAAAAACAGACCCAACCGGACTGGAATAAAGAAGTGGAACAACAGAGGTTTAAGTATAATTTACTGGGGATAGTAGCTATTTTAATTATTATTGCCTTGTATTGTAATGCCAAAGGGTATCTCTAAACTCTTGGCAATTGTCAACCGGGAAAGAAGCCACCATAGATGAGAATCGCAGGAAAAGGGCACTCCCACCGCCATAGCAATACGGCTCTTACTATCCTCAAGGCATTTTCGTGATGGCCGCTAATAAGCAAGAAGCTCATCTGGGTTATGCAGATGAGCTTCTTGTTTATTTGAAGTACTGAATTTTCATAGCTTCCCGGACTTCTTCCATAGTTTCCTGAGCTACTCTTCGCGCTCGCTGAGTGCCTTCCCTTAGTATATCGGTCAGCATATCCCTAGACTGGTATTGCTGGCGCCGCTCATGCATAGGTTCCAATAATCGATTCAACACCTGGGCCTGCCTCTTTTTACATTCGACACAGCCTATCTTGCCCTGGCGGCATTCTTGTTCTATAGATTCTACTTCACTGCTGTTAAATATTTGGTGGTATTCAAATATAGTACATACTTCGGGATGGCCGGGATCGGTTTTGTGAATCCTGGCTGGATCAGTTACGGCATTGCGCACCTTTTGCCAGACATCTTCGGGAGTATCGGCAAGGAAGATTGCGTTATTTAAGCTCTTGCTCATTTTAGTTTTACCATCTAGTCCTATTAAACGGGGTACTTGCCCTACCATTACTTCCGGTTCCACCAGTACTGGCTCATATAAGTCATTAAAACGGCGTACAATCCTGCGGGTGAGCTCTAGGTGAGGAACCTGATCTTCTCCCACGGGAACAACATGAGCCTTAAAAATAGCTATATCGGCTGCTTGGCTTATAGGATAACCCAAGAACCCGTACATCATATCTTTGAACCCATGTTGTTGAGCTTCGGATTTAATGGTGGGGTTATGTCTTAGAACGTTGACTGGGGTATACATGGAAAAATACATGGCCAACTCATGAATTTCAGGAATCTTGCTCTGAACAAAAATGGTAGCCTTATTGGGGTCTAATCCAGCCGCTAGATAATCACTGGTTATTTGGTAAACACTGTTTTCCAGGTCTTCGCCATGTTCCCAGTGAGTAGTCAAGGCTTGAACATCAGCTATAATTATATAGGTATCGTATTGTTCCTGGAGTTTTACGCGATTGGCCAGACTTCCAACATAATGCCCTAAATGAAGAGCGCCTGTGGGGCGATCACCGGTCAGTACTCTTTTTTTATCAGCCATTGTTTCACACTCCTTAATCATCAAATACTTTATCATTGTTAAAGCCACAGTGCAACGCCATAGCCAGCAAACTTCACAATAATAGTCGGAATATTGTTTACAAATTATGCTATGTTATAATAATGTATAATGTAGGAAAGTCTATAATTCAGTAATAAAGAGAGGAAGTTATTAAACCATGAGTGAACTGAACAATTTTTTATGTTTCAGTATGCGGGCGGCTATGAAAAAAATTGATCGTAACCTTAGCGCTCGCTTGGAAGGCCAGGGTGTAAGTATACCTCAGTCTTTTATATTGTTAGTATTGCTCGAGGATGATGGCATGACCTTAAAAGAAATAGGTAATCGTACCTTTATTGATAGTTCTTCCATGACGGTGTTAGTGGATAAATTAGAAAAGGACGGTCTGGTGGAACGCCAATTGGATCCCCAGGATAGGAGGGCTATCAGAGTGTTTATTACTTCATCCGGCCGGCAGGTAGCTGATGAAATAAAACAGATTGCCTACCAGTTTAATTCTGAATTGTATGACCTGGTGGGTGAAGGAAATCAGAAAGAGTTTGTGCATGGTATAAATAATATTGTTAATGCATGGGAATAACTATAGTTGAATGGGATAGAATATTGAGCATATCATAGTATGTGCAAGATAATCAAAGCTGAGCAGCTGTTAATGCGCTCAGCTTCATTTTCTTCAAGAATGTGCCGTAATTTTATTGACATGTGCTAGAATTATGCTAAAATTCTACATGTGCGTTTACTAGATTCTTAAAGGAGGTTTGGGAAACCAAACAAACAACTGAAGGGAGGCGACATGATTGCAGTCTTTGGGGCGACATGTATTAGCCGAGATCTACGGCTGTCGTTTTGAGGTGTTGAATGATATCAAGTTGGTACAGGATATCATGATCAATGCCGCTTTGGAGGCTGGAGCAGAAGTTCGCGAGTTTGTGTTTCACAAGTTTAGCCCACAGGGAGTCAGTGGTGTTGTTGTGATTTCCGAATCCCACCTGGCGATTCATACCTGGCCTGAACTGGGTTATGCGGCGGTAGACGTTTTCACTTGTGGAGAAAAGGTTAATCCCTGGGATGCCTGTAATTACTTGGCAGATAAATTTGGCTCCACCCACGTTAATGCTAACGAAATACAAAGGGGATTAATCCATGAGCAGGAGGAACGCCTGGTGGCAAATATTTAGGAGGGATACTATTTTAGTAGACCGAAGACGCTCTCTCATGGATGGCAACTAGACGTCTTACATGCTGTTAGCAGGTAAGGCGTCTAGTGGTTTTCTGGTATTATCTCCACATTGTCCAGCCCATGCAATTCTCCCAAATGTTCTTTAATGTGTCCAGCCTCATCAGATTCACAGCGTATGGTTACTATATACTGCCCATTGTTAATAGCTGAACTAGACAGACTGGCAGAGTTGTAATCATCGGTACGACCGGGTCTTACCAGGGTAGCTTCGGCTTGGTAACCGCGATTGCGCAGGTCGGTTAGTGCAGAGGCAGCTTGAGTTTGGCTGGTTGCATAAGCAATTATAGTTATCATGTTTTTCTCCTTTCGGGTTTTCTTAACGATTATTTTCTATATAATAAGACTAGGTTTGTCTTGTAATAGTATAATTAGCTTGACTCAATAGAACGTTGTTTAGAATAGGTAATTATTGTCTAGGAAGGATAAGCGTTGATCATGCCGAATGTTTATCAACGTATGCAATTTGTCGAGGGGGCTCTAATTGGATGGAATATTTATTTGCCCGGGATTATCGTCAACAACTCGGTGAAGTGGAACGAATATTTAAGACCGGGATGCTTAAATCCTGGCCAGAAATAAAGCCGTATGTCAATCTTTTAGAAGGTGACACCACTTGGGAACATCTGACTTTAATGACCCTGGTATTTAATGATCATCTGGGAATTGACGATCGCTTGTCTACAGTTATGGCTTACATTTTCAAAAATTTGTATCTGGCCCAAACGATTCACTGTCAAGTTAAGGACGATGAGGAGGGTCAGGAATACAACCAGGACTTACAGTTTGCTATTTTAATAGGGGACTACACCTTTGGCTATATCATGCAGTTATTGCTAGAGAACCGGGCCGAACAGGTTTTAGATTCATTGGCATCAATGATCTGCGCCATAAGCGAGGGTTTGGTACGTAAACGATACCAAGCATGGAGCCCCATTAAAGAAATAGAGGAGATAAGAGCTCCTTTATATGCAACTGCTTTTCAAACCGCTGCCCAGCTGGCAGGATGTGGTATGGAATCTTTCTACCATCGTTTGGGACATGATATGGGCATGGCGGTGGAACTGCTGCATTTAGGTGTAAACAGTCAGGTTGAACGGTACGTGCGCAACAGTTTTGAGATGTTATCCAGCTTGAAACATGATCATTCCCTTGGCGGTGTCATGGGGAAAGTAATAAGCGAATTACATGAGCTAGCCTGTAGCCAAGGCCGTGCCGCTGTGATATAGAACGAACAAAATCTTAAAAGCTTATCTGGCCATGACTGGTTTGGAGTTCATGTCCTATAAGCTTTTTTTATAATGGGAGGTTAAAGGATGGCCTATAAAGACTTGCAAGAGTTTGTAGACATTTTAGAAAGAGAAGGAGAACTGGTACGGATCAAAACCCAGGTTGATGCTGAATTAGAAATAACTGAAATAGCCGACCGGGTGAGCAAGGCTTATGGTCCGGCTCTATTATTTGAAAACGTGCGCGGGTACGACATCCCTGTTCTGATAAATGCCTTTGGTAGTACCAAAAGAATGGCTATGAGTTTAGGGGTTGATCGGATAGATGATGTGGCAGAAGATATTGTGGGCTTCATGGAAATAGCCGATCAAGTACCTCAGTCCACGCTGGACAAAGTCAAGCTACTGCCCAAATTAGCTCAGGTAGCAAAGTTTATCCCCCGACTGGTACGCCAGGGTAGTTGCCAGGAAGTAGTGGAGAAAAACCCTTCCCTGAATGCGTTGCCGGTATTAAAGTGCTGGCCTGAAGATGCGGGACGTTTTATTACCCTGCCCCAGGTGTATACCCGGGATCCGGAAACAGGTAAGCGTAATGTGGGTATGTATCGTATGCAGGTATTTGATGACCACACTACAGGTATGCATTGGCATACTCATCATGATGGTGCCCAGATTTATAAAAAGAACTGTCAACTGGGTAAACCTACGGAAGTGGCGGTAGCCCTGGGCGGTGATCCGGCTATTACCTATGCGGCTACTGCTCCCTTGCCACCAGGTATCGATGAATTGCTTTTTGCCGGTTTCTTACGTAAAAAACCGGTGGATTTGGTAAAATGCCTAACCATTGATATGGAAGTACCAGCCGATGCTGAAATCGTTCTGGAAGGATATGTTGATCCCCACGAACGACGTATGGAAGGACCTTTTGGTGATCACACAGGTTATTACTCTCTAGCTGATGAATATCCAGTTTTTCATGTAACAGCGATAACAAGAAGGAGAAAAGCTATCTATCCCACTACCATAGTAGGCCGTCCTCCTCAGGAGGACTGCTATATGGCTTTAGCTACTGAGAGAATTTTCCTTCCCTTATTGAAGTTTCAACTTCCCGAAGTAGTTGATATGCACTTACCCATGGAAGGAGTTTTTCATAACTGTGTGTTGATTAGTATCCGTAAATCCTATCCCGGTCATGCCAGAAAGATAATGAGCTCTCTTTGGGGTATGGGACAGATGATGTTTGCCAAGTTCATAGTGGTAGTAGATGAGGATGTGGATGTGCAAAATGTGTCGGAAGTCATGTGGAAGGTGTTTAACAATGTTGATCCCCGCCGGGATACTATGATTGTTGACGGGCCTTTAGATGTCTTAGATCATTCGGCTCCCATGGCCTTAATGGGCTCAAAAATGGGGATTGATGCCACTCGCAAGTGGGTTAGTGAAGGACACCCTCGGGAATGGCCTAAAGATATTAAAATGTCACCAGATATAGTGGAGCTAGTTAGCCGGAAGTGGAGTGAGTACGGTATTGAGTAAGTTAAAAGATTATTTGGCTATGATAGATTTTAGCCACACTCTATTCGGGCTGCCCTTTGCTTATTTGGGGGCTTTTCTGGCTCATAATGGTACAGTTACTCTGCACCAGTTGATCTGGATTACGGTGGCCATGGTCAGTGCTCGTACGGCTGCCCTGAGTTTAAACCGGATAATAGATTTACCTTATGATGCAGCCAATCCTCGTACAGCAGGATGGACATTGCCCTCTGGCCGCTTAAATCCTCGTTGGGTTTGGATAGGGGTTTTCTTTTTCTTAGCCTTGCTGCTTTTTGCAGCGAGCCAGCTAAACCCGTTGTGTTTGAAACTATCACCACTGGCGGTAGTGATTTTATGGGGTTATTCATATACTAAGCGCTATACCTGGTTGTGCCATCTTTTCTTGGGCATGGCAATTGGTATGGGCCCGATAGGAGCTTGGTTCGCAGTTACTGGAACTTTTGACTGGCAGCCGTTTTTACTGGGAGCGGCGGTGGCGTTTTGGATAGCTGGATTTGATACTATGTATGCTTGCCAGGATATAGAGTTTGATCGTCAGACTGGTTTATACTCTATACCAGCTCGGTTTGGAGAAAGGAACGCTTTAATCTTTTCAACTGTGTTTCATATTTTGACGGTGATTTTCCTTATACTTACTGGTGTAGTCTTGCAACTGGGCGGATGGTTTTATGGAGGAGTTGTTCTGGCAGCTGTCGTTTTGGTATATGAGCATAGAATCGTTCAACCGGGGGATTTATCCAGGGTAAAGCAAGCTTCTTTTCAACTTAACCACTATGTGGGTTTATTGGTGTTGATAGCCGCCTTAATAGATATTTATACCTGACTTGGGTTATTAACACATCAAGAAAGGACCGATTGTAAATGGCTAGATACATTGTTGGCATAACTGGAGCAAGTGGAGTAGTGTATGGGTTGCGGCTTCTAGATATTTTACTGAAGCAGGAGCATGAAGTCCATTTGGTGGTAACGGACCCGGCTCGTATTGTAATCGCTGAAGAAATGAAATGGGATATGCAAGAAGACTGGAAAACAGAAATTCATAACCATCTTTCCGGTAAAGGAAATTTAACTATATACGATAACTCCTTTATTGCTGCCCCCATAGCCAGCGGATCCTTCCGGGTTAATGGAATGATAGTTATTCCCTGTACTATGGCTAGCGTGGCTGCCTTCGCTGGAGGAACAGCCCGAAGTTTGCTGGAAAGAGCAGCCGACGTTATGCTGAAAGAAAAAACACCTTTGATAATAGTTCCGCGGGAGACCCCTTTAAGTTCTATTCATTTGCGCAATATGTTAACATTGGCTGATGCGGGAGCCCATATTGTCCCGGCTATGCCCGCTTTTTATGCGGCTCCTAAAACTATTAATGATTTGGTAGATTTTATAGTTGGTAAGGTATTGGATGCCATAGGCCTAGAGCATGAGCTTTTTAAGCGTTATGGATAGCTTTTTAGATAGTATAGTAAACTCCATGGAGAACCTTTATAATAATGTAGTAATGCCTGAGTAAGGGGACGATTATGGGGGATTTCGATTTATTTAAATTAATACGTGATGAGATGGAAATAGTTGAAGCCCGTCTATATGAGAACGTGGATACGCCGGAAACTTTACTGTATGAAGCATCAACTCATCTTATTAAGGCTGGAGGTAAACGGATGCGCCCTGGCTTTGCCCTATTGGCAGCGCGAATGTACCAGGATGACATTAGCTATGCCATTCCCTTAGCAACAGCTTTGGAATTGGTTCATATGGCAACCTTGGTCCACGATGATGTTATCGATAATTCATCCATTCGCCGGGGCACAGGAACAGTGAAATGCTTATGGGGCAACCGGATATCAATTTATGCGGGCAACTTTGTATTTGCCAAGGCTTTGGCGATTATTGCTGAATACAAACGCAGTGATATTCTAGAAGTAATCGCTGATGCCAGCATGAAAATATGCGAAGGCGAAATTGTGCAGATGCTCAGCTGCTACAATGTGAATCTGGGCTTAAAAAACTACTTGCGGCGTATAGAGCGTAAAACAGCCCTGCTCATCTCACTTAGCTGTCAGGTAGGAGCTATGCTGTCTACGTCGGATAGCCGGCAGATCGAGGCATTAAGAAGATATGGTTATGATCTGGGTTTGGCTTTTCAGATAACTGATGATATCCTGGATTTTGTTGCTGATGAAGAGACTCTGGGTAAGCCCATCGGTAGCGATATACGGCAAGGTGTTATTACTCTACCTGCTTTATACGCTTTGCACCATGATGAACACCGGGATGAGCTAGCCCGCCTATTATCTTCACCGCAGGAATGCCAGCAAAGTACTGAGCATATTATTGACATGGTGTGCGAGTCTGATGGCATTGAATACGCGTACTCAGTGAGTCAGCATTATGCTAACCGATCAAAACGCCATCTAGAATTGTTGCCGGACACACCTGTTAAAGAAACACTGCGTGAACTGGCCGATTTCATTTTGGCAAGAGATTACTGATCGGGGGATAGAAAAGATGGCACTAAGAGATATGACAGATGAACAAAAACAGACTATTATTGAACATCTGGAAGAACTACGCAAATCTCTGGTTATTAGTGTTATTGCTATTGTCATCGCGGCCATAGGCTCATTTTATTTTAGCGAAGAAATTTTATCCATTATTATTTCCCCCCTGACATCCTTAAATGAGAACCTAATCGTTACCGGTGTAACGGAAGCTTTTTTTGTAAAGCTTAAACTTGCTTTTTTGGCAGGGTTCATAATAGCATTTCCCGTGGTGGTATGGGCTATCTGGAGATTTTTCAAACCTGCATTATATCCTCATGAAAGAAAGTATATTTACACGTTATTTCCTATTAGTATTATTCTGTTTACAGTAGGAGTACTTTTTGCTTACTTTGGTATTTTGCGTTTAGTATTGAATTTCTTTATCTATATTGCCGGTGAAAATCTGGAAACCATGTTTAAGGTAGATCAATATGTTTCATTCGTAATGGCTTTTACCATCCCCTTTGGTTTAGTATTCGAACTTCCCGTTGTGGTGTTTTTCTTATCGAAGCTAGGAATTATTAATTATGAAATGCTGTCCAAGAACCGAAAGTATGCGTTATTGATAATTGTTATTCTGGCAGCAGCCCTTACCCCTGGTCCTGATCCCGTGTCCCAGATGTCCATGGCTATACCGGTTTATTTACTATATGAAGTTAGCATTTGGGTGTCCAAGTTTGCGCGTTCTGGTCGCCATCGCGGAAAAAACGATTCCTAAGAAGATTCCAGTTGAGAATAACGGTTTTCACTAGCTTGGTGGTGTCTGATAAGCCTTGCATTGCTTTACAAAGTAGGCGCCTTTTGTCATAATAACTAATATCAAGATCAGCTAAACTCCACAACAGTAGTTAAGCTGCCCCAAAGGAGGAGTCTTGTTTTGTTTGGCTTAATTGGTAATTTCGGACCTTGGGAACTTGCTCTGATATTGATAATCGTGTTGATTATTGTTGGCCCAGGAAAACTTCCCCAGGTGGGGCAATCCTTGGGAAAAGCTATACAGAGTTTCCGAAAAGCAAAAGAAGACGAACTGGATGAATTAGAAGAAAAGACAGAAAAGTAGACTGGGTCTGACTTCAGACCTTTTTTTTAACATGCAGGAGGATGGGGCGTGGCAGATTTATTCCCAATATTTGTTGCTATGAACAATCAACGTTGTGTGGTGGTGGGTGGAGGCCAGGTCGCTGAGCGGAAAGTAGAGAATTTATTGGAATATTCTGTGCATATTGACGTAATTAGTCCGGAAGCCACTCCTAAATTGCAGAATTGGGCAGAAAAACATTTGATTAATTGGATTGCCAGGGGTTTTCAACCCACTGATATTCAAGAAGCTTTTTTGGTTTTTGCCGCTACCGATGATCCAAGAGTAAATCGTAAAGTCGCTGGTCTTTGTCAGGAGAAAGGAATTCTAGTTAATGCGGTTGATGATCCCGCTTATTGCGATTTTTACATTCCCTCTACCATTCGCCGTAATTCATTGGTTTTAGCAATATCAACTGAAGGCAAAAGTCCAGCCTATGCCAAAAGACTGCGTAAGCAGTTGGAGGAGAGCATAACCGACCTGCATGGCAAATTCGTGGATTTGTTAGGGGAACAAAGAGAACTGGTGAAGCAAAGGGTTCCCGACATTGAAACCAGGCGGGCCATTTTTGAAGCCCTAGCTAATTTGGATATTCTTGATTTAATAGCTCAAGGTGACGACGAACAGATAAGGGAGCGGATGGAAGAATGTATGTCCTTGTGGCAGGAGTAAACCACAAGACGGCTCCGGTTGAAATAAGAGAAAAGTTTTCAATCTCTGGGCCTGCATTGCAGGAAGCTTATGCTTCATTAAGCAAATGCAGTGGGGTTGAAGGAACAGTAATACTTCACACCTGTAATCGAACGGAAATTTATGCTACCACTAGAAACATTGAGGCTGGCACCAAGGATTTGGAAAACTTTCTAAGAGGGTATTCTGGGCTTGGTTATCATGAATTAAAAAAATATTTGTATCAGCCTAATTGTTATGATGCGATTAGTCATATCTTTAAGGTATCATCCGGGCTCGATTCTATGGTTTTAGGAGAAAACCAGATTCTGGGTCAGGTTAAGGAGGCCTACCTAGAGGCTATAGAAACGGGTGCATCCGACGGGGTCTTGAATGCTCTTTTTCAAAAGGCCATATACGTGGGTAAAAGAGTTCGTACGGAAACCGAACTGGATAAGTATCCTACCTCCATCAGTGCCGCAGCCGTAGAATTAGCTAGACGAAGCCTAGGTGATTTACAAGACAAGACGGTTATGGTGGTGGGTGCAGGAGAAATGAGTGAACTAGCTACCCGCTACCTTATGCATAATGGAGTCCGGTCGGTTATAGTATCGAACCGCTCCTATGATAAGGCATTATCACTGGCTGATTCGCTGCAGGGAAGAGCGATTCGCCTCGATGATCTTCCTGGCGAACTTCCGCAAACCGATATAGTTATATCCTGTACAGCAGCAGCCCATTATGTAATAAATACTGAAAACTGTGATGATAGTCTGAGAAAACGCCAGGGACGGCCTATTATTCTGATTGATATTGCAGTCCCTCGCGATATCGATCCAGCTTTGGGCAACATCCCGGGAGTTCATTTGTACGATATAGACGATCTACAAGGAGTAGTTGATGCCAATTATCTGGAACGGCAGAGGGCATCCAGGCAAGCAGAAAAAATTATCGCTGAGGAGCTGGAAAAGTTTAATCAATGGCTGGGTACTCTATATGTTGTACCGGTAATAACTGCCTTAAAATCCCAGGCTGAGGCCATAAAAATGCAGGAACTAAATAAAGCCATGAACCGTCTGGGGAAAATATCTGCTCATCAACAAAAGGTTTTGGGATCTATGGCCAATTCCATAGTCAACCAGCTGTTACACCGTCCAGTGGTAACCTTAAAGGAAATGGCAGTGAGCAATGATGGACACCTCTATGCGGAAGTGGTGAAAAAACTATTTGACCTAGAGATTGAACACGAGGAGACATTCATTGATGGAACGATTGAGACTAGGAACCAGAGGTAGTAAGCTGGCTCAGTGGCAGGCGCAAGCTGTAGCTGAACGGCTTAAAGCTTGCCATCCTGGTTTACAGGTCGAAATAGTGATTATAAAAACAGTAGGAGATAAGATTCTGGATGTAGCTCTGTCCCGCATCGGAGACAAAGGATTATTTACCAAGGAACTAGAAAAGGCGCTGCTTGAGGGTGATATAGACATCGCGGTTCACAGTCTTAAGGATTTGCCTTCCCAGTTGGGGGAAGGATTGAGACTGTCTGCGGTTCTTCATAGAGAACATCCCGGTGACGTGCTGATTAGCAGACGAGGAGTCAAATACCATGAAATTCCGGCTGGAGGTGTTTTGGGAACATCCAGCTTGCGTAGGACTGCCCAGATCAAAGCCCTGCGTCCAGACTTGCAGGTAGTTGATATTAGAGGCAATGTGGAAACGCGGATAAAAAAAATGGAAGAACAGAACCTGGACGGAATCATTCTGGCTTATGCCGGGGTAAAAAGATTAGGCTTAGAACACCTAATTACTGAACAACTGAGCTTTGATACTATGCTTCCTGCTACAGGCCAAGGAGCAATTGCTATTGAAACCCGCGACCCTGATCCGCAGATAGATAACTTGCTAGCTCCTATCAATCATATGGAAACCTTCATAGAAATACAGGCGGAACGTGCTTTTTTGGGTAAGATGGAAGGAGGATGTCAGGTTCCCATCGGTTCTCTGGCTAAATACAAAGGGAGTGTTATAGAACTGAAGGGCCTGGTAGCCTCATTGGATGGAAGCAAGATAATACGTGATTCTATGATAGGCTCCAGCCAAGACCCGCTCCAGCTAGGCGTTGCTTTGGCTGAGCAGATGCTGGGAGCAGGAGCTGAAAATATTCTCAACTCCATAAGGACCATGGAGGATTAATTTAATGAAGAAAAAAGGTGTAGTTTACCTAATCGGTGCGGGGCCGGGAGACCCTGGCCTGTTTACTCTAAAAGGACAGCGTATCCTGCAACAAGCAGATGTTATCATCTACGACCGTCTGGTGGGGGACACTCTACTGAATATGGCCAGAAGTGATGCCGAGAAAATTTATGTAGGCAAAGCCTCAGGCCGCCATGCTCTTTCCCAGGAGCAGATCAACCAACTACTGGTGGAAAAGGCCTCCCAGGGTTTGATAGTGGCCCGCTTAAAAGGGGGGGATCCCTTTTTATACGGGCGGGGAGGAGAAGAGGCGCAGTATGTACGCCAGCATGGCTTGGATTTTGAAGTAGTACCTGGAGTGACTTCAGCCATTGCTGTACCAGCTTATGCTGGGATACCGGTAACCCACCGTGATATGACCTCCAGTTTTGCTGTCATTACCGGCCACGAAAAACCTGGTAAAAAAGAAAGCTCTATTCGCTGGGAACATATAGCCCCTGGTATCGGAACCTTGGTTTTTCTCATGGGGGTAGAAAACTTACCCTTCATTTGTCAGAATTTGATCAGTCATGGCCGGGATCCCCAAACCCCGGTAGCTTTGATTCGCTGGGGAACGCTACCGGAGCAGGAGGTTTTAGCTGGTACCCTGGATAATATAGTCGATTTGGTGCGGGAACATGATTTTCAGCCTCCCGCTGTTATAGTGGTAGGTGAAGTGGTCCAACTGCGTGCGGAATTGAGCTGGGTTGAGAACAAACCCTTATGGGGCAAACGAATTGTGGTAACCCGTTCCCGAGCCCAGGCTAGTCAGCTGGTGGATAGGATTGTAGATTTAGGAGGAGAAGCTATTGAATTCCCGGCTATTGAGATAAAAAAGGAAGCCAATCTCAGTGGATTGCATAATGCTTTAAGTCATCTGGACAGTTACGACTGGCTGGTGTTTACTAGTGTAAATGCGGTAGATATTTTCTTTGAGGAACTGATAGGATGCGGATATGATATCCGTGATTTAAAGGGGATTAAGCTGGCAGCTATCGGGCCAGCGACCCAGGAGCAACTGACCCGAAGAGGATTAAAAGTAGAAGTTGTTCCTGAGGAGTATCGAGCAGAAGGAATCATCAGGGCTCTGCTTTCCCTGAGTAAACCGGGACAGTGGGTACTGCTGCCCCGGGCTCGAGGAGCCCGGACTATTTTGCCCGATGAGCTGAAAAAGGCGGGGCGGCACGTAAATGAAGTTTTTCTATACGAAGCGATAACGTCTTTATCGGTGAGCCAGAAAACTTTGGAAAATATTAAACAGGGATTAATGGATTATTTGACTTTTACCAGTTCGTCAACGGTACATAACTTTGTTAAAATCGTGGGCAGAGAGAATATAGCACGAATTAATCATAATACTAAGGTAGCCTGTATTGGGCCTATTACGGCTGATACAGCACGACAATACGGGTTTACTGTAGACATACATGCCTCTGAATATACTATCCAGGGTTTGGTTGAGGCTCTCGTAGAGGAGAGCAAAGCTAGCAGGGAGGACTAATACTATGATTGGATGCACCAAATTATTGTGTGGTACAGCCACAGTATCTGATGTTATAAAGCACAGTTCCATTGAAGGGGAAGTGCCCCCGGAGCTGCTGCAGTTTTCCAACCAGAATCGGCCGTTAGTAGTATGGAACATGACCAACCGCTGTAACTTACGTTGCCGGCACTGTTATATTAGTGCGGAAGACCGCCGGTATCAAGACGAACTGACTACTGATGAAGCAAAAGCCTTTATAACTGATCTGGCCAATATGAAAGCACCGGTTTTGTTGTTCTCCGGAGGGGAGCCTCTGATACGCAAGGATATTTTTGAATTGGGCAGAATGGCGGCTGATCTAGGTCTGCGACCAGTCATCTCCAGCAATGGCACGCTGATAGATCAGAACATAGCCCGGCAGATCAAAGAGGCGGGTTTTCAATATGTGGGCATAAGCATTGATGGAAAACCTTCTACCCATGATGAGTTTCGCAATATGCCCGGAGCGTTTGCCGCAGCCTTAAAAGGCATTCACGCTTGCATGAGTGAAGGGATTAAAACCGGGATCAGGTTTACTGTTAATCGCTATAATCAAGCCGATTTGCCGGAGATACTGGATATTGTGGAGAAAGAGAATATACCTCGTTTCTGTATGTATCACCTAGTATATGCAGGCCGGGGAGCAGAAATGGCTGATATGGACACCAGTCTGGAAGAAACCAGGCAAATCTTGGATTTCTTAAGCCAACGCACTATAGATCTGCACCAAAGAGGCGTACAGGTTGAGATACTGACCACGGATAACCATGCCGACGGTATATACCTATTGAACCGTATTCGTAAGCAGGAGCCGGATAGGGCAGAGGAAATAATTAACTTATTAGAGATGCATGGGGGATGTTCGGCAGGAACCAAGTTTGCCAATGTTGATCCCCGTGGCAATGTGCACCCCTGTCAGTTTTGGCAGGACTACACAGTAGGTAATGTGCGGGAAAGGCCTTTTTCGGAAATCTGGAATTCCGATGATGAGCTGATGGTTATGCTGCGGGAAAAGGAAAAGCATGTTAAAGGGCGTTGTGGTGAATGTACTTATAAATCGCTATGTTCAGGGTGCCGGATTCGAGCCCGAGCGGTTTACGGTGACCTATGGGCTGAAGACCCAGCCTGCTATTTGACAGCTGAAGAACTAACTGGATAGGGGGAACATCAAGTGGCTTTCCCAAGTCAGCGTCTCAGAAGACTTCGTTCTACACCAACCCTGCGCAATATGGTGCGGGAGACTTGGTTAACCAGTAATGATTTTATTTATCCTCTTTTTGTAGTATATGGAGAAAACAAACGAATACCTGTTGCGTCAATGCCCGGAGTATTTCAATATTCGGTAGATAGGTTATTGGAGCCGGTTCAACAATTAGCTGAATTAGAAATACCGGCGGTGTTGTTGTTCGGTATTCCTGAGGTCAAAGATGCTCTTGGCACCAGTGCTTGGCAGAATGATGGGGTAGTTCAACAGGCTATCAGAGAAATTAAGAAACTGAGTCCCCAGACTATTGTCATAACCGATGTGTGTATGTGTGAATACACGGATCACGGCCATTGCGGTGCATTAGACGAGAATGGACAGGTAGTAAATGATATTACTTTGGATTTATTAGCCCGGGAAGCTCTGTCCCATGCTAAGGCGGGATGCGATATGGTGGCACCTTCTGATATGATGGACGGTCGAGTGGGAGCTATCCGTAAAGCATTGGATGAGGGAGGCTTTGCTAATTTGCCCATTATGGCCTATGCAGCCAAGTACTCTTCGGCTCTTTACGGACCATTTCGTGATGCGGCTGAATCTGCTCCTCAGTTCGGTGATCGCAAGACTTATCAAATGGACGGAGCGAATCGTTTGGAATCTCTTCGGGAGGTTGCCTTAGATATCGAAGAGGGAGCCGATATTGTTATCGTAAAACCGGCTCTAGCTTATCTTGATATTATTAGGGAAGTCAAAGATACTTTTAAGTATCCAACCGCAGCTTATCATGTGAGCGGTGAGTATGCCATGCTTAAAGCCGCTGCATCTAATGGTTGGCTAGATGAAGAAAAGGCTACTTTGGAGATTTTGACCAGCATTAAGCGGGCTGGTGCGGATATGATAATTACTTATGCGGCACTGGATGCAGCCCGTTGGCTGAAAGGTTAGTTGGAGGAGGTGTTTTTAAGCCGGGCACATCCGTCTGGCTTATAAATATATGCTGGTTTCATGGAACACCACCAATCAGTGCAATATGTTTTGTGACCATTGCTACCGTGATGCCGGGGCTCGTTTAGATGAGGAACTGACTACCGATCAGGCGCGAAATTTGATTGACGGGATGGTTCGAGCCGGCTTTAAGATTATGATTTTTAGCGGTGGTGAACCCTTGATGCGCCCTGATATCTATGAATTAGCTCGTTATGCTACTGATAAAGGGCTGAGAGTAGTATTGGGGACCAACGGTACATTAATCACCGAGGAGGTAGCACAGGAGCTTAAAAGGGCTGGATTCATGGCTGCCGGGGTAAGTCTCGATAGTTTGGATCCTAACAAAAACGATGGCTTTCGTAAGCTAGAGCATGCTTTCGATCTGGCTGTACAGGGGATGTTCAACCTTAAAAAAGCCAACTTGCCCTTTCAGATTCACACCACCGTGATGGACTGGAATGTTGATGAGCTAGAAAGCATTACGGATTATGCAATAGAGATTGGAGCTATGGCGCATCATGTTTTCTTTTTGGTTCCTACCGGACGGGGGAAAAACATAGAGGAGGAAGCCCTTCGGGTGGCGGCTTATGAAAAGACCATAGCTCGCTTAATGGAAAAACAGAAAACGTCTCCTATTGAAATCAAACCTACCTGTGCTCCCCAATTCATTAGGGTGGCGGATAAGAAGGGTATTCCTCTGCGATTCAGTAAAGGCTGTTTGGCAGGGATAAGCTATTGTATTATCAGCCCCAAGGGCGATGTTCAGCCTTGTGCATACCTTGATATTTCTTTGGGAAATGTCAAACAAACTCCTTTTGATGAGATTTGGAAGGAGAATGTTATCTTACAAAAGCTGCGAACTATGGAGTACGAAGGAAAATGCGGTATCTGTGATTACCGGGAGCGTTGCGGAGGCTGCCGGGCACGGGCTTATTATTATAGTAATGGCAATATTATGGCGGAGGATGAGTGGTGTCTCTATAATCCGCCAGGATGGGAAAGATAATGATGTTGACTTCTCTGGACCGGAAGATTCTCGATCTTCTTCAAAACGAGTTTCCTATTAGTGTACACCCTTTTCATGAACTTGCAGATATACTTGGTATTGATGAGGCAGTTCTGCTACAGCGCATTCAACACTTAAAAGATACCGGTGTTATAAGAAGAATAGGCGGAGTTATGGATACGCGAAGTATAGGTTATTACTCGGTATTGTGCGCCTGTGAAGTAGAAGAGGAGAGATTAGATCAGGTAGCCGCGCATATTAGTGAGGAACCGGGTGTGACTCATAACTACCAGCGCAATCACCGGCTGAATCTGTGGTTTACAATAACAGCGCCTTCTCAAAGGGAAGCGGAAGACACTTTACGGCGTCTAGAAAATGATTTGGGAGTCATAATACATACCATGCCAGCGGAGAAAGTTTATAAAATTAGATTAAGTCTGCCGATGGGGGAGGATGATTATGCTGACTGATACTGATATTCAGATTATTCAGTACCTGCAGGGGGATATTCCCTTAGAATCCAGCCCCTATACTCCCTTGGCGGATAGATTGGGAATCAGCGAAGAACAAATTGTACAGCGGATTCAATGGCTGCATGACCAAGGTTTGATCAGGAGATTAGCCGCGGTTCTGAGGCATCGGGAAGCAGGTTTTACAGTTAATGCTATGGTGGCCTGGCAAGTAGATGCTGATAAGGCTGATAAAGTGGGTACGTTTTTTGCCGGAGATGCCCATGTAAGCCATTGTTATTGGCGGCAGGTTCCTGAGGATTTCCCTTATAACCTTTTCACCATGATCCATGCCCGCTCACCCGAGGAACTGCAGGAGCGGTTGGAGAGATTGTCTCACTACCGGGACGTCAAAGATTACGTAGTACTGGAAAGTTTACAGGAATACAAGAAGACCAGCATGAAATTTTTTTAGTGTTATCAAGGGATGGAAATAGTATTAGGGGGAGATTGGTAAATGAACACTAGCAAGTCAGACGAATTATTTTCCATTGCCAATAAGTATATTCCTGGGGGAGTAAACAGTCCGGTGCGTGCTTTCGGGGCGGTACAAGGAAATCCTGTTTTTATTAATAAAGGCCAGGGGTGTCGCATATGGGATGTGGATGGCAATGAATACATAGACTATGTATGTTCATGGGGACCTTTGATTTTGGGCCACAGCTATCCGGCTGTGGTTGAGGCCATTCATGAGGCGGCATCGAAGGGGATCAGTTACGGAGCACCTTGTGAAACTGAGGTTGAACTGGCCCGGCTCATATGCGAAGCTATACCTTCCATGGAAATGGTGAGGATGGTTAACTCGGGAACCGAGGCGACTATGAGTGCTATTAGACTGGCCAGAGCATATACAGGCCGACAGCTTATCCTGAAATTTGAAGGATGTTATCATGGACATGCCGACAGCTTTCTGATAAAAGCTGGGTCAGGTATGATGACCACTGGTGTTCCTACTAGTCCTGGAGTTCCAGAAGTGTTGGCGGAAAAGACTTTAGTGGCTGTATACAATGATATATCTTCAGTCGAACAGCAATTTCGTCGTTATGGTCAGGACATTGCTGCAGTTATCATAGAGCCGGTAGCCGCCAATATGGGCTTGGTTCTGCCTGAACCTCAGTTTTTGAAAGAATTGCGCCGCATTACGGAACTGTATGGAAGCCTGTTGATTTTCGATGAGGTAATTACCGGTTTTCGCACTTGTTTTGGAGGATTTCAAAACCTTATAAATATCCGCCCTGATCTTACGACCCTTGGCAAAATAATCGGAGGAGGTTTACCGGTTGGAGCTTACGGTGGACGACGGGATATTATGCAAATGGTTTCTCCTAGTGGAAGTGTCTATCAAGCAGGAACCTTATCAGGAAATCCTCTAGCTATGGCTGCTGGGCTAGCCACATTGAAAGAGTTGAAAAATTCGGACTGGTATGATCGCTTGGAGGTAGTTACTTACTATTTAACTAATAAACTTAAACCAGTTTTTGAAGAGCACGATTATCTGTTTGAAATTAATCAGCTCACTTCTATGTTCACAGTGTTTTTTACCGAGAATGCGGTTAATTCATATGATCATGTCAAAACCAGTGACACAGAGTTTTATGGTCGTTTTCACCGAGCCTTATTAAAACGGGGAGTATATTGGCCACCATCCCAATTCGAAGTGTGTTTTGTTTCTTGCGCTCATGAATTGGAAGATGTAGATATTACCATTGAAGCCGTTGATGAAGCTCTGGATGAAGTTGGCCAGAGGTGAGATTATTGGTAGAAAACAGTTGGGAATGGTTTATTAGCAAGTTTGAAGACTTAAGCCGTATAGATTTAACCGCATATAAAAGACCACAGATGGAAAGGCGCATTAATAGTTTTATGCGCTCAGCTGGAGCAAGTGATTACAAGTCTTTTTTAGAGTTAATTAAAAATGATGCACCAATATATAAAAGGTTTCTTGAGCATATTACTATTAACGTGTCCGAGTTCTTTCGCAATGCTAACCACTGGAGCGTCTTGCAAAATCAAATTTTGCCTTTGTTGCTAGCTGACAGAAAATCATTGCGGGTATGGAGTGCAGGTTGTTCTACTGGGGAAGAACCATATTCACTGGCAATGATATTTAAGGAAAAACGCATACCCTTAACCGATAAAATTCTAGCAACGGACCTGGATCAGGACGTCCTAAACCGGGCTATGCAGGGTATTTACAGTTCCAAAGCGGTTCAGGGTATTCCCCCAGCATATCTCAATCGCTATTTTATCAATCAGGGTGATAAATATCAGGTCAGCGAGGAACTCCGCAGTATGATAACATTTAAACGGCACGATTTGCTGCGAGAACCGTTCGGCCATGGTTTTGACCTTATACTATGCCGCAATGTGGTGATATATTTTACTGAGGAGACTAAAAACCGCCTCTATCAACGGTTCACAGATTCACTAACTAATGGAGGTGTTCTTTTTATCGGCAGTACTGAACAGATATTTCTAGCCCGGGAACTGGGGTTAAAGACGATAGCCACCTTTTTTTACCAAAAAGGAAATTGAGCTTAGGCTGCTACAAATTTTCCACCTTTGCAGGAAATGCTACATATATAGCGAATCAATATTTTGATGTGCTATTTTTTTAGCCAAATATTTTTAAGTAAGGCGGTAATTTGCCGGTGGGCAACCGATAGAGATTCAACATGGGGGTGGTGGTGTAAATTTCTGTCATCAATTATGTCTGCGAGTTGTGAGGGGTTTAGGTTAGTATTTTAATGAACAATTAATGAGTTGGAAAAGGAGGAATGAACTTGAAGGTTCTGGTATGTGTGAAGCAAACATTTGACACCGAAGCCAAAATCGAATTAAAGGATGGCAAGATATCTGATGCAGGTATCAATCTGATCATTAATCCTTATGACGAAGTGGCTGTGGAAGGTGCAATCCAATTGAAGGAAAAGGGCATCGCTAAGGAAGTAGTGGTTCTATCAGCGGGTGCTGACAAAGCCATGGATGCCATTCGTACTGCCCTAGCCATGGGTGCTGACCGGGGTATCCTGGTGAAACAAGATACTGCTGCTGATGAATACCAGAGAGCTGTTGCCTTGGCAGCTGCTATCAAAGACGAAAATCCCGATTTAATCCTCGCAGGTCATGTCGCAGCTGATGATGGATCCTCACAGGTGCCTACCCGTATCGCAGAAATTCTGGGATTACCGCATGTAAACGTAATTACCAACATTGAAATTGCTGATGGCAAGGCTGTTTGCACTAGTGAAGCTGATGGCGGAACTCAGGTTACTGAAGTAAGCATTCCGGCGGTTATTTCCAGTCAGGTAAGCTGGAATGAGCCTCGTTATCCTTCCATGAAGGGTATCATGCAGGCTAAGAAAAAACCGGTCGCAACCATTGATGCCGTAGCTGCTGACGCCAAGTCTACAATTGTGGAATTCTCCCTGCCGCCTGCTAAGACAGCTGGTGTTAAGATCGAAGAAGATCCCGATGTTGCTGCAGCCAAACTGGGCGACTGGATGAAGAATACCGTTAAGGTAGAAGTAAAATAGTTTTGCCTGAAATAATGGTATGAGATATAAAGGAGGGTAATCGATGGCCGGAACTTGGGTATTTGTCGAACAAAGAGATGGAAACGTTCGTAAAGTTACCTACGAAATGATTTCCAAAGCTAAGACTTTTGGTGATGAAGTTAGTGCAGTGGTTTTTGGCAAAGGCGTTGAAGGCCTGGCTGCTGATTTTGCTAAATATGGTGCTGATAAAGTCTACGTTGTGGAAGGTGATGTATTTGCCAACTACAACACAGGTGCTTTTGTAGCCCAGATAGCAGCTATGATTCAGGAATACAATCCTAATGCTATCCTGTTTGCACACACTTTTAATGGCAGAGATTTTGCCTCCCGGCTGGCACAAAAGCTGGAAGCTGGTTTAGCAACTGATGTTATTGATGCTGAAATCAGTGCTGGCAAAGGAGTATTTACCCGTGCTATCTATGCTGGTAAAGCTCTTGCCAAGGTGGAAATTACTACCAGCCCCATTCTGGCAACAGTTCGCGCTGGTGTATTTGAAGTAGTGGAAGGCGCAGGTGCTGGCGAAGTAGTTAAACCGGCGGTAGCGGCTACAGATGCTGATGTCTATCAGACCGTTAAGAGTTTCGAGCCCACCGTATCTGCTCGGCCTGAACTTACTGAGGCTGATGTGGTGGTATCCGGCGGACGTGGATGTAAAGGTCCCGAGGGCATTAAAATAGTGGAAGAGTTAGCTGATCTTCTGGGAGCTGCTGTGGGTGGATCCCGTGCAGCTATTGACTCTGGCTGGCTGGGCCATGAACTTCAGGTCGGACAGACTGGTAAAGTAGTTAACCCCAACTTGTACATTGCTGCTGGAATATCCGGAGCCATTCAGCATCTGGCTGGCATGTCTTCTTCTAAGTTTATCGCCGCTATCAATACTGACCCCGAAGCCCCCATTTTCAATGTGGCTGATTTCGGCGTAGTTGGTGACCTCTTCAAAGTTGTACCGCTGCTGTGCGAAGAGCTTAAGAAATAAGGTCTCACACAGGGGGGGAATAAACGGTTATTACTGGATATGCTTTACGTATATCCAGTATTAACCTGTGGTTGTTTAAGGAGGGAAGTTTTCGATGATTTTTGGATATCATCCACTCGAAGGCGGCTATGATGTTCCCATGCGGATTGTAGGAGCCAATATCCCTTATGAATGGCTGATATATATATTCATGTTCATTCCGATAGGGGTTTTGCTGTATGGCATCTACAAACGTTATCAAGTCTGGACACTGGCCAAGGGAGAAATTCATCGTAATGATCAAGTAGGGGCCCGTATTTTATCATGGCTTGGCTATACATTTGCCCAAGCCAGGGTTATACGAAAACCACTGGCCGGCATGATGCATGCTCTATTGTTCTGGGGATTTTTAGTACTGGCTTTGGCTGCTGGGGTAGATGCTTCTCACCACTGGCTGGGATGGCCACCTATTGAGGGTAATCTTTATATCGGTTTCTCTTTATTCGTCGATGTTCTCGGACTGCTTGCCTTGATTGGGATTATCGGCCTGGCAATAGTTCGTTACATACAAAAACCGGATCGCCTTAATGATAACAAGGCCTCTGATGGCTGGATCATCCTGTTAGTATTTGTCGTTTTGTTCTTTGGCTTCGTTATTGAAGGCCTTCGTATTGCGGCCCAAATTAAGCTGTCTACTACTATGGAGCAGATTGCCTACGAACAGGTGGCATCTCCGATCGGATGGCTGTTTGCTATGCCTTTTGCCAACGCTTCTCTGGAACCGGTATTAATGTGGCACCGTATTCTTTGGTGGTTCCACATGGCAACTGCATTCCTGTTAATAGCCCTTATCCCATTCACCAAACTATGGCACATATTTTCCGGCATGCTCAACTATGTATTCCGCGACTTAGGTCCCTCAGCGGTACGCATGGTTGAAAACATTGAAGAGGCAGAAACTTTCGGTGTAGAGAATATCGAAGAGTTCGGATGGAAGGACTTGCTAGATTTAGATGCCTGTATTCGTTGTGGCCGGTGTCAGGAGAACTGTCCAGCCTATAATACTGGCAAGCAACTGAATCCTAAAATCACTCTTATTCAGCATATGAAGGAACACTTAGACGAAAAGGCTCCCTATTTGCTAGCCCTGAAGGATCAGCCTGAAGAAGCTGATGTAGTAGCTATGACCGAAGAAGCTGCTGAAGAAGTCAGCCCCATGGAAAAGAGCTTGCTTTACGACGTGGTTACTACAGATGTTATTTGGGACTGCACCAATTGCCGGGCATGCATGGAACATTGTCCCATGTTCATCGAGCACATTCCCAAGATTGTTGAAATGCGCCGTAATTTAGTGATGTGGCAGGGTGATATGCCTAATGAAGTGCAAATGGCTTTAACCAATATGGAGCGTAACTACAATCCCTGGGGTGTTGGTTTTGCTAACCGAGCAGCCTGGCTGGATGAGCGGGGTGTTCGGGAGATGGTTAATTTATTACCCGAGGATTGCGGAGAATTTGAATACCTGCTGTACGCTGGCTGCGCCGTTTCCTTCGATGATCGTTATAAGAGGGTGGGCGAAGCACTGGTTAAACTGTTAAATAAAGCAGGTGTCAGCTTTGGATATCTGGGTGTGGAAGAATACTGTTGCGGTGACTCGGCACGTCGTCTGGGCAATGAATACCTGTACCAGACTTTGGCGCAGCAGAATATCGACACCTTCAATAATTATGGCGTCAAGAAAATTATCGTGGTATGTCCTCATGGGTACAACACTTTGAAGAACGAGTATCCACAGATGAATGGAAATTACGAAGTATATCACTATACAGAGATACTGGCCAAATTAGTAGCTGAGGGCAAGTTAAAACCAGAAAAATCCTTGAATACCAGAGTTACCTATCATGACTCCTGTTTCTTGGGACGTCACAATCATGTTTATGACCAGCCGCGTAATGTAATTAAAGCAGCAGGTGGAAACATCATTGAAATTGATAAATCAAAGCAGTTTGGATTCTGCTGTGGCGCTGGTGGTGGACGGATGTGGATGGAAGAACACGCTGTTGAGGGTTATAAGAGAATCAATGACACACGTACCGATCAATTGCTGGCTCCCGCCCCTGAAATGGTAATTACTAACTGTCCATTCTGTTTAACCATGATCGATGACGGTGTCAAAGGAGCTGGAGCTGAAGAAAAGACCAAGGTCTTTGATGTAGCTGAAGTACTTTGGCAGACCATGCAGTAAAATAAATAATTATTATACGCTTACCAAAAGAAAACCTCCTCAACTGTTTTCGGGAGGTTTTCTTTTTTATTGGTAAGAAACCGAACTTGTTTGGTGAGTTTATTTCAGCAATGCTTTAAATTTCATTGCCAAAAGCTCTTGAACAATTCGAAAAAATGGAGTATAAATAGACTACATTTAGGCTGATAATGATAATCAATATCAAATAGAAAATACAACAAAATATATTTAGTATTAGTCTTTTAGGATGAAAGGTATGGATCCCTAACACTGAGGAGGTAAGATCATGGAGCAATTATGTATAGGTGCAATATTAGTTTTAGCCCTGGTGATTATTGTCAATAGAGTGAGGAAGTTATTTAACCAGGACTGTGGGGAGTGCAGCCAGGAATGCAATAGCTGCTGCCAATCTGCTATGCCCCAGCCTCGAGTAATTGAACTGGATAGAAACGGGGAGGAGTGATGGTAATGAAAAGCCTTAAAAATTTAATGCCTGGGGAAAAGGCCAAGGTAGCCAGGCTCGTCGGCAATGGTGCTATTAAAAGACGTATCATAGACATGGGGATAGTGCCTGGAGTGGAAGTTGAAATGGAACGTTATGCCCCCCTCGGTGACCCGGCGGAAATTAAACTGAGAGGCAATCACCTGTCATTGAGAAAAGAGGAAGCAGATGGCATTATTTTAGAATAATTAGGCGGAGGGAACCTTTGATGTCGAAAAAAACTATTACTATAGCTTTGGCGGGCAATCCTAATTCAGGAAAGACCACTATTTTTAACAATTTAACCGGAGCTCGTCAACACGTGGGTAATTATCCTGGAGTTACTGTAGAACGAAAAGAAGGCAGGGTAATATATAAAGGTTACGATATTAAAGTAATCGATTTACCTGGTACTTACAGCCTGACCGCCTATTCTCCAGACGAAGTAGTGGCTCGTAATGTGATAATCGAGGAGAAACCTGATGTAGTCGTCAATATTTTGGATGCTTCTAATCTGGAACGCAATCTGTACTTGACCACTCAGTTAAAGGAATTAGAGGTTCCCTTAGTATTAGCTTTAAATATGATGGATATTGCCGAGAAAAACGGCATTAACATACAGCATAACCTTCTATCACAGTTGTTGGGAGTACCCATGGTTACTTTGATAGGTACCAAGAATCAGGGAACCATGGAACTGCTGGACATGGCGTTAGAGAGTGTTCAAGGCCGTATAAATATGACTCCTAAAACGGTAAAGTATCGTCATGAAGTAGAAGAGGAGTTAGCCATCCTTCAAGGTATGCTGGCTGATAGTCAAGTGCTCAATGTTCAAGTGGCTGCTGGAAATGACAGCAGCTACGCGGGTAATCCAACTTATCCTTTACGCTGGCTGGCTGTGAAACTACTGGAATACGACCAGGAGATAGTGAGAAAGGTAAACAGCTGGGCTGGTGGTGAGAAGATATTGGCCGTCGTAGATAAAAGCCGGGATAGAATAAGAGAAATGTTACATGACGATCCTGAATTGGTAGTGGTGGATGGACGGTATGGATTTATCCGTGGAGCTTGCCGGGAAGCGGTTACTTTCACGGGCAGCGATCAGATTACTGTAACCGAATTAATTGACAAGGTATTATTGAATAGGGCACTGGCTTTGCCGATATTTTTGGGGATTACGTGGTTATTGTTTCAGCTGACATTTACTCTAGGAGCACCGCTAATGGAGTGGATAGAGGCCGGTTTTACAGCTTTGGGCGGATGGGTTGCCAACCATATGGATGAAGGATTATTGAAGTCTCTAATAGTTGACGGTATCATCGGCGGTGTAGGCGGAGTAATAGTATTCTTACCCAATATTCTCTTACTATTTTTAGGGATTGCCTTTCTTGAAGCCACCGGATATATGGCCCGGGCTGCATTTGTTATGGATAAGTTGATGCATAGGGTTGGTTTACATGGAAAATCCTTTGTACCTATGCTTATCGGTTTTGGTTGTACTGTACCGGCTATAATGGCTACCAGAACTCTTGAGAACCCTAAAGACCGTCTGGCCACTATTCTGGTAACTCCTCTAATGAGCTGTGGTGCCCGGTTACCCGTTTATACCCTGTTGATATCTGCATTCTTTCCCGCTAAAGTAGCAGGAAATGTTTTATTCTCCATCTATATCATTGGTATTATTCTAGCTATGTTAATGGCTAAGGTATTTAGGACCTGGCTATTGCGGGGAGAATCAGAACCTTTTGTTATGGAACTGCCCATTTATAGGCTTCCTAGTCTTAAAAACGTTCTTATGCATATGTGGGAAAGAGCTTGGCTTTATCTAAAAAAGGCAGGCACCATTATTTTGGCGGCTTCCATTCTCATCTGGGGACTGTTTACTTTTCCCACAGCAGACGTCAACGGCAATGAATATACCAGCGCAGCTCTACAGATGGAGCAGAGTTATGCAGGTCGTATGGGCAAGGCCATAGAGCCAGTACTTACTCCCTTGGGGTTTGATTGGAAGACTGGTGTTGCTTTAGTGGCTGGTTTTGCTGCCAAAGAAGTGGTGGTGAGCACACTGGGGACTCTTTATAGCATCGAAGATGAAGAAGCTTTAGCCGGAGAAGAAGACGTGGCAGTCAAGAGTTTTGCTCAGAGAGCCCGAGAGCAATCGGGATTTACTCCATTTACTGCCTATATATTGATGTTGTTTACACTGATATATATTCCATGTATTGCTACCATCGCCGTAATCAAACGAGAAACCAATAGCTGGAAATGGCCGCTTTTTACTGTTGGGTATACAATTGCCTTGGCTTGGATAGTGTGTTTTCTAGTCTATCAAGGAGGCAAAATAGTGGGATTGGCCTAAGCAAGATAGGTCGACCATTACTGAAGTGGACCTAGAGACAATAGCACCTTAAGGTGAGTCGGTAGAGACAATCCTGAAAGGCTGTCAATTGAGCCGGGGAGAAATGAAACCTGCTGGAAAACAATGAAGCTGTTATGAAATAAATACCCATTATCGGCAAGAAGGCAGATTTTGTTACCTAGTGGAGCTAAGAATTGAAATCCGAAGTGTATTGCAGGACCGGCACAAGAGGGGTACAATTATAATTGGTAAAGAATAATCATAGTATTCAGTAAATTATCAACAGGGCAACTTTCACAAATGAGGCATTTATTATATCAAAATCTATAACAATGTTTTGAGTAGTGGATAAATCAATCATTAAAGGAGGAATTTTATAATGAGTCGGGAGGTAGTATTAGTTGGTGCCTGTAGAACACCGGTAGGGACCTTTGGAGGAAAGCTTAAGGATACCAAGGCTGTGGATTTGGGTGCCTTGGTAATGCAAGAAGCTATCAAAAGGGCGGGACTTTCAGCCGATCAAATTGACGAAGTGATTTTCGGCTGTGTTTTACAGGCTGCTCAGGGACAGAATGTAACTCGCCAGTCAGCCATAAAGGCTGGTATACCGGAAACAGTACCTGCCTTCACTATTAATAAAGTGTGCGGTTCTGGTTTACGTTCCGTTAGTTTGGCTACCCAGGTAATCAAAGCCGGTGATGCAGATATTATCCTGGCGGGTGGTATGGAAAACATGTCGGCAGCTCCCTTTGCCTTAGAAAAGGCTCGTTTTGGCTATAGGATGAGCAATGGAACTCTGGTGGATGTAATGATTAGAGATGGTCTGTGGGACGCCTTTAATGATTACCATATGGGCATTACCGCGGAAAATGTAGCCGAAAAGTATGGCATTACCCGTGAAGAACAGGATGCTTTTGGTTTGCGCAGTCAGGATTTAGCCGCTAAAGCCCTTGCTGAGGGAAGGTTTAAGGACGAGATAGTACCGGTAGTAATCCCATCTAAAAAAGGTGACATCGTATTTGATACTGATGAACATCCCCGGGCCACTACTGCCGAAAAGCTAAGCCAACTCAGACCCGCCTTTAAGAAAGATGGTACCGTAACTGCTGGTAACGCATCAGGCATCAATGACGGTGCGGGAGCTGTTATTGTTATGAGCAAGGAAAAAGCTGATGAATTAGGAATTAAACCCATGGCTAAAGTAGTCAGTTATGCTTCAGGTGGTGTTGATCCTAAGATTATGGGAGTGGGACCGGTACCAGCTACCCGCAAAGCTTTAGAAAAAGCAGGTTTATCTATAGAGGATATAGACTTGATCGAGGCCAATGAAGCTTTTGCGGCTCAATCTATCGCTGTGGCTCGCGATCTGGGCTGGGAAAACACCATGGAGAAAGTCAATGTCAATGGGGGAGCTATTGCTTTGGGTCATCCCATCGGTGCTTCTGGAACCAGAATTCTAGTATCACTACTGTATGAAATGCAGAGGAGAAACAGCAAAACCGGATTGGCGACTCTTTGTATAGGTGGAGGACAGGGGACTGCTCTTATCGTAGCCAGAGACTAAATCCTTAGAATAGCTTGTTATAGGATCATCCGGTTGATGACTGTGGGTGTTCCGGTTTTATAGAAGGAGTGCTTAACAGCAGTAAACCGGCAGAAAATTTTGTTTATAAACACGGGAGTTGTGTACTCCCGTGTTTTATTTTGGGCAAAATGAGGAATAAGGCAGGGAAATGGTATATTGGAATCGAAAGATAATCGGAGCAATCGGTTACGGTAATCCGAACGGAAAGGAGGACAGCAAGTGCGGGTAGCAGTATACCCAGGTAGTTTTGACCCGGTTACTAATGGGCATATCGATATAATAGAAAAGAGCAGTCGGCTTTTTGATAAGATTATTATTGCTGTGGTACATAACATTACCAAAAAGGCACTTTTTACCTTGGATGAGCGAGTGGCTTTGATAAAAGAGAGTACCCGGCATATGGAAAATATAGAAGTAGACTGTTTCAGTGGGTTATTGGCCAACTATTTAAGGGAAAAGGAGGCATGCGCCATTATCCGTGGGCTAAGGTCCATGACTGATTTCGAGTACGAAATGCACATGGCCATGATGAACAAGCGCCTTATCCCGGAGGTTGATACTATTTTTATAATGGCAGACACTGACCATGTGTTTGTCAGTTCCAGTGGAGTGAAAGAAGCCGCTCTCCTGGGCGGAGATGTGAGTTCCCTGGTGCCCCCTCAGGTCAAGACAGGCTTGGATCAAAAATATAAGCAACTGCGCGGATAGAAAAGAAGGACTGCCAACCAAGGGCAGTCCTTCTGACTAAGGTTTTCTTAAAATTGTTGTACAGCGGTTCTCAAAGGGCTGGGATTACTCTTCGATTAACTTTAATCCATTTGTACAGCGTTGGGCCAGATCTTGATAGAGCTTAACCGCTACCTGATTATAAACCAAGTTATAATCATCCATATCTTTTACTACCCGGGCTGGATTACCCATGGCTATTTTTCTAGGAGGAACGCTTTTCCCGGGGGGGAGTATACTACCGGCAGCCAACAGGCTTTCCTCTCCCACTTCAGTATTGGAAGAGACTATAGAACCCATTCCAATAGTAGCGTTGTGCTTGATAAGGCAGGGACCATGTACAATGGCCGCGTGTCCTACCAATACGTTTTCCTCCAAAATAGCTATAGTATCTGGCTCAGAATGTAAGGTACAGTTTTCTTGGATATTGCTGCCGCTGCCCACCACGATTTTACCATAATCACCTCGTACTACAGCCCCGGCGCCGATATAACAGTTATCACCTATTTCCACCTCACCAATTACCACCGCTTGGGGATGTATAAAGGATGAGACCCCTATAATTGGCCGTTTACCTTCGAATTCATAGATAGCCAAGTCTATTTCCTCCTTCTAATAAAGCTTTTGTCCTTATTCTTCCAGACTTTATTAGTAAATCCTGCCTTGCTTTTCAACTTGTTTTTGAAAATAGTATAATTACGGGTATAATTACTAAGGAGAAATCAGCTTAAAGAAAGGCACTACAATTATGCTCAACAAGGATTACTTAATAAAAGCCGTTGATGGGGACCAACAGGTTCGCCTCATACTATCTCATACTACCGGGGCTGTACAAGAAGCCCACCAGCGCCACCAGACCTCCGCCACCGCTTCGGCGGCAATGGGGCGTGTTCTTACTGCGGCTTTAATGATGGGTAGTGATCTTAAAGGTGACAAGGATACCTTAACGGTCAGAATCGATGGTGGAGGTATTTCTGGACCAATTGTGGCTACCGCTGATGCCCATGGCAACGGTAGAGCCTTGATTTCTAATCCTCAGGCGGATTTACCTCCCCAATCCCCTGGTAAACTTGCCGTAGGGGCACTGGTAGGCCGGGACGGCTTTTTAGAGGTTATAAAGGATATGGGGCTAAGACAGCCCTTTATAGGCAGAGTTCCACTGGTGAGTGGTGAAATAGGGGAGGATTTTGCCAACTATTTTTTAGTCTCTGAACAGATTCCTTCCCTAATATCGTTAGGTGTGCTGGTAGCTCCTGATTTATCCATAAAGGCAGCCGGGGGGCTTTTTGTCCAGGCTATGCCCGGAGCCGATGATAAGGTGTTGGAGAAAATAGAACGGCAAGTTTTTTCACTGGGACCTATTAGTTATCTCTTGGATAAATCGTCTTCTTTAGAAGAAATCATGGAACAGATTATGCAGGATATACCCTATAAACTAGTAGGAGAAAAGCCTTTGCAGTTTAAGTGCAACTGCAGTCATGAGCGTTTGGCCCGCATAATGGCCAGTTTATCATCTGAAGAATTGCAGGAGATTGAAGCAAGTGTAGGTAAGTTAGAGGTGTGTTGTAACTTCTGTAATGAAGTATATGGTTTTACTCAGGAGGAAATAGCGACTATAAAAAAGCAAAAGCCTTAGGCTGAACTAAGGCTTCTTAAGGTTATATGGCTCTTTGAACTTTGCCTGATCTCAGGCAGCGAGTACAAACATAGATCCGGCGGGGAGTTCCATTTTCGATTATTTTAACTCTCTGGACATTTGGTTTCCAATCCCGGCTGGTCCTTATATGGGAGTGGCTATATTTTTTACCAAACGTAACGCCTTTTCCGCAAACTTCGCATTTAGCCACAAGTGACGCCCCCTCTCATTGACAATGCACTTAACTATTTTAGCAGAAGGTATTGGAAAGGGCAAGAAGAAGGAATAAACTAACCACCAGAGAATTAAATATGGATAGATAGGAGGGTACCATCATGTTCAAAATCAAGCAAACTGAATTGGGTGAAATAACTGTGGGACGCGAAGTTATTGAAACCATTGCTGGACTTGCGGCAATTGATTGCTATGGTCTGGTAGGAATGGTGGCCCAGGATATACAATCTGGATTTTGGAGCATCCTGGGAGTAGATTCTATCCGCAAAGGCGTGTCAGTACGCTCATCAGATCAGGGATTGATTGTAGATGTTCATGTTATCGTGGGATACGGGATCAAGATCCATGAAGTAGCCCATAATGTAATGCAAAAAGTGGCTTATGTTTTAGAAAATAATGCTGGTATAACCATAGCCCAGGTGAATGTAAATGTTAAAGGAGTAAAGGTACTAGGCGAAAAATAGGGGAGGAACAGGGTTTTGAGTCTATTTGTTATGACCGGTAATGATTTCATTAGAAGCATTAAGGCCGGTTGCATTAAACTTGAACATAATCGCGACAGCGTTGACCTTCTTAATGTCTTTCCGGTACCCGATGGAGATACTGGTACCAATATGTATTTGACTCTCATGTCAGCTGTACGGGAAGGCGAAAAGAATCGGGACCAGCCTTTGGGCAAACTAGCTAAGTCTGTTTCCATGGGATCTTTAATGGGAGCTCGGGGCAATTCTGGGGTTATCCTATCCCAAATTTTCCGAGGTATGGCCCGGGTTTTGGAAGGCAAAGAACAGGCTGGGGCGATGGATATAGCCCAGGCCTTAAAGGCTGGAGCTGACACTGCTTATGAGGCAGTTATGAAGCCAGTGGAAGGAACCATACTAACCGTATCCCGTGAAATTGGCCGGGCTTGTGAAGCTGAGGCCAAGAAGAATGATGATATTATGGCCGTATTACTGGCAGGAATTGAAGCTGGGCATACTACTTTAGCCCGGACACCTTCCATGCTGCCTATACTCAAAGAAGCGGGGGTAGTTGATGCCGGAGGGCGTGGATTTCTTTTTTTCCTGGAAGGTTTTGTAGAGGGTCTGGCTCAAGAGCGGGAGATTAAACTGGAACAGTACCGTGAACAGACTCCTGCAGAGGTGACCATATCCAGGGAAGATATTGAATTGGATTTTCAATACTGTACTGAGGTACTGATTAAAGGACAGGACCTAGACCCTCTGGATGTGCGGGATCATTTAGCTCCTTTGGGGGACTCTTTGCTGGTGGTAGGCGGTGATGATCTGCTCAAAGTCCATGTTCATTCCAATCATCCCGGCAAAGTATTAGAGACCTGTCTGCAATGGGGTCAGTTAAGTGATATAAAAATCAACAATATGCTGGAGGAAGCTCATGAACATCGCTTGCTAGTTGAGGAAGCTGGGGATAACCAGAAGAGCATAGGGTTGGTAGCTGTTTCTGCCGGAGATGGGGTAGGAGAGATTTTGGAAAGCTTGGGAGTTGATTTATTAGTAGAGGGCGGGCAAACCATGAATCCCAGCACCGAGGATTTGCTAAATGCCTGTAACCAGGTGGATGCACAAACAGTTATTATTCTCCCCAATAACAGCAATATAATTATGGCTGCCCAGCAGGTAGTGGAACTGTGTGGCAAAAAGGTGGTAGTAGTTCCTACTCGATCCGTGATGCAGGCCATAACTGCTTTGATTGCTTATGATGCGGAAGGAGATATCGAAGCAGTGGCGGAAGAGATGACTTCCCATATCGACAATGTAATATATGGGGAGGTTACTTATGCAGTTCGTGATTCAGCTGTCAATGGACTTACTATTAAAGAGGGCGATACCATTGGGCTTATTCAGGATAAGGTAGTTTTAACCAGTCCCAATGCCGAAGAGGCAGTTGTAGGTTTATTAAAAGAAATGCTTAACGAAGACAGCGAGTTGATTACCCTGCTATATGGCGAGGGTATAACTGAAGATGATGCCCAGGCTTTATTGGAGCGACTGCAAAAAGAATATCCTGATAAAGAAATTGAGGTTCATTATGGCGGACAGCCCCATTATAGTTACTGGATTTCAGCAGAATAAGAATAGTAGAAAAAGGCGGGCGATCCCGCCTTTTGCCATTTAGGAGGAGAACATGGAAAGGCTGTTGCAGAAGGTACAGTATCTGAAAGGAGTAGGACCACAGAGAAGCAGACTTTTGGCCAAAATGGGCATATTTAATATATTTGATCTTCTCTGGCATTTTCCTCGTACTTATATGGATCGGAGTTCGGTTCAGCAGCCTGGACAGCTAGTGATAGGGGAACAGGCCAATATTATTGGCACAGTAAAAACCATTCGTTCCAGCCGCAGCCGCAAGGGTATGTCAGTATTATCAGCGATGATAAGTTCTCCAGGGGGCTCAATTCAAGCCGTCTGGTTCAATCAACCGTTTTTGATAGATACCATAAAAAGCGGGCAAAGAATCTGGCTACACGGTAAAATAAAGAATGTCCTGCCTCCTGAAATTCATGTAAGTGAATATGAGATTCTAGGACAAGAAGATACTGTACCTAGTATAGTACCCATTTATACTACTACGGAAGGGATATCCCAGAGAGTATGGCGTTTGCTGATGGACCAAGCCTTAAAAAGTTATCTCTCTGATTACCCGGAAATACTGAATTCAGGACAGCGTGAGCATTATGGGGTATGTGGGATTCGGGAAGCCTTAGCCAATATCCACTTCCCCCTGGATCGTAATGCCTATGTTCAGGCTCGTAAACGGTTGGCTTTTGAGGAACTGTTGTTATTTCAGATGCGCTTGCTTGAGTTATCGGCGGAAGATACTCATGCGGGATTAATTCATCGTGAAAAGAATGACTTAGTCCAGCGAGTCTTGGCAGCATTGCCTTATAAGCTAACTGCTGCCCAACAGAGAGTAATTGCCGAGATATTTGCGGATATGGAATCACCTAGAATAATGAATCGACTCTTGCAGGGGGATGTGGGGGCTGGTAAAACGGTAGTGGCGGCTTTGGCCATGGCTAAAGCTGTAGCCAGCGGTTACCAGGCCGCCCTTATGGCACCAACAGAGATACTGGCTATACAGCATGGACAGGTTATCAACGATATACTCAGCGGCTCAGGAGTTAAAACCGCTTTACTGACTGGGAGCAGCACTGCAGCCCAACGTTCTGATATTTTATATCAAACCCAGCACGGGGAAATTGATGTTCTTATCGGCACCCATGCCCTCATTCAGGAAGGAGTGGCCTTTGAGAAGCTTGGATTAGCAGTAATAGATGAACAGCATCGTTTTGGAGTACGTCAGAGAGCTGCGTTGACCGCCAAAGGAGACCATCCTGACACGCTTATTATGACAGCTACTCCCATTCCACGAACCCTTGCTTTAACAGCTTATGGAAACCTGGAGATCAGTATTATAGATCAACTTCCCCCGGGCAGGAAACCGGTTAAAACTAAATATTTGCCCTATAAGGCCCGGGTTCAGGCATACCGCTACGTGAAACAGGAGATAATGGCCGGACGACAAGCCTATATAGTCTGCCCTCTAGTGGAGGAATCGGAAACACAGGATCTTCAGGCGGCTGTTAATTTGTATGATGAATTAAGGAACGGTATTTTTACCGGCTATGAGCTTGGCCTTTTACACGGTCAAATGCGCCCTGTAGAAAAAGAAGAGATTATGAGCCAGTTTAAGAACGGGAAGATCAAAATACTGGTGACCACTACGGTAATTGAAGTCGGTGTGGATGTAGCCAACGCCAATGTGATGCTCATAGAACACGCTGAGCGTTTTGGGCTATCCCAGCTTCACCAGTTGCGCGGGAGGGTAGGCCGGAGCAGTGTACAGTCTTATTGTATTCTGCTGGCAGAACCCCATACCGATGAATCCAAACAGCGTTTACGGGCTATGGAAATTAGTAATGATGGTTTCTATTTGGCTCAACAAGATCTGAGCATAAGAGGTCCCGGGGACTTCTGGGGGGTGCGCCAGCACGGTCTGGACCAGTTAAAAATCGCCAACCTGACCAAGGACTTGGTACTGGCGGAAAAAGCCCGGCAGTGCTCCCGGGAATTAAACCCTCTGGACTGGCAGAACTATGTAAATGCCAGGTTTCCAGTGAGTGAAGGTACTGCTATGAACTAAAGACATTAAGGAGATAGTCAAAAAAGCTAAGAAACTGCTCTTTGCTTATAGTATAATTAGGACAAATCAATTCAAGGCCCTTAGCATGGGTACCTATTAAACCGGCTCGCTAAGCGGGAAGAATATTAAGACATATTATTGATGATACCCAGGGAACAGACTGTTCTAGGAGGGATAGCGAATGTATAAGCCGGATGATTTCAATAATAAAATAATTGACGAGAATAAACTTATATCTCTTATCGAACCGGGAAATCGGATATTTCTCTCCAGTGGTTCTGCCATGCCTGTTAGGGTGGCAAAAGCAATTGCAACTTCTGAAAATCTCCTGGGTTATGATCTGGAAATAATTCAAATTACCGCTGCCAGAGATTATTTTACAGATGAGTCATCTTCTAACCGTAATTACCGGTATAAAACTTTTCACAGCGGAGAAACAGCCTTTGAAGAAGGCTATTCTGGAAAAAAAGATTATTATCCGGCCAATCTTTTAGAGATACCATATCTTTTCGCTATCCAAGCAATTGAGATCGACATAGCGGTGGTAGCTGCATCCCCCCCTGACAAGCGGGGGTATATGAATCTTGGCATTGCCATTGATGTAGCGGATGAAGTTATTAAAAATGCTGCTGTTGTCATCGCCGAGGTAAATCCCAATATTCCCATTACATATGGTGACACTTTGATTCATGTTGACCAGGTAGATCATATCATTTTTAGTGATGAACCTTTGATTGAAAGGAAAAGAACACCTTATGACAGTCTCCAGGATCGAATCGGTTGGCATGTAAGCAATCTTATTCCCGATGGAGCAACGGTTGTGATGCACGTGGGCAGATTATTTGATGCCATTGCCCATCACTTAAAAACTAAGAAAGATCTCGGTATCCTTACTAACGCTGTGTCCGATTGGGTCATTGACTTGGTGGAAGCTGGTGCGATTTCCAGGGATCGTAAGCGGGAACTTGGCGGGCAGATAAATACTAGTTATTGTTATGGGACCCAAAAGCTGTATGATTATGTAAACAACAACCCGCTGATCGGGTTCTATCCTATTACCAAACTGGCAACCCCTCTTATTATTAGAAGAATTCCCAAACTCATAAGCATTATGAATGTAGAAAAAATTGATGTAACGGCTTCTAGAGTTCTGGTTTACGCAGGGGACGATCTGCTGTCAGGATATGAGAGCAAATTCAACTTCGCTGCGGGAACAGCCTACTCAGGCAGCGGCAAAGTTATTTTCGCTCTAAAATCAATAGACCAAAACGGAGAGAGCAACATCGTTATATCCCATACTGAGAATCCGGAAAGGGTCAGGTCGACCCTCAGTGTTGCCAGATATGTGGTAACTGAATATGGAGTTGCTTCTCTATTCGGCAAATCAATCAGAGAGCGGGTACTCTCCCTGATAGAAGTTGCCCATCCTGATCACAGGGAAACTCTTTTTAAGCAAGCGAAAGAGAGAGGTTTTATTTATCCTGATCAGATATATAGATCCATCGCTGCCAACTACCCTGCCCACCTCGAAACAGTAAAAACTTTCAAAGATGGATTGGAATTAAGAATCCGGCCCATAAGAGCCTCGGATGAAGATATGATGAGGAGACTTTTCTACAAGTTCTCCGATCAATCGAAATATTACCGGTATTTTAGCAGTGTCAGAGTAATGCCTCATGAAAACATGCAGAAGTATCTCAGCGTGGATTATGAAAATATCATGTCAGTTGTAGCTGTTCACCAACATGGCAACGTTGAAAGAATAGTTGCAGAAGCCAGATATGCAGCATATCCAACAGGAGATAATTATGAGATGGCTTTTCTAGTGGATGAGGAATTCCAGGGCAAAGGCATAGCCACTTATCTGGCGGAATTTCTAATAATGATCGCTAGAGAAAGAGGAGTTAAAAAGCTCAGTGCCCTGGTTTTGGCTCAGAATGCCATGATGCTGGCGGTGTTTGATAAACTATCCGTAAAACCCGTAAAACATTATGACGGGGATACCATTGAGTTGGAATTTCATCTCTAACCAGACGGGAACGTTTTTGCTGTACTGTTATTCTGAAACAGAGCAGGAGAGATCAGACCGTGAATAGGTAATCTCTAGTGCCAAGCATTTATTAAAAAAAGAATTAAAAAAATTGAATTACAAATACTAAATAAGCCGGGGAAATCTCCGGCTTATTTTGTTTACCGAGGTAATTCAGGGAGGTGGCTATATATAAATGAAAGAAAAATCATCAGCAAACCTAACCGATACTGTTGAGCATCTAAAGTTCGAAGTTGCTCAGGAGTATGGTCTGAATCGAAAAAACGACAAAAAATCCAAGAAAAATATTAAAAACTCTTGAAATAACTTCTAGGCATAGATGATTTGGCTGAGGACACAATAAGACTACCAACAGAAAAGGAGGTGAAAGTATAATGGCATCAAAGGGAGGAAGCAATCAGAACAGAATATTAGTTCCTCAAGCCCGTGCCGCAATGGACCAGTTTAAGATGGAAGCTGCCCGCGAAGTTGGGGTGAACCTGAAACAAGGTTACAATGGAGATCTGACTACCCGGCAGGCAGGTAGTATTGGTGGCCAGATGGTAAAGAAAATGATCTATGCTTATGAACAGCAACTGAGTGGCGGATCTGCCCCTGGATTCAATGAGTTGCAAAGCCTGCAAAGCATCCAGCAGCAGAACCAGTAAAGCCCTTTAGGATAACAACAGGAATTAACTGATTTATACTAATATGAGACAAGCGGATGAGTTTTATATCCGCTTGTTTTCAATTTAAGGTCTTATTAGGTAGCATAAAGTTCTAGCTGTTCTTCAGATATTCCGGGAAATATGGAAACGGCTACACCCATAGCCATTATTCTAGCTGTGTTTTCAATTATTTCATCTATTTCTTTAGGAGTTACACCCAGACTACCTCCATAAAAAGACACAATTTCTTGTATGCTGTTGCGGGACCTTATCTCATCGTACATAGCACCACTGTCCAAACAGAACTTTCTGACCGCCTGATCAGCGATTACCGCTGCATTTACAATGGTAGGGCAGCCTATAGCGATAACGGGAACACCCAAGTCTTCCTGAGTGATGGCATGACGGGCATTGCCAATTCCAGAACCGGGTTGAATGCCGGTATTAGACATTTGGATAGTTGTGCCAATACGCTCCACATTCTGTGCTGCCAAGGCATCCACGACTATTAACAAGGCTGGTTGAACACTATCCACAATGCCTTTGATTACTTCGAAAGTTTCTAAACCCGTTATACCCAGAACACCGGGCGCTATACCACAAGTTGGCCGCATGCCTTCCACTAGAGCCTGGGGAGCGTATTGATGATAATGGCGTGTTATAGGACTGTACTCAATAAATTTAGGACCTAAAGAGTCGGGAGTGGCTCGCCAGTTACCTAAGCCCACCAGCAATACGGTCTGATCAGGGGACAAATCCTGTCCTACCAGTACTTTCATACTTTTGGCCATGGCTTTTATGATTTCTTCTTTGACATAGGGATCATTAATTTTTAAGGGAGGAGATTGAATAGTTACATAAGTACCTATTGGTTTGCCAATTTTTTGGGCACCGTTTTGATTATTGATTGTAATAGTGTGTATCTTCACATTATTATCCATCTCTTCAATTGTTTCTACTACTCCCTCAATTTCTATATCTGCAACGCCGCGCACAATATCCCGGGCTTCCACAGCTAGATCCACTCTAAGATCAAAAGTCTTAATTATCTCCTGCATAGTATTCCTCCTTTGTTTTGCTTCTTAGTATGGTCACTGTTCAGGCAAAATATGCTGCATAAAGAGTAAAATAAAATGGCGACTAGGACAGTCGCCATTTTGGGGAGAGGAGAATTTTGTAAAGTTGTTGGGGAGGGTTTGTTTTTACCAGACTTATCTGGCTATCCATATCATTACCCGGTTAAATGGTTTCTATACCAAAAAATAAAAATTTTTTTATGCTAAAATATTAAAAGACTTAAAGGAAGAAAACTATACTCAGCGAATTTAAATGAGGGATAGAGAAAATTGCGAATTATTGCAGGTAAAGCCAAGGGAAGAAAGCTGGAAGCGCCACCTGGCATAAAAACCCGTCCCATAACCGATATGATCAAAGAAGCTTTGTTTAACATACTCAGTGCCAAGGTGCCTGACAGCATTTTCTTAGATCTCTATGCAGGAAGCGGAAGTGTGGGCATTGAGGCTCTAAGCCGTGGTGCAGCTAAAGCGGTTTTTGTAGACAACGATCATCAAGCAATTAAAGTTTTGCATCAAAACCTGGCTAAATGCGGTCTGCAGGGTGAGGTATATCGCAGTGACGTATTTGATTTCTTAAAACGTGCTGTTCGCAATAAACTTACCTTCGATATAATTTATGCTGATCCACCTTTTACTCAGTCATCTTTGTTTGAGCGGACTTTGCACTCTTTGGATAATGATGAACTGCTCAATTCAGGGGGAGTAATAATCATAAGAGTCCCTCGTAAAAGTGAGCTAACCTCTAGACTGAATTGGATCGAACTGGAAAGGGAAAAAGCTTACGGTGAATCAGTCTTATATTTTTATCGCTCGATTAAAGAGGGAGGTTCCATATGATGGAGATTTTTAGAATCCTGGACGAATTAGAGTTAATGATCAAAGACGGCAAGAAAGTTCCTTTATCAAGCGGGAAAGTTTTTATTGATCCCAATCGCTTTCTGGATCGAATTGACCGGATAAGAGCTATTCTACCTGAAGAACTGGAAACCGCTCGCTCCCTTTTAAGGGATAAAGAACGCATTGTGCAGGAAGCTTATGCTCAGGCAGAACAGTATGTGGAACACTCTCGGGGTCAAGCGGCTAGATTACTGGATGAGAATGAGATAACCCGCAATGCTATGGAAATGGCCGATGAAATTGTAGCTCGTGCCAAAGAATTATCACAGGAAATTCGTCAAGATGCCAATGAGTATGCGGAAGGTGTTCTTACTCACATGGAAATGGTTTTGAGGCGTGGTTTGGAAGCTATTAGTATGGGTAAGGAAGAGCTACGTCAGTCTATGGACGAATAGTTTTTGGTAGTTGCATTAGCAGGCTTATTATCATTAATACCGCAATTATTAAAAGCCCGACTACAAGTGAACACAAAGATACATACCAAGCGTCGAAGGCGTATAATATGCGATAAGTGGGCATAGCCAGTGAGGACACCATTTGACCAGGGGTTATGACCAATGTGTAACCGATCCAGGTGATGATAGCCGAAAATGTTAACTGCAAAAACCTGGACAGTAAGTAAAAAGACAGCCGTACTGGTAATCCAGCTACAATACTCATTACCTGAGCTATGATAGAAAAACCGCTGAAACCCATGATAATTGATACTGCTAATAATTTTATTAAAAGGGGATCATTGGCCGCAGTAATGGTTCTGCTACCCAGGGTGATTTCAAATAGTCCCATACTCATGCCAAAGCAAACCGGATAGGAAAAATTCATGGAACCCAGCAGCCAGCTTAAAAAAATGGCTATGTAATCCATAACACCCCAGTAGATGAGCATACGGGTCATCACGGAGAATAAAACTACAAAGCCTGCTATAGCTAAGAGATTGTTTACACTGACAGAAACGGCACTTGCCAGTAAATTTCCTACACTCTTTTCATCGTTACTCAACTGTTGCCAGAGATTACGGAAAGCCTGACTAGGAGAGGCAGTTTTAGTAATTGAGGTGGAAGTAGAGCATCGTCCCCAGATGAAGCCAACCAGTAAATTTGCCACATAATGGGATATAGCCAGTAAATAACCTAGCTGCGGGGATGCAAACATTCCCACCCCAATAGCTCCAATAATAAACAAAGGACTGGAGTTGTTTGTAAAAGCAACTAGTCGCTCAGTTTCCTGAGCAGTTATTAGTTTTTCTTCCCATAGACGGCGGGACAGTATTGCCCCCATGGGAAATCCTGATGTATACCCCATGGCTATCACCAAAGCGCTGCAGCCGGGTAAACGGAACACAGGTCGCATAATAGGTTCTAATAATGCGCCGATTAATCCGACAAAATGAAGGCTTACCAGCAAGTCAGCTACAATGAAGAAGGGAAGCAGGGCGGGCACAAGTATTTCCACCCATAACTGGAAGCCGCTGGTTGCTGCTTGTACTGTTTCGCGGGGATTAATAGCCATGAATACGGCAAGAATTAGTATTATTAATAAAAAAAACATTGAAGAAATAGGTTTTAACAAACTACATTCTCCCAGGTCTTTTTCATAGATATATATAATAAATTAGCGGTTGATAGAATCAAACTTTTTACCAAGGAGGCCTCTGATTGAGTAATAAACCTCAGATTGCATTGGTACTCGGAGCAGGAAGTGCACGGGGATTATCTCATATCGGTGTTATTCAGGTATTGTTGGAAAATAATATCCCGTTCCATTTGCTGGTGGGTAGCAGTATGGGGGCTATGATAGGCGGTATATATGCCAGCGGTGCGGATATATATATGCTGGCTCGTATGGTTGAATATATGAATCACGGTGTTCTTTATGACGTAAATTTGCCCCGTATGGGGTTTATGGCCGGCCGAAAAATAAGTAATTTCTTAGAACTGATGACCAAGAACAAAACCTTTGCCGAGCTAGATATTCCTCTGTTAGTAGTAGCTACAGATTTGATTACTGGTGAGACAGTAGTAATAGAGGAAGGCTCAGTAGCCCAGGCCATCAGGGCTAGCATATCTATCCCCGGTGTCTTTCGTCCCGTGCGTGATGGAGAAAGGGTTTTAGTGGATGGAGCGGTAACCGACAGACTGCCGGTTAGAGTAGCTCAGGAGTGGGGAGCGGATATAATAATAGCCGTTGATGTGACGTTTTGTGGCGGTAAGAAAATAGTGATTCGCAATACTCTCGATGTAATTATGACTTCTCTGGATATTCTCCAGAAGCAGCACTTTGATTCGGTATCACCCTTAGCAGATATTTTAATTCAACCGGCATTAGGTGGATATTCTCCCCAGGACTTCGAGCATTCTCGGGAACTGGTGGAGCTAGGAAGAATTGCAACGCTGGATAAAATCGAGGATATCAAGAAAACTATTAAACAGTGGGAGGAGACCCACTCTTAAATGGGTCGGGGGGAGGAAGTAAAATCAAGTCTACCTGAGCGTAAAGAGGGGTTAGGGAGCAGTAGATTATAAAGGTCGGTAGCCATAATATCCAAACTTATCATACTCTGAACACTTAAGCCTAGCTTACCATCAAAGGCTTCTTTAACCTGACTACCCCGGCTCAAAATAGGCAGCTCTGATTTATGCTGCATCTGCTGCAGCAGGTATTGGCCTCGACGTGAAAAGGCTAAAACATGATAGTATAAAGGACCAGTGCCATCGAATACATCCACCTGACCAGCTTTTATATTGAGTAAGGAGTAAATCAGCAAACGGTTGATTTTGGTCATACTGTAGCGTTTCGATTTTATAGCATGCTTTAGTTCATCCAGAGTCCCGCAGCGTAAAGCGGCTTCTTTAACGCGATTTTCGATTCCTTCGGTGATTTCATAGATTTCACTTAGTTCTTGGAGAGTTATGGTGCGAAGCCGGTAAAATATTAAAGATGCTAGATCGTTGTCGAAAACCGGCCCATTGCCCTTTTTCATTTCTCGCTCCAAAATTTTGAGGCTGGAAGGAGGAAGAACGGGGTTCAGGTTGGATATATCAATTTTCTGTCGGAGAGCTTGACGAATAGCCGTGGCACTGGCAAAACGATTCAGTTCCGGGCTGTGAAAACACCCCTGACGAGCAACCACTATAGGCTCAATATCTAACTGCAGTTCTTTAATAACGCGTAAATACTCCAGAGCCAAAATGTTGTTAGGCTGGCTAAGCATTGAATGGAAGTCACGGTCATCGTTGCCCAGAAAGGCCTGCAAGGCCTGGGACCTAGCGGCGGGAAAGCTATAGCCCTGCTGGAGGAATGCTTTTAGCTGTTGGCGGTATTCAGCCGGCTCATCTGCCAATATGTGGGCGATGGTTTGCAATTCCTGCTGACGGCCACTTTCACTGCCAAAAGCTAAATGGGTAACCAGCCCGGTTTTTGCCAGCATCATCAGTGAGTAACGAGCAAAATAATAAGCACTGCGCACGGAGAAAACTAGTGGTAACTCAAGAACCAAATCAATACCACCGTGAACAGCCATTTCGGCTCTAGCCCATTTGTTGATCAGAGCAGGTTCACCTCTTTGCAGAAAGTGCCCGCTCATGACACAGATAGCAGCAGAATCTGGGTAGAGTTGGCGAGCAGATTCTATCAGGTAGCGATGTCCATTGTGGAATGGATTAAATTCAGCTACAATGCTTAACACTTTCATAAACAAGTCTCCGTACGGTTTATCATCGCATAAATTCTACCACTTAAATATTACTTTATGCTAGAATGTACAAAGAAACTTGCTAATTAGAACCAAAAATTTTCGTTAAGCTTTTAGGGGAGGTAGAAGGATGAGTTTACTTGCGGAAATTAGGGAAAAAGCGGCAAAAAAAGGCCGCGCAATTGTTCTGCCCGAAGGCACCGAAGAAAGGACATTGCAAGCGATTAAAGGAATTGTGGATAATCGTATTGCCACGCCTATTCTGCTCGGTGACGAAGGCGAGATTAAAGCGGCGGCCAGTAAGGTGGGAGCTGACATATCAGGGGCGGAGATCATCAACCCGGCTAAGGCTCCGTTTTTTGACGATTTTGTACAAGCTTTTTACGAGATGCGTAAGAGTAAGGGGGTTGACTTGGATAAAGCCAAAAGTACTATGTTGGATCCCCTGTTCTTCGCTTCTATGATGGTTAAAATGGGTAAAGCCGATGGTAAAGTAGCCGGGGCCCAAAACACCACTGGTAATGTCTTGAGACCAGCCTTGCAGATTATCAAGACTGCTCCTGGAATTCCAGCTGTATCAGGAGCTTTTATTATGATTGTTCCCAACTGTGAGTACGGTGATGATGGTATATTTGTTTTTGCTGATTGTGCAGTTACCATTGATCCCACAGCCGAGCAATTAGCTGCTTTTGCCAAAGCCTCTGCCCTGACGGCAGTAGATTTGTGCGGTATGAAAGAGCCTAAAGTAGGCATGCTGTCATTCTCCACCAAAGGCAGTGCCAGCCATGAAACCGTAGATAAAGTGGTTGAAGCTACGCGCCTTGCCAAAGAAAAGTATCCGGAGCTGAAGGTGGATGGAGAATTCCAGTTTGACGCTGCTATCGTTCCCAGTGTGGGAGCATCCAAAGCTCCAGGAAGCCCTATTGCCGGTGATTGCAATGTACTGGTATTTCCCGATATAAATGCTGGCAACATAGGCTATAAGTTGGTGCAGCGTCTGGCCAAAGCTGAAGCTATTGGACCGATACTTCAGGGTCTGGATAAACCGGTCAATGATCTATCCCGTGGCTGCAGCGTTGAAGACATCGTAAATGTAGTCGCTATGACAGCCGTGATAGCTTAATAAGCGGGAAAAGGTGTATTTACCTGATTAGTATATTCAAACTTGAGGAGGTAAAAAAATGAAGGTACTGGTAGTGAATGCAGGGAGTTCTTCCATTAAGTATCAAGTGTTTGATATGACTGATGAGTCTGTTCTGGCTAAAGGCTTAGTTGATCGGGTGGGCATTCCGGGAACAACTCTTGAACATAAACCCGCTGGAAAAGATGAAGTAGTCATTAAGAGGGATTTGCCGGACCACACTGAAGGAATGAAACTAGTTCTGGATGTTCTGGTTAACCCTGAATACGGTTGTATCAAGAGCATGGATGAGATCGGCGCAGTAGGCCATCGAGTTGTTCATGGCGGTGAAGATTTTTCCGCATCAGTAGTCATTGATGACAATGTAAAAAAAGTCATTAAAGATTGCTTTGACATAGCCCCCTTGCACAATCCTCCCAATCTCATGGGAATTGAAGCCTGTCAGGCTTTAATGCCCAACGTGCCCCATGTAGCTGTATTCGACACTGCTTTTCACCAGACTATGGAACCTGCTAACTTTCTTTATGCCCTGCCCTATGAAGTATATGAAAAGCATAAGGTAAGGAGATACGGCTTCCATGGAACTTCACACTTTTATGTATCGCAGCGGGCAGCTGAAATGCTGGGCAAGCCTTACGAAGAGTGTAAGATAATTACCCTGCACATGGGTAATGGGGCCAGTATGGCTGCCATTAAGAATGGTAAAGTAGTAGACACCTCCATGGGATTCACACCCTTAGAAGGTCTGGTAATGGGAACCCGTTCTGGTGATATAGACCCGGCCATCGTATTCTTCCTTATGGAAAAACTAGGTTTAAGCGCACAGGAAGCCAATAATTATTTCAATAAGAAATCTGGTATGCTTGGGTTATCGGGTGTATCCAATGATTTAAGAGATATTCTGGAAGCTGCTAGTTCCGGTAATGAGAGGGCTCAAATTGCTCTGGAAGTTTACTACAACCGGGTTAAAGGGTATATCGGCAAATATGTCGCCAAGCTGAATGGATGCGATTGTTTAGTATTTACTGCTGGAGTTGGCGAAAACGGTTACGATGTACGGGAAAAGGTCTGCGAGGACTTGGATTATTTGGGCATAAAAATGGATGTGGAAAAGAACAAAGTCCGTGGCAAGGAAGTGGATGTGGCTGCTGAGGATTCTAAAGTACGCATCTTTGTTATTCCTACCAATGAAGAACTGGTCATTGCCCGGGATACCTACAACCTGGCGAAATAGCTTTAACAAGTATTTTTTTGAGGCGGGGTGACCCGCCTCATTTTTGTTAAAGCCCGGCTTTGTTGACAATACTAACTTCAGCAGACTATAATAAATCTGGTGTTTTTACGGGGTGTATGGTATGATTATCAACCTAAACAACCTAAAACTGCCTCCTAATCAGGCTCAGGATTTGCATTTTGAACAAAGAGGAAGTGCCGAATTGCTGGAAAGCTGGGGAGGTAAGTTTAAGCAGCCGTTTGTAGTTGATGGAATATTGCTATTTGATGGGAAAAACTATTTGGTACAGGGAAGTGTGCATACCCAGGTAGAGCTCGGTTGTTCTCGTTGTCTTAAGCCAGTTACCTATACTGTAAATGCTGATTTTTCGGCATTGTTGATTAAGGAATCTTTACAGGATGAAGCTGACCTGGTGGATGAAGATGTGGTAGTATATACTGGTGGCATGGCTGATCTGACTCCGCTAATAGAAGGAATCATTGTTTCTGAAATACCTATGAGCTTACTATGCAGCGAAGATTGTAAAGGTTTATGTGCGATCTGCGGCAGCAATCTCAATACTAAAGACTGTGGCTGCCGGGAAGATAATATCGATCCCCGCTGGGAGAAGTTAAAGCAGCTTACTTAGGGAAGGAGGTTTTAAGGTGGGAGTACCTAAGAGAAGGCAATCCCATACCCGTACCAGCAAGAGGCGGTCCGAGTGGAGGAAAATAGATAAGCCCGGTCTGGTCGAGTGTCCTCAGTGTCGTGAATTGAAAATGCCTCACCGGGCATGTCTTGCCTGTGGATATTATAAAGGTAAAAACGTTCTGTAAACTCTATACTAGTTGATAGAAAAGTAAGGTATGTAGTCTGTATGGTAGACTAGTAGCTTACTTTTTTTTTCAAAAGGAGGTTCTTATGCGTATTGCAGTTGATGCTATGGGTGGTGACCATGCACCTAGCGAAATCGTAGCTGGAGCTGTACAGTGGGTGCAGCACAATGAAGGCAGCCTAATTCTGGTTGGGCCAACCACTCAGCTGGAAAAAGAGTTATCACCTTATGATTACGACCACGCCAGGATCGAATTAGCCGAAGCCAGCCAAGTAATTGGTATGGAAGAATCCCCTGCCCAGGCCTTGAGGAGAAAAAAGGATGCCTCCATTGTGGTGGCAACTAAATTAGTTAAAGAAGGAAAAGCTGAGGCGGTAGTCTCATGCGGCAGTACCGGCGCGCAGATGGCGGCGGCGATTTTTATTCTCGGCCGATTGCCAGGTATAGAAAGACCACCTATTGCCACAGCATTACCAAACTCTAAAGGGAGCCAAACAGTATTGATTGATGTAGGCGCCAATGTTGACTGCCGTCCCCGCCAACTACTTCAGTTTGGCCTTCTGGGTAGCCTATATGCATCTTCTGTTTTAAACAAACCTCAGCCCCGTGTAGCGCTAATCAGCAATGGCCAGGAAGAAGGCAAAGGAAACCAACTGACTTTAGAAGCTTATGCTTTGTTGAAAAACCATAGTTCACTCAATTTTGTTGGTAATATTGAAGGACGAGAACTATTTGCGGATCAAGCTGATGTATTGGTCTGCGATGGATTTGTGGGCAATATTGTATTAAAAACTATTGAAGGTATGGCTATGTTTGTTGCTCAAGGAATTAGCCGGGAACTAGGAAAATTGCCTAATTTTTTTGCGGAGCTGGATTATACTCAGTATGGAGGTGCACCCTTACTAGGGATTGAAGGAATAAGCATAGTATGTCATGGTAGCTCACGCCGTGAAGCTGTTTACCACGGCATATGTGCTGCTGCAGACTGCGTGGAAAAAGGTATAATTGAATTACAGAAGGAGTCCCTTATAATGTTAGAGAAAGCCATATCCAACCAAAATAATCAGGAGGGATAAAATGCAGGAGTTTTTTGAACTTGCTTGCAAACTACTAGCCGAACAATTAGAAATAGATCCAGCTGATATTACAATGGAAACCACATTCGAGTCTATTGATGCAGATTCTATTGATGTTGTTGAAATGATTATGGCTCTGGAAGACATATATGATGTGGAATTTCCAGAGGAAGATCTGGAAGATTATCCTACCATGGGATTGTTGGTTAAGGCATTGTGGGACTATCTTGAACAGGTAAAGAATGAAAACAAGTGAGAAACACATAGCACAAACTTTCTTACAGGAACAGTTAGTTCCCTGTCAAAACTTAGATTTGATGACCACTGCCCTGACTCACCCATCTTATGCCCAAGAAAGCAATCTGATATCTAATAACCAGCGTTTAGAATTTTTGGGTGATGCCGTGCTTAGCTTTGTGGTGGCCGAATACCTGTATACCCATTATCCTCAACAAGCGGAAGGTGAACTTACTAAAATTAGGGCTAGGGTAGTGTGTGAACCAGCCCTCAGCAAGGTAGCGCGGCAGCTAAATTTGGGTAAATACCTGCTTTTGGGTAAAGGTGAAGAAAAATCTGGAGGAAGAAACCGCCAATCCATTCTGGCCGATGCTGTGGAAGCGGTTATCGGAGCGGTGTATCTTGACCAGGGTTATGAAGCTGCGCGTGACTTTATACTAGAATATCTAGAGGAAGACATCCAGAAAACAGAAGCAGGGGACCACTATGATTATAAATCCCGTTTGCAGGAATTAGTCCAGGGCAAATACCGTGACAATGTTTCTTATAGCATTTTAGAAGAGACCGGCCCTGCTCATGACCGCACCTTTGTGGCTGGGGTTTTCTATCAGGATCGCTTGCTGGCTACTGGCAAAGGACACAGCAAAAAAGAAGCTCAGCAAAACGCTGCTTCAAAAGTATTGAATGACAAGCAGTTGCTTAAGACCATTATTTCGGAGAAACTAAATGGATGAAACAAACCCGCAATATTGCCATCTTTATACCTCACCTGGGCTGCCCCTTCCGCTGTTGCTTTTGCCAGCAGCAAAAAATCAGCTCCGCTTGGCATCCGCCTTCCCTGGCACAGGTAAAACAGGATATTGAAACCGCTTTGCTGACCATACCACCAGAATGTGAAGTGGAGGTAGCCTTTTTTGGCGGTACTTTTACGTCCATACCGGAAAAGATGCAAAATGATTATTTGGAATGTGTCCAACCCTATCTGGACCAGGGCCAAATTAATGGCATAAGACTATCTACCCGACCGGATGCCATAGATATGAAAAGGTTAGAGGAGTTGAAACATCGCGGTGTAACCACTATAGAGCTAGGAGTACAGTCTCTTGATGAAGAGGTTCTAAAGCTTTCCCAAAGAGGTTATCAACCAGACCAAGTTATCCGATCCTGCCAAATGATTCATGCCGCCGGAATTAAACTGGGAATCCAGTTAATGATAGGCCTTCCAGGAGATAACTTGCAAAAAGACTTGGAGACTACCCGCCAGAGTATTGCACTGGCTCCTGCTATGGTACGCATATACCCCACACTGGTGATTGCCGGAACCCAATTGGAAGAAGCCTTTCGTGCCGGAAACTACGTGCCCTTAAGTCTAAAAGAGGCGGTAAATATAACTGCTGCTATGTATCTTCTTTTTACTCAAGCGCACATACCCGTAATTCGCATGGGTTTACATCCCAGTGAAGAACTGCAGGATTCTGATACCGTAGTGGCCGGCCCATTTCATCCCGCCTTTGGGGAACTGGTGCTGCAAAAAGTGGCCTTGGACCAGGCTCGTTGCCTACTGGATATGTATTTGCTACAGAATACTTCCAGGCAGTCTATCACCCTTTATTGCCCACCTCGTGAGTACTCTCAGTTAGTAGGGGCAAAGCGCTCAAATATAATCACTCTGCAAAAGGATTATGGCCTAGGTAGCTTGGCGGTCAAGCCTGAAACAAGCCTCCCCCCTGGAAGTTTGGGTGTAGGAGGTGGCCGTGGCCTGGAGGAGATACTCAGTCGAGAACAGTACCTGCAAACTCTATCTATATATGAATCAGCCGACATACTCTAATAAATAGTGGTCATGGTCCTGCACAAGGGTTTTAGCTACTGTCTGTCTAATTATTCCTTAGCAAGATAGAAAGGAAACCTTATGAAGGATAGAATATTAGAGCGACTCAGGATAGCATATCCGGACTTTGTTTCTGGTGCTGACTTAGCTCAGAGCCTGGGAATCAGCCGGGTAGCGGTGTGGAAACATATGGATGCTCTTAAACAAGCAGGTTATGATATTGCGGCCCAAAAGGGTAAGGGGTATCGCCTCAACGATGCTGAACAGGTCTTAATACCATCCTTGCTCAAAAAGCGATTTCACCATACCCAGTGGGGGACTCCCCTTTACTATGCAGAGCGAATTGAATCGACTAACCTGTGGGCTCGTCGTCTCCTGGCAACTGAGCCCATTCCGGAAGGGGCTGTGGTATTAGCAGGAATGCAGACCGGTGGTCGAGGACGACTAGGACGCACTTGGTCTTCTCCTCAAGGGGGATTGTATTTTAGTATTATTTTGCGACCCACTCTAGACTTGCAGCGAGCATCTCTTCTATCATTAGTGCTGGCCGTGGCTTGCGCCCAATCCCTGGAAAGATTTATTAACTATCCCTGCAGAATCAAGTGGCCTAATGATGTAATGATCGATGGCCTAAAGGCAGGAGGTATCCTGCTGGAAGCCAGCGGGGAGATGGATCGACTGGACTATGTTGTGGCGGGTGTGGGCATTAATGTTAACTTATTCCGCCAGGATTTCCCAGAAGAGATGCTCGGTCTAGCTACTTCACTGGCTATGGCTACCGGACGGAACCATGATCTAAATACATTACTGGCTCATTTATTGGAAGATTTGGCCCGGGATTATTATCAATTTCTGGACAAGGGATTTGAGTACTATTTGGAGCTCTACAAAGAGTACTGTGTCCATCTCTTTCAGCCCATTATTGTTAATACAGGGAAAGGCAGAATCGAGGGTATTCACAAAGATGTAGATGTTAATGGCAGCTTGTTAATTGAGGTTAATGGCGAGAGTATTCCTATAAGCACTGGAGACGTTCAATTGATTCATTACCAGGAGGAATAATTGTGCACTTAAAACGCATGGAATTAAAAGGTTTTAAGTCTTTTGCTGACCATACGGAGATATTTTTTCAGCCTGGCATTAATATTATAGTAGGCCCTAACGGATGCGGTAAAAGCAATGTGGTGGATGCCATCCGTTGGGTCATGGGAGAGGCTAATATCCATACTATTAGAGGTCAACGCAATGAGGATATCATATTCAACGGTACTGACCAAAACCGGGCTTTGGGTATGGCTAGTGTAGAGATAACCCTGGATAATAGTGATCGCCTGTTAGGAATCGATATGGCAGAGATTTCCATATCGCGAAAACTATTTCGCTCGGGTGAAAGTGAGTATCATCTTAATCGTACCCGGGTGCGCCTGAAAGATATCCAGGCTCTCTTTATGGGAACGGGAGTGGGAAAACGGGGATACTCAATAGTCGGGCAGGGAGAGTTGGAACAGGTATTGAATGGACATCCTCTGGATCGCCGCTTGTATTTGGAAGAGGCATCGGGAATAAGCAAGCATCGCCAGCAACGGGAAGAAGTTCTACGCAGAATTGCTAATACCAAAGCAGACCTGGTAAGAGTACAGGATATCTTAAATGAACTGAGCAGCCATAAAGAGCAGGTATATGAAAAAGCTCAAAAGGCTACAGCTTATAAGAAATTGTTAGAGGAACACCGCAGTATTGAAAGGGCTTTATTACAATACGAACTCCTGCGAATCGATGCTGCCCTTAAGCAACGCAATGGTGAAAATGAGCTGCTGCAGGATAAAATTCATTCTATTTCCCAGCAGGTTGATGAAATGACCACCCAGTTGGAAAGGATGAACCAATCCATAGAAGCCAGACGGGCTTTAATAGAGCAGTTGAAAGAGCAACGTTATGGACAAGAAACCAGTATTCAATCCCTGCTCACGGAATTAAAACTGAGTGAAGAGCGTCTGAAAAATGCTCAAGAAAGAATACAGGTAGCAACCGAGGACCGGCTTAAATATGAGCAAATGGGAGAAAGTATCAGTACTGATCTGGCTAGAGTAAGGGAAGAGTTTAAGCAGGAATCCCATATGCATCAATTGAAAGTACAATCCTTGCGCGAGCTCCTTATTAAAGAGGAGCAACTGGTTGAACAGATCAAACATTATGAAAGCAATTTAGAACAGATCAAAACAGAATTATTCCAGGCCAGAAACGAAGAGAGTACAACTCGCAATCAGATTAGAGCTGGAGAAGAGAAGTTGACCCGGTTAAAGGAAAGGTATCATCGCTTTGAGATTCAAAAAGAAGAGCTGATAATGCAACAGCAACGAGTTGGTGAAGAGCTGCAGCGCTGTCACCAGCAAATTATGGAAATAAAATCCCGAACCGGTCAAATGGAGTTGGAGATGACCAACTATGGAGAAGAAAATTCTAGATTAACAACCCAACTAAAAAAAACAGAGACCCAACTAGCTGATTTACAACGCCAGCGCATGAGAATAGAAAATGAGCTTTTAGCCATCCAGGAGCGGCAGAAGGCGAGAGTGGGCTATGCCAGTGGAGTTAAAATGTTGATGCAGGAAGACCACAGAGCCATGTTCCCCGGCATAATCGGTGTAGTGGGAGAGATGATCGAGGTTCCTATTGGTTTGGAAGTAGCTATTGAAACTGCCGCAGGCAAGGGTTTGGAAAACATAGTAGTAAGCCAGGTAAGTGAAGCCCGCCAAGCTATTGAGTACTTGAAGGTAAAAAAAGCGGGCCGGGTGACATTTCTACCTTTGGATGTACTTAGACCAGTTCCTATGAACGACAAAGAGATTAAGGCTGTTCAAAACTACCCAGGTGTAATCGGGTTAGCAGCACGTCTGGTAAGCTGTGCAAGAGAAATTCAACCGGCAGTAGACTATCTGTTAGGAAGGGTCCTGATAGTTGAAGATATGGACAGCGGCATCAATTTATTGAAGCAAGAACGCATTTCCTGGCGCATGGTTACCCTGGAAGGGGAAAGCTTTGCCGTTGGGGGAGCCTTAACCGGCGGACTTAAAAGCCGCCAGCCCGAAGGTCTTTTACAGCGACGTCAGGCAGAAAGATCTTTGCTAACCTCCCGGCAAAACATCGATAAGGATATTATGTCCTGTCAAGGGCAGATTGATAGCTTTAGACAGCAGTTGGCAGAGGTTAATAAATATATAGAGCGACTGCATAGCAGTATTACTGAAGATAGAATTCATGTGCAGCTTTTGGAGCAGCAGAACAAAGAGTATGAGCAGCAGTTGGAACGACTAAAGGATGATAAAAGCATTTGCGAAGCTGAGATAGCTGATGCGGTCCAGCAGATTAAGGAGTTAGAAGAAGAGATACTCAGCCTTAAGCAGAAATTACAAGAGCGGGAAATACGCAGTAATGAGTTGACCCAGGCCTTAGAACAAAGTCGCCTAAGTGGGGAAGATTCTCGACGAGAAATAGAAATACATCGTGCCCGGGTGGCCTCCTATCGCGAACAGCTGGAGATCAAAGACCGGGAATTGGAGAACCTGCAGCGCAGTATGGAACAAATGGAGCAGATAGATCAATCTTACCGGCAGTCAGCTCAGGATGCCCAGATCCTTTATCAAAAGCTGACCCAGGAAATCAAACGGGAAGAGCAGCGTATTGCTGAATTAGAACAGGTTATTGCCCAAGGCCGAACTCAATTACAAAAGATAAATGGAAAACTTGAAAAGGAACAGCAAGCTGAGGCTGAAGAGCGTCAAAATGCGGAAACTATAAGCAGCCGTGTAGAACCAGTTAAGCAGGAGTTGGCACATGCACAGCAGCGCATTCATCAAAATGAACTGCTGGTAGCTCGTTTAGAAACAGAACAGCAAGGATTGATGAAGCGGTGGACAGAAAGGTTTGCCGGGGAAGATTATAAAAACGCTGTACCTAATGAAATAAAGGAAGGAGTACGTGAACGGCGCAAGCAACTGGCAGAAATAGAAGCACAAATGGCGCAGTTGGAACCGGTTGATCTCACAGCTATCCAAGAATATCAACAAATCTCTGAGCGCTATGAGTTTCTCTCTCAACAAGTTGAAGATCTAACCGAGGCAGAAAAATCATTAGGCAGCCTGCTAAGAGAGACGGAAAACCTGATGATGAAAGACTTCCTGCAATTTCTTGAGATAGCCAATCGAAGTTTTCAAGAAACTTTTACCGAAATGTTTAACGGCGGAGAAGCCTCTCTAGTTTTGCAAAACCAAGAAGAAACCCTGGATGCCGGTGTGGACTTTGCCATTAAACTACCCGGGAAAAAAGTACAATCCCTTAATTTACTATCGGGTGGTGAACGGGCTTTAACATGTATAGCGTTTATTTTTTCCCTATTAAAGCTAAAACCTACGCCTTTTTGCCTATTAGATGAAATTGATGCGTCTTTGGATGAAACAAATTTGATACGCTATACCCAGTTCTTGAAGAGCATGGCCGAACGAATGCAGTTTGTAATAGTAACTCACCGGCAAGCTACCATAGAGTGTGGTAATCATCTTTATGGTGTGACTATGCCCGAAAAGGGCATTTCTAAGATATTTACTCTAGACATGAGTCAGGCGGAAATCCTGGCGGGATAGATAAAAAAGAGGTGGACTACACGTGGCAATTTTTGATCGATTTAAAGGAAAAAAAACAGAAGAAGGGGCCCAGCAGGCTATCGGGAAGGGAGAGACCGGGGTAGGCAATAATAAAACCTTGCCGGCTGACCAGGAAGAGAAAACCCTTAATAATGAAAAGACGGGCTGGCTACAACGATTCAAAAGGGGTCTACAAAAAACCCGGCAGAACCTGAGTGGACGGCTGGAGTCATTAATCGTTCGTGCTAAACGCATTGATGATGATTTTTGGGAGGAGCTGGAAGAAATATTAATCCAGGCTGATGTAGGGGTAAATACCTCCCTAGCCTTGGTGGAAAAAGTACAGTATGCGGTTAAGAAACAAAAACTCCAGGAACCTGAGCAGGTGCTGGAACTGATTCGTCAGGAAGTTGTTAACTTCCTGACACTTGAAGAAAGCAGCGAGCTGTGTCTAAATTCTTCAGGTCCTTCCGTCATTTTGGTGGTAGGAGTTAACGGGGCCGGCAAGACTACATCTATAGCCAAACTGGCTCACCAGTTCAAACAAGAGCATAAGCGGGTGCTGCTGGCCGCGGGAGACACATTTCGGGCAGCTGCTATTGATCAGCTGCAGATATGGGCAGATCGTATAGGTGTGGATATCATAAAACATCAAGAGGGTGCGGATCCGGGAGCAGTAGTGTATGATGCTATGAACGCAGCCCAGGCACGCCGGGCAGACATACTGATCATTGATACAGCTGGGCGTCTACAGAATAAAACTAATCTAATGAAAGAGATTGGCAAAGTTCGTAAAATCATTGAACGGGAGATGCCGGGGGCTCCTCATGAGGTTCTGCTGGTTGTGGATGCCACTACCGGACAAAATGCCATAAGCCAGGCAAGGCTTTTTGCCGAGGCTACTGGAGTTTCAGGGATTATTCTGACCAAGCTGGATGGTACAGCTAAAGGAGGCATTGTGCTAGCCATTGCTCACGAACTAAAAATTCCCGTCAAATTCATTGGTATTGGCGAGGGAATGGAAGATTTGAGACCCTTTGCGGCGGATATGTTTGCCGCTGCTTTATTTGACCGCAGTTCAGAAGCCGAAGCATAACAATTTGAAACAAGGAGGAAATAGTACATGGTATTAACGGCTATTATTGGAGGAACTGGTGTATATGATCCCGGCCTTTTAGATAATATCAAAGAACACATTCAAGATACCAGTTACGGAACAGTGAAAATTTTACTGGGAGATTATCAAGGTCAGCGGGTTGCTTTTATACCCCGGCACGGCACGGAACACAAGGTACCTCCTCATCTGGTAAACTATAGGGCTAATATTAAAGCCCTTCAGGAGATTGGGGTTAAAAACATCATTGCTACTGCTGCAGTAGGATCACTGAGCTCTGATTATAAACCGGGTTCTTTTGTTCTGGCTGATCAGTTCCTCGATTTTACCCGTACCCGTAAAACCACATTTTATGAGGGTGGTGACCAAGGGGTGATCCACTGCGATATGACTGTTCCTTACTGCCCGGACTTGCGGCAGGCCTTGGTAAAAGGTGGAAACGAGATTAATATTTCCGTATTTAATGGAGGTACTTATGTATGTACGGAAGGACCTCGTTTCGAAACAGCTGCCGAAATAGCTATGTTTAAGCAGTTGGGGGGGCATTTGATTGGCATGACCAGTGTTCCGGAAGTATGTTTAGCTCGGGAATTGGGTATCTGCTACGCCAATATCTCCATCGTTACTAATTATGCAGCCGGTATATCCGCTGGCATCCTTACTCATAGTGAAGTAGTAGAGATGATGTCCAACCGCATTCAACAGGTTAGGGAATTGATAATGCGTAGTATCAAGCATATATCTGTTGCGCCCCAATGTGACTGCGCTCGTATTTTGGAAGAAACAGGAGTAAAGGCTAAATGATAAAAACTATTATCTGGGAAAATGAACAACTTGTGATTCTTAACCAAAACAAGCTGCCGGAAGAAGTAATCTATGAGCCATGTAATTCGGTTCATGAGGTAGCCGAGGCTATAAAAACCCTAAAGGTGCGAGGTGCTCCTTTGATAGGAGTAACAGCCGCTTTTGGATTGGCTTTGGGAGTAACCCAATATGAGGGTTCCTTTGAGAATTTTCACCAGTATTATACATCCATTCGTGAAGAACTGGCGGCTACCCGCCCAACTGCCGTGAATCTATTCTGGGCACTGCAGCGTATGGATGGTGTCTATCATAAAAACTCTCATAAAAGCCCAGCTGAATTAGGAAGACAGATGTTAGATGAAGCCCAAGCCATGTATGAAGAGGACATCAATACGAATAAAATGATCGGTGAACATGGAGCCCAGCTACTTGACAAACCCAGCCGGGTTTTGACAATATGCAATGCTGGTGCTTTGGCTACCTGCGGATATGGCACGGCCTTGGGGGTTATACGCACGGCCTATAAGCAGAATAAAATTATACAGGTTTGGGCCTGTGAGACTCGTCCCGTTCTCCAGGGAGCTCGCCTGACAGTTTGGGAGCTTATGCAGGACAAAATTCCAGTAAAACTAATAACTGATAATATGGCCGGTTACATTATGCAACTAGACCAGGTAGACGCAGTAATAGTGGGGGCAGATCGTATAGCTGCCAATGGTGATACCGCTAATAAAATCGGCACCTATACTCTGGCGGTTTTGGCCAAGTATCATCATATTCCTTTCTATGTTGCTGCTCCCCAGTCAACTATAGACCGATCTCTTGCTTCGGGCCAGGATATACCTATTGAGGAGCGAGCAGCGGAAGAAGTGCGTTCTATCCGCGGTGTGTCCGTGACCGTAAAAGACGTTGAGGTGTTTAATCCCGCTTTTGACGTTACTGATAACAGTCTTATTACCGGCATAATTACCGAAAAGAAAGTCTTGAGACCCCCTTTTGAACATAGCCTCAGACTTTAATTTCAAAGGAGTATAACCCCACCATGAAATATATGGAGAAACGAAAGCAAATCATCAGTATAGGCCAGGAAATCTATCGACAGCGATTAGTGGCTGGGACCTGGGGAAATGTCAGCTGTCGCTTGGCAGCCAGCAATTATATATTAATCACTCCCAGTGGTATGCCTTACGATTCTTTACAACCGCAGGATTTGGTAGTGTTGGATGCAGACGGTACCATAGTAGAAGGAAATCGTAAACCTTCGTCCGAATCTCCATTACATGTGCATATTTATCATGAGCGCCCAGAGGTGGGAGCCATTGTGCATGTCCACAGTCCCTGGGCCTCAGCTTATGCCGTAGCCCGTCAACCTATTCCTATGATACTGGAGGAAAGTGCTCAGGTTTTAGGTGCCAGTGTGCCAGTAGCTTCCTATGCTCATGCCGGTAGCAAAGAACTGGCTTATTCAGCCTGTGCAGCTTTAGGAAAGGAACATAAGGCCGTTTTATTGGCCAATCATGGTCTGGTCGGATTGGGCCAGGATCTAGAAGAAGCTTTGTTAGTGTGTGTGATAGCCGAGAAAACGGCTATGATTGGAGCAATAGCTCGAACCCTGGGAACCGTAAATAGCTTATCTGCTGAAGATATTAACTATCTGCAACAATCTTTCCAGCACTACGGGCAACCCCAGGAAGAACATTAATATAGACCGGAGGTAAAGGTATGAGGATTTTACTGCAAAATATTACTATTTTGCCTATGACCAGCCCGAAGGAGATTATTGAGAAAGGATATGTAATAATTCAAGACCAGGTGATTGTAGCGGTGGGACCAGGAGATCCTCCCCTAGGAGAGTATGACCGGGTGATTGATGGCACTAATCAGCTGGTAATGCCTGGACTTATCAATACTCATACACATGCCGCCATGACCTTGCTGCGCAGTTATGCCGATGACCTGCCTTTAATGGAGTGGCTGGAAACAAAGATTTGGCCGATGGAGGACCGTTTAACTGGGGATGACATATATTGGGGCACAATGTTAGCCATAACAGAGATGATCAAATCAGGTACTACAACTTTTACTGATATGTATTTTCATATGGACAGAGTAGCTGAGGCAGTTGAGGAATCCGGGATAAGAGCTGTTTTGTCAAGGGGAATGATAGGAATTGGTCCTGAGAATCAGCTGGCTTTAGAGCAGTCCCGCCAATTTATACAGGATTGGCAAGGGGGAGCACAGGGAAGGATTACTGTGATGCTGGGACCCCATGCACCCTATACCTGCCCGCCGGACTATCTCAAACAGGTATTAAGCTTGGCCCAAGAAACCGGCGTGGGAATCAATATTCATGTAGCCGAAACCCTCGACGAAATGGATACCATTAAGGGTGATTACGGTATGTCTCCGGTAGCTTTGCTGGAAAAAACGGGAGTGTTTGAAGTCCCGGTATTAGCCGCCCACTGCGTCCATGTTAACGACGAAGATATAGCTATATTAAAAGAATATGGTGTCGGTGTAGCTCATAACCCAGAAAGCAATATGAAACTGGCCAGTGGTATTGCCCCCGTACCGCGCATGTTAGAGGAGGGAATTGCCGTGGGCCTGGGTACTGACGGAGCATCCAGCAACAATGATTTGGACATGCTGCAGGAAACCCGCACTTGTGCCTTATTACATAAAGTGAACAGCATGAATCCCACCGTACTTCCAGCTGAACAGGTTTTGAGCATGGCTACTAGCCTGGGTGCTAAAGCACTGCACCTAGAGGACCAAATCGGCTGTTTGGAGCCTGGATATAAAGCGGACATGATATTAATAAACCTGGACCAGCCCCATATGACGCCCCGTTATGATTTGATAGCCAATCTGGTTTACGCGGGAAAAGCCAGTGATGTGGATACAGTGATTATCGATGGGAACATCGTGATGGAGAACCGTCAACTCGTAACCATAGACGAGAAGAAGGTTCTCCATCAGTGTAGGGAAATAGCCCGGCGTTTGGTGCAAAATTAGTTAGCAGATTAAGAATCTACTTTCCAGCCCTGGCGATAGTGGGTTCCGTCACAAAAAGGCCGTTTCCCACTAAGACCACAGCGGCATAGGGATGTTTTACCGGTCTGATGAGTGATACTACCGTCCACATTCTTTAATTCGTATTCACCTTCTATAACTAACGGGCCGTTGCGTATGACTTTTATACTCAAAGAAGGAGCAGCGGCAGTAGTTTTATAGTCTTTGGCACCAGGACCATTACCAAGGTCGGGGTTTACCAAGGACCCGGGAGGCAGGGAATACTTCAAAGCACCAGAAGGACAGTTATCGATAGTGCGTATAATATCTTCCGGGCTGGCAGCCGCAACATTGACCCAAGGCTTTTGTTGTAAATCGAATACCTGTGGGAGTTGGTTTAAGCACACTGCCGAGTGAGAACAGCGGTCTGGTTCCCAATATACCACAATATCTTTCGTGCGATATTCTTTCATCACTTGGACTCCTTTTGGTATTTATTTCTTTCTTAATACTACTCTTAATGTCAATCTGTGACAAGAAAGAGGTGGGCTATGGTACCGGTGATAGCCTTTGTAGGCAGGCATAATTCTGGAAAAACCACGATTCTTGCCAAAGTAATTAATATTTTACAGCTGCGGGGTATAAAAAGCGGGGTAATCAAGCACAGTCACCACTCTCCGACCCCGGATAACCATGATTCAGGAAAACTGTTTGCTGCCGGGGCTGAGCAAGTGTTTTTAAGTACCCCTTATGTGAGCTTGCTGTATAGAAGGGAAGAAGAGAAACGCCTGGATACAATAATCGAGCAGATTAATCTCCAGGTTGACATTATATTTTTGGAAGGATATAAAAAGTCCCAACATCCTAAGATCGAAATTATCAGACAGGAGGTTGATGCTCACCCTTTAGGGGTCAGCAATGTTATAGCCCGTGTTACCGATGGTGATGGTTTTGAAGACCAAATACCGCTGTTTCGATTTGGCCAGGAAGCTGAATTGGCGGATTTCCTTGTGCAGAAGTTTATTAAATTAGATGTTGACAGCTCAGGAGGTGGTGCGGATGCCTAGAAGACCAAAATGCCGTCGGGTTGGTCATGTACCTAGGGTTAATTATTTTAAGCCAGCCGGAGTTCCAGTTGTGGACCTAGAAGAAGTAATCCTAAAAATTGAAGAAGCGGAAGCACTGCGGCTAAAAGACCTGCTCGGTCTTGAACAGGTTGAGTGCGCTGAATTAATGGGAATATCCCGCACTACGTTTCAGCGTATTCTGGTGGATGCCCACCGAAAGGTTGCTGATGCCATTATTCATGGAAAGGCATTGATGGTACAGGGGGGGAACTATCATTATGATCAAAATTTCGGGGGGGGGGGAAAAATAAAAACCAGGCAGGGACGTTTTTTCGGTTAGACTAATAGTGCAGTATAGATGTACCCAACTGGTGTAACAGAAAAAACTTCCTGCCTGATATAATTTTTAGGTGACTTGGTTTTCGTCGTGGTTGGTATAACCTTGTTCAACATAGGCTCATGAAATATATATGGTAAAGGAAAAACTATTTATAACATAACCATTGGTTATATTACTGAGAACTTAGTCTTATTTCACCGCTTCCTTCGAGATTATACCCGCCCAATGAAGTGACTCGTTCGATAAATTCCTGACTTTTAATAATCTTAATCAAAAGCTCAAAATGCTCGGGGTCAATAAGATCAGGCAATATACATAATTCATAGGTCTCTTCAGCCAAAGGAACAAAGTCGAGATTCAAAACGTTGGCACTGGCATAAACTCCCATACCTACATCGCAGGCATCATTAGCTACAGCTGCGGCTACTGCCAGATGAGTGTATTCTTCATGGTTGTATCCGTAAATATTTTCTGATTTGAGGTTTTCCTTTTCCAATAGAAAATCCAACAGAACTCTGGTTCCAGATCCCTTTTGACGGTTGACGAAACGGACCTTAGAGCGGGCAAGGTCGGCCAAATTCGTAATATTAAGAGGATTGCCGGCTTTAACAATCAGACCCTGCTGACGCCTGACTAGGGTGAGAAGCTTCCAGTTTGTATTTGGAAGATAACGCTTAAGATAGCTGGTGTTGTAATCTCCGGTCTGAGGGTCAAGTAAGTGTATACCGGCCAAATGGGTTTCCTGGCGCCTCAGTGACATAATTCCACCCATGCTGCCCACATTACTAGATATAAGGCGTATGCCATAGTGCAGTTGCAGCAGATCAGCTAATATATCTATAGCTAGATCATGACTGCCGATACACACTATAGTATTATCAATAGTGTGACGGGACCGGTGTAAAACCACTGGTGTTAATTCCCCGGCCTCCAGTCCTTCATTGCCGCGAGGGATGCGAATGAAACCATCTGATTTAGTCAGACTAGTGGTTATCCCTGCTCCCCGATTTAGTGGGTAAGCGTAATAGCTATTGGGGAGGCGGGCACAATTCACATAAACATATTCATCTACCCCAGCATGGGAGGGTAGCTTGCGCGCGATTTGACATTGTATAGATACTTCCTCAGGTTCACTTATGCCTTGTCTGGCAAATAAGGCTGGCCGGGCCAAAAGATGGAAAACCAGTTGGGCTGATACTGGATATCCTGGAACACCAATAACCGGTTTGTCTTTAATTGAACCTAGAATAGCTGGTTTTCCAGGCCTGATTGCCAGACCATGAACCAATAGCTCTCCCAGTTCATCAATAATAACAGCAGTGTAATCCTCACGGCCCACTGACGCCCCGGAACAAATAACCAGCATGTCCACTTGCTCAATCATCTCTAAAACGGCTTTTTTTATCTGTTTCCGGTCATCAGCCACGATTTTATGGCGAAGAGGAAGAGCACCACACTGTTGGCAGAGTCCGGCTAACATATGGCTATTTGATTCTACGATTTCTCCAGGTGCCATATCGACAGAACCGTAGTTCACCAACTCAGTACCGGTTGGAATAATGCCAACTATCGGCTGGGCTATGACCTCAATTTTATCTACTGCTGCTGTGAGCAAGGCTGCCTGCTCAAAAGGACCAATTCTGGTATAACTGGGTAGGAGCAAGTCCTGAGCTACCATGTCTTCACCGATAGAGCGTATGTGCTGCCAGGGGACGGCTGGCTTGATTATACTAACACCATTGTTTTCATAATTAACGTCTTCTATCATTATTACCGCATCAAAATTATTAGGAACATAATCCCCTGTATCAACTTCCACGTAGTGGTCTGGCTTTATGACAACGGGTGTTCTTTCCGTAGCACCGTAAGTGTCGGCAGCCCGTACAGCAATACCATCCATAGCTGCTGCGGGGTAGTGAGGAGATGAACGGCGGGCATAAATCGCTTTGCTGGTGATGCGATTTAGTGCAGATTCCACAGCAATTGTTTCCGTCAAAGGAGAACAAAAACCTATAGAACTAAGATGGTTCATCCATAATTGGCGCGCTTCATCTAATGGCATATTCTCTATGTAAATCTTGCGTTGCAATTAAAATGTCCTCCCCTAAGATTATTCCTTCAATGGTTAAATTTAGCATATAAATAAAGCATATGCCACTGCAGTCGCGATTTGCCCCTGACCAATAGTGGTATATAATGGGGTACATGTAAGAGTAATTATTGAGGTGCTTTTGGATGAGTGAATTTTTGAAAGTGGTTACCGTTCCAGAGGCTTTGCAGTCAATAGCTTTATCCTTACCCGAAAGAGATTCAGAAACTATTGATTTGCCATCTGCCCTGGGAAGAGAACTGGCCGATGCAGTGTACAGCCCGGAACCCATACCAGCCTTTACCCGTTCAACTGTGGATGGTTATGCTGTCAAAGCTGCAGATACCTTTGGATGTAGCGAGTCTTTGCCTGCTTTTTTAAACTATCAGGGAGAAATACAAATGGGACAAAAGCCTGACTTGGAGATTATGCCAGGTCAATGTTGCTGGATTCCTACCGGGGGGATGCTGCCTTCCGGAACTGATGCAGCTGTAATGGTTGAGTATACTGAGCGTTTGGGTGATGATACTGTTTTGGTTTATAGACCGGTCGCTCCTGGTGACCATATAATGCAGATGGGAGAAGATGCCGCTCAAGGGAGTCTTCTGCTCGGCAAAGACCACTGCCTGCGTTCTCAGGATTTAGGCCTGCTGGCTTCGGCTGGAGTTGAACAGGTGAATGTTAAGAAAAAATACCTGGTTGGCATTATATCAACTGGTAATGAAATTGTAGCTCTGGGCTCTTATCCTCAGCCGGGGCAGGTTAGAGATGTAAACAGCATATCTTTGGCAGCAGCCGTTCAGTCGTCGAATGCCATTGCTAAAACATATCCGATAATACCTGATAACCAGGATATGCTATATGAAGCTGTGGCAACAGCCTGCAGTGAAAACGACTGGGTATTAATATCAGGCGGCAGTTCAATAGGTACTAAAGATATGACTCTGAAGGTATTGATGAGTTTCCCTCAGGCCCAACTACTTTTTCACGGCATAGCAGTTAAGCCAGGTAAACCTACCCTGGCAGTTAAAAATGGAACCAAGCTGGTGGTGGGTTTACCTGGTCATCCGGTTTCTGCTTTGACCATGTTTGGGGTAGTGTGCAAACCATTCCTGGATGCAAAACCAGCCTCGCAGTTAACAGCGATAGCCGGAGTCAATATAGCCTCCCAGGCTGGCCAGGATGATTATGTAGCCGTTTATCTGGAAGAAAAGAATGGTCAAATGGTTGCCCAACCCTTACTGGGAAAATCAGGGCTGATGACTATTCTTTCCAAAGCAGATGGTTATATTCATATTGGTTACCAGCAGCAGGGCGTCTATTGTGGTGAAACCGTTGTAGTTACTAGATTTGACTAGAGGCGGTGCTATATATAATAATGGCCCAGATGAGTTTGGATGAGGCAATTGCAAGATGCCAGTGTGAAGTTAGGTTAGTGGCAACTACCAGGGAAAATACTACCAGCGCATGGCTTCTAAACCAATCCTTAGTTTTTAATCTTCCTGGTCATCCTACCAGAGGCTATATTCTGTTTCATGCGATGATATGACCAGTACTCAATTATTTGAGCGGACTTAGGCCGGCCAACGAAAGGTGGATGTTACTGCCTTTAAATCAGGCCAATATAAAGAGACCGCCCCATCGATGTCTGTATAGGGGAGTATTAACCATCACTTCTGAGGGAGAATGCCAGCTGGTTCCTTCAAATTTGCGGTTAGAACAACCTGGATGGGAGGTTATTGCCGACATACCAGGCTTAGACCAACAAGATGAAAGTAATTGTCGCTGTCTGCTGGTAAGTGATGAACAGGCGCTGATTAGTCATTGAGCAGTGATTGAATATCCTCTTTTAGCTCTTCACACTTCTGGTTTAGAGCGGAATAATCCATGGCTTTAATATAAATATCCTCCAGCTGATCATGCAGGTGTTTAGCCAACTCTATCCACTCTATAGCCTCATTGACCCCGCTGTCCATTCGGTCTTGGGCCAGGGCGATTCGTTTTGCATAAGGGTTGAGGGAGTCGGGAGGCAGAAGCCCATCAAAATCTAATTGCCGTCTATATCGTATAGTGGCAAGGTGCTCAGCATAGGGAAACAAATAATCACTTGTATTCATCAAAGCCCGGTTGTATTCCGGCAGGAAGATTATATCAACTGAGAGCGGATCCAAGGGATTATGATATATCTCAGCATTTATCCCCAGTAGTTCAAGGGTATGAACTACGTGTTCCATCAAATTCTCAACACCGCTGCCGGGACTTCCTTTAACGGCAAATATATCGGTATCTGCTGCGATTATGTGGTCTGGTTTTAATACTATACCTACCGGGGTTATAGCTCCGGCAAACAAATGGCGCATGTAAGCATCTTCGGCTGCCGCTGTTCCCTGCAAAAAATCCTCGGTTAAAGCCAGAGCGTTGCGGTAGACTATTTTTTTATCGCGAACTTTTTGCAGATATACCGACCATTCTTCCAAGGCTAGATAGGACTCTTTCAGGCGATGATAGGCCCGCTGAAAGCAGAAAGATATTTGCTCGCTAATATCGATAACCCTGGATCTCTGCCCAGCTATGAGGTGATGCTGCCAGTATTGCCCCAGATCGATTATTTCATCTACGGCTCCCGGATTTTGCGGGTCAATTATATGGGGAGCCGTGCCATCCAAAACAGCGGCTTGGTGAGATCCTATCACGATGCCATCTAGTGATTCTGGATCGGAAGAACACCAGTGATACTCAATATCATAATCCCGGTCCAGGAAACACTGGGCTATTTCCTTCATAAAATGGGATTTTCCTACCCCTGGTCCGCCTTTTAATATGAATTTTCGCTTAACGGTAGGTCTCACCAAGTAGTGGTAAAATGAATAAAAGCCCAGACGGCTGTTTCCGCCGGGGAAAAAGTGACGCGACTTACCCATAAAATTCGCCTCCCAAATAGTTTAATGGTGAAGAACTATGTATTATGTATATGTAGTAATAAAAAATTTAAGTTCACTAATATTTGACTGGTTATTATTGGGCATTGGGAGTCAATTTTTGCTTAGTTTAACTGATAGGAGCTCAACTTATTTATATGGGGAGGATTAAATGTCAAAAAACTGGAAGATAGAACCGGTTGATTCTCAGACCGTCCAGCTGTTGAAAGGGACTTTACATATTTCTGAATTGCTGGCTTCAATTCTTGTGCGACGGGGAATAACTGATCCGGGAGAAGCCCAGTATTTTTTGTTTGCTGATCGTAAGGATTTGCTTTCCCCCGAAGAGATTCCGGGTTTACCGGCTGCGGTGCAGCGAATTGAGGAGGCTATAAAGAAAAAGCAAAGAATTGTGGTATATGGTGATTATGATGTGGATGGAGTGTGCGGTATTGTAATCCTGCTGGAATGTTTGCAAGCCCTGGGGTCTCAGGTGCAACACTATATTCCTGACCGATTCGAGGAGGGCTACGGTTTAAACGTAGCCGCGGTAGAAAAGCTAGCTAGTCAAGGTACGCAGATGTTGATTACGGTAGACTGCGGCATAAACTCGGTGGAGGAAGTTGCTCGAGCTAATGAATTGGGTATGGAAGTAATAATTACTGATCACCATACCCCAGAGACAATCCTACCTGAAGCTACCATCATCGTTAATCCCCGTTTGGGAGCACCGGAAAAATGTATAGATCTGTGTGGTGCAGGAGTAGTTTTTAAGCTGGCACAGAGTCTGGGATCAGACCTAGTATCTAAAAGGCAACTTGATGAATGGATAGAGCTGGCTGCTCTGGCCACCATAGCAGATATAGTGCCCTTACGTGGAGAGAATCGAATTTTGGTCAGAGAGGGCTTGGCCAGCATGAAGAACACGGAACGTCCTGGACTAAAAGCTCTGTTACGGGAAAGTAAAATAATAGGGCAAGATCTGCAAACTTATCATGCAGCATTTATTATAGCACCGCGGTTAAATTCTGCGGGTCGTCTAAAGAGCGCTAGTTTGGCCGTTGATTTATTAATGGCCCAAGATGAAAGTTATGCCTACACAATAGCCAGGGAATTGTGTTTCTTAAACGAAGAGCGTAAGAGAATTGAGCAGGCTGTGGTGGAGGAAGCTGCAGCGAGTGTTGACAATATGGATGAAGCTGCTAGGCAAGGTATACTTATGGTGGATGGGGAATTCTGGCATCCAGGAGTCATAGGTATCGCGGCTTCACGCTTAGCCGATAAATACAGTAAACCTGTTGTGCTGATTTCTTGGGAGGGAGATCGGGGAAGAGGCTCGGCGCGCAGTGTACCCGGATTCAATTTATACAATGCTCTATATTCTTGCCGCGATTCTTTGGAGCAGTTCGGAGGCCATGCTATGGCAGCGGGACTCTCCTTAAATCGGACCCAAGTGGCAGAATTTCGCCGTCAGTTACTTAAGCAAGCCCAAATAGATAAACCTGTGGCTGATACAACCGTTTACTTGGAAGGTGAGCTGTTTTCCCATGAGCTAAGTATCGAGATGGCAGATGAATTGAAGAAATTAGAACCCTACGGAGAAGGAAATCCAGTTCCTCTATTTTTGATTCATCATGACAGAGTCGAACAGGCAGCATTAGTAGGTTCCAATCATAGCCATTTTCGAGCCATAGTGCAGCCTGGAAATATACCCTTGATAGCCTTCGGGCGATCAGAGTGGATAAACTACCCTCTGAAACAGTGCCGTTTTGATTTGTTAGCCAGCTTAGAAGTCAACTCCTATCTGGGCCGGGAAAATGTACAAATAAAGGCTACTCATCTTATACCCACCTATAGACAACAGACTACCATTTTAGACCAGCCACTAATAAATGTATTGCAGCAGACTATAGACATTTTGCGAAGCGGTCAGCCGGCAGTTTTCATATTCCCCACCTATCGTGTATTATGTTATTATCAGCAATTATTGAGAACCCTGATTAGACCTGACTTGCTCTATCCGCTTCATGGACATCTTTCCAGTGAACAGCAGCTCACAGCAACGACAGATTTGTTAAGGAGCCAATCGAGATTATTTCTAATAACGGAACCTTACTGGCATTATTTATATAGATTAAAACACGACCTATTAAAAACACCGGGCTTGGTTGTGAAGCTTTGGTCTTCCCACCAGAGCCCCCGGGTGAGTGACAAAGAAAAGCATTATCCAGAACGGGCAGCATATCCTCAGTTAAGGCTCCATGAGATTATGCACAAGGTTTCCTCACCTGCTCTGTTTTACATTAATAATACTGATACGAAAATGAGACTGACCGGATTGTCCTCAGCATCTGTAACCGTATCAGATTGGTCTTTTAGCCTGCCCGATTATGACGAATACAGCGATAATCACCATAATCAGCCTGATCTCTGGTTAGCTAAAGATAACGGAACCCATGCCCAACAGGTAGTTTTGGCTGATCCGCCTTATAGTGAATATGAGGCCTTGATTTTGGCTAGTCAGATAAAAACCGCCTATTCACCGGTTTCCCTTAAGGTTGATTTTGATGAGGAGCAATTAAAAAGTGTGCGAGATACTTTGCAGCAATTATACCCAGAACGCAGCATGATAGCTAAGATGGCAGCCTGGATGAGTAACTTCACCACCAAAGGCCTTATTAGAGAGGAACTGGGGACTTTAGTGGCAGATATAACCAGAACCACAGGTTTTTTATTTAATGAACGGCAAGTGTTGAATTCGCTGCGGATTATGTCTGATTTAGGGTTGTGCCTGTATCGGAAAAAGGGTAGTATTATTGAAATAAAAGTACTCTCTACTACATCGCCTACTCTTGATTTGGCTGATTCTTCTTATTATCGAGAGGGGCAAGCGGAGAAGCGAGCGTTTGCGAAATGGGAACAATGGGTAAAAGAGCAGATGGCATGGTGATCAATGTTATGGGACCAGAGCTTATCATTGAGAGAATTAAACAATACGATCCATTTGCTGATGTGGAGCTGATTGAAAAGGCGTTCAATCTTGCTCAAATAGCCCATTCTGGCCAAAAACGAATATCCGGAGAACCCTATATTATTCATCCTGTGGAAGTGGCCCTGATACTGACGGATATCGAAATGGATTCAGCATCCATTTGTGCTGCTCTATTGCATGATGTTATTGAGGATACAGATATGAGTTATGTGGCAATTGAACGCGAATTCGGTGAAGAGATTGCCTTACTAGTTGATGGAGTTACCAAGTTAAGTCGTATTAATTTTAAATCTAAGGAAGATGCCCAAGCCGAAAATTTGCGCAAGATGTTTATAGCCATGGCTAAAGATATTCGGGTCATATTGATTAAATTAGCGGACCGCTTACACAATATGCGTACTTTACAGTTCCAAAATGAACGAAAACAAAAAGAGATTGCCCTGGAAACCATGGAAATTTTCGCTCCTCTAGCCCATCGCCTAGGGATTTTTAAGTTTAAATGGGAATTAGAAGACCTATCATTTTCTTATTTAGAACCAGAAATCTATCATGAAATTGCCAAGCGCTTGAAGCAAAAACGCAAAGAACGTGAAGATTACGTACATGAACTGATCCAGCAGATTAGTGGTGGGTTGGAGCAAACAGGAATTGAAGCTGATATCAAAGGTCGACCTAAGAATATTTACAGTATTTATAAAAAAATGCTCAAACAGGGCAAAGACATGGATGAAATATATGACAAAATTGCTATTCGCGTTGTGGTAAATAATATTCGTGATTGCTACGGAGTCCTGGGTACTATCCATACCATGTGGAAGCCACTGCCCGGTCGTTTCAAAGATTACATAGCAACCCCCAAACCCAATTTATACCAGTCTTTGCATACCACCTTGATCGGCAAGGGGGGCGAACCATTTGAAGTGCAGATACGCACCTGGGATATGCACCGTACTGCTGAATATGGTATTGCAGCCCACTGGCGCTACAAGGAAGGGATTAATCCTAAGGAAAAGACATTTGATGAGAAGTTATCCTGGTTGCGCCAAATTTTGGAGTGGCAGCAGGAAGTAAAAGATACCCGTGAATTTATGGAGTCACTTAAAATAGACCTATTTAATGATACAGTATTTGTTTTTACGCCTAAGGGCAAAGTCATCGAACTGCCCAAAGGAGCATGTCCGGTTGATTTTGCCTATCGGGTTCATACCGAAGTAGGACATCAATGTATTGGCGCTAAGGTAAATGGGCGCATAGTGCCACTGGACTTCCCCCTAAGTAATGGTGACATAGTTGAAATAATGACTTCCAAGAGCTCTACCGGTCCCAGTTATGATTGGCTTACTTTTGTGAAGACTTCTTCAGCTAAGAGTCGTATTAAACAGTGGTTTAAAAGGGAGCAACGCCAAGCTAACATATTGAAAGGCCACGATCTGCTGGAGAAGGAGTTGCGGAAAAAGCACTTCAGTACCAAAGAGTTTTTAAGTGAGGATAAATTATTGGAAGTGGCCCGGCGGTTTGGTTTTAATTCTGCTGATGATTTATGTGCAGCCGTCGGGGACGGTAATGTTACCGTTAATCAGGTGCTGAATAAACAAAAAGAGTTATTTTTCCACGATGCCCATGTAGAAGACATGGTACCTGTTGATGTTCAAACCCGGGTTATACCGCATTTGGAAAGGGACAGCAGTGCCCTGCGTATAAAGGGTGTGGATGATGTTGCTATCCGGTTGTCCCGTTGCTGTAATCCTTTGCCCGGTGACCCGGTATTAGGCTATATAACCCGGGGAAGGGGAGTGTCGGTACATCGTCAGGATTGCCCAAACCTCATAAATTACCTGCGCACGGAAAAAGACCGGATCATTGAGGTGGAATGGGTCGAAGAACGGGGTATTTATACCGTGGAATTAGAAGTGAAGGCTATGGACCGTTCTCGCTTAACTGCTGATGTAATGAACGTTATTGCCGATATGCGTATAAATATTCTATCCGTGTTTTCCCGGGTTACCAAAAACAATCTGGCCATAATGAACTTAAAACTGGAAATCAAAGATATGTCCCATATGCATGCAGTTATGCAGCGCATTCAAAAAATAAAAGACATTTTAGAAGTACGGCGAGTATTGCCCGGTGAAGTCAGAGGTGATTCCTAGTGAGAGCAGTGGTACAAAGAACCAGAAGCAGTAAAGTATTAGTAAATGAGCAAGTAGTGGGGCAAGCAGGACCAGGTTTGACAGTTTTGTTGGGAATCAAACGCGGTGATCAGCCTAAGGATGCTGAGTATATGATAGATAAGATAATCAATTTGAGGATTTTTGAGGATGAACAAGGCAAGATGAACAGGTCCCTACTGGACTGTAACGGAGAAATACTTCTAATCAGCCAGTTTACTTTATATGGTGATGCTCGCCGGGGAAGGCGGCCAGGTTTTTCCGATGCGGAACTTCCTGAGCTAGCTCAACCACTGTTTGAATACTGCTGTCAATTAATTAGAAATAAAGGTATTAACGTTGCAACGGGCTTATTTGGAGAACACATGGTGGTGACCATGGAAAATGATGGACCTTGTACTATCATAATAGACAGTGAGCGGATTTTTTGAAGGAGGCAGGGTAAAAGTGATATTAAAAGGACTTGAAATCAGTGCTATGGGTGTAAACTGTTACATTGTAGGGTGTGAAGAAACCAAAGAGGTAGCAGTTATAGATCCGGGAGGCAACCCCCGGGGAATTGTAAAGCTGCTGGAGCAAGATGAGCTAAAAGCGGTGTACATCATCAATACCCATGGACATATTGATCATATTGGCGGCAACCGGGGAGTAAAAGAAGCAACCAATGCCAAGATTCTAATTCACGAAGATGATGCTAAAATGCTGGTCAATCCAGTTTCAAACTTTTCTTTATTAATGGGCAGCAAAGTAACCAGTCCTGCTGCTGATCAGCTCCTGCGCCACGGCGATATCATAAAGATTGGCAATACCGTGGAACTGGAAGTTATACACACACCGGGGCATAGTCCGGGTGGAATTTGCTTGAAAACAGGTAATATTATCTTCGTAGGGGATACTCTTTTTTATGGTTCAATAGGCCGAACTGATTTTCCAGGAGGATCCTACAAACAATTGATTAAAAGCATTAAAGAGCGTTTGCTATGCTTTGATGATGATGTGGTATGTTATCCAGGGCATGGCCCGGCTACTACCATTGGCTTTGAAAGAGAGAATAACCCTTTTTTATAAAAAAACTGTTTACAAAGATGCTAGTACCATGCTATCATAGTTTTCAACTACAAAAACGAAATGCCATGAACAAGTAAAGTAAAAGTAGGGAACTATGCAGAGAGGAGATGCCAGCGGCTGAAAGCATCTCTATAGAGAAGCACTTTGAAGTTCACTTGGGAGCACCCGGCTGAAACCATAGGGTAAGTAGGTCGAGGCGGAAACTTCCACCGTTAAACGGAAGGGGATATCGGAACAACCTGTATCCTTGTCAAGCGGGCCTTTTCAGGCAACATGGGTGGTACCGCGGGAAGTCAGCTTCTCGTCCCATTAGGGATGAGAAGTTTTTTGTTTTTATATACAGGTTAGTCTTGTATCCTTTGTTAAGTGGGCTGAATAAGCCAAGTTGGGTGGTACCGCGGGAAGTTTAAACCTCTCGTCCCTTGAGGATGAGAGGTTTTGTATTTTATGGAGGTGTAATTAATGAAAGGTCTAAAAAAGAAACTGGCTGATAATATGTTGGTCTTGCGTAATTCCCATCAATCAACCACAGTTATTAATGTAAAGGGATGCCCCATAGGGGGAGAATCGGTAGTGGTTGTGGCTGGGCCATGCGCTATAGAAAATGAGGATTTATTAAAGGAAACCGCTTTTAAGGTAAGAGGGTCAGGGGCAGTAATGCTGCGAGGCGGCGCTTATAAGCCTCGCACTTCTCCCTACAGTTTCCAGGGGTTGGGAGAAGAGGGGCTAAAGATACTGGCGCGCATTGGAGAAGAGATGAATATGCCGGTAGTCACCGAAGTAATGGATAGTGAGGATCTGGACCTGGTATGTGAATACACCGACATCCTTCAGGTGGGAGCGCGGAATATGCAGAACTTCTCTTTGTTGAAGAAAATAGGCCGAATCGATATGCCGGTTATATTGAAACGAGGGCTGGCCGCAACCATAGAGGAGTGGCTGTCAGCTGCCGAATATATACTGGCGGGCGGTAATTCCCAAGTGATACTGTGTGAGCGCGGAGTAAGAACAGCTGAAACCTGGACCCGCAATACCCTGGATTTATCAGCTGTAGCTCTGGTTAAAGAGCTCTCTCATCTGCCGGTGATAGTGGATCCTAGTCATGGTACTGGGGTACGTAGTCTGGTTGCCCCTATGGCACGGGCGGCGGTTGCTGCAGGAGCTGATGGTATTATGGTTGAGGTTCACCCTGTTCCAGAAAGGGCTTTGTCTGATGGGGACCAATCTCTAACCCCTAAAGGTTTTAGCAAACTGATGAAAGAATTGGAGCCCATTGCCCGAGCAGTAGGAAGGAGAATCTATTAATGATAATGGGAATCTTGGGGCCTCAGGGAACTTTTAGCGAAGCAGCCGCTATCAGCTATTGTTCACCGGAGACAGAGCTAGTTTATGCTGAATCCATTCAAGAACTTTTCATAATGCTGGGGCAACAGGTGGTGTCCGATATTTTGATACCATTTGAGAACTCATCTGCCGGCATTTTAAGAAAAAGTTTGGCTGGTCTCATGGAGTATCCGGTCACTATTAAAGGCGAAACTATAGTACCCATTGAACAGCATCTGATGTCTTTACATGAGTATGAACTCACAGAAATAGAATTAGTAGTCACTCAACCGGCGGTTTTAGCTCAATGCGAAAATTATCTAAAAAGTCATCTCCCGGTTGCACGCATAGAGATTGCTGAAAGTACGGCCCGTGCTGCCCAAGTGGTGGCAAGAGAGTCTCGCAGGGCAGCGGCTATAGGGCCTAGGCAGGCAGCACAAAACTATGGGCTTATTGTATTAGCCAGTGGTATTCAGCAAGAGGACAACTGCACCCGCTTTTTACACCTGAGCAAACGAGAGGTCTTATGGTCTGATAGCGGAGCAGGTGATAAAGGCAGTATACTATTGGAACTGGAGAACCAGCCGGGTGCTTTGTATAAAGCAATAGAGATATTCGCTCGCCGGAATATAAATCTATGCAAAATTGAGTCCTATCCGGTTAACAATAAAAAAGGTTACCGGTTTTATATCGAAGCCCACATGCCTGGCGAAAATTTAATAATAAAAGATTTGCTGGGCGAGCTGGATAACCATTGCAGGAAAATAACCTATTTAGGTAAGTATAAGCAGCACAGGGAGGATATCAAGTGCTAATTCAAACCACTTTCCAGCCAGAGCAATTATATGCGGCTGTTCATGAACTAGTCCGTATGGCCTATCCCAAACATGAGCTGACCAGGGATGAATCTGAACTGGCCGGTATTAAAATGCACATGGAAATGCAGGTAAACGGAGAACAGGTTTGTTTATTCGGGTGGATGACCCAAAGGGATAAGCGCACCGTTCGAGAGGAAAAACATGACATTAAGTGGACCGGAGATACCAGGCGTAGGGAGATAAACAGAATGGTACGGCGTTTCGCCTATGACCTCTTGGTGGAACACACTGGCCAGTCGATAAACAGCTATGGAATACTGACCGGGATGAGACCAGTTAAGCTGGTACATCGTATGCTGGATCAAGGCATGGACACTGAGCACATCAGAGAGCAATTAACAGACAGCTTTCGTATGAGCCCCGAAAAAGCAGAATTAATAATGGAGGTAGCCGCCAATAATTATCCCTATTTAGTAAGGAAACAGCAGGCTAATAACATAATTGGACTTTATATCGGCATACCATTTTGCCCGACTCGCTGTTACTATTGTTCCTTTCCTGGAGCTGTCTATAAGCCCGGCGATTCTTTGCAGTCTTTCCTAACCGCCCTGTATCAAGAAATGGAGGCTATTGCAAAATGTCTTAAAGAAATGGACACCAGTGTACAAAGCATTTATATAGGTGGAGGCACCCCTACCGTGCTCTCGGAGATAGAATTGGAGCAATTGTTTAACCATTTGCAACGACTGTTTATTTCATCAGCGACTGCCGAGATCACGGTAGAGGCGGGCAGACCCGATACTCTTTCCCCCAGGAAACTAAAACTCCTTAAGGATGGGGGAACCAATCGGATCTGCATTAATCCTCAGACTATGAATGATGAGACCCTGGTCAAAATAGGCCGGGCTCATAATCGAAAGGAAGTGGTACGATCAGTTATCTGGGCAAGAGAAGCGGGTTTTAAGCAACTGAATATGGATTTAATTGTTGGTCTTCCTGATGAAGGCAGTCAGGACTACCAGCGCACAGCAGAGGATATTCTTGCCTTAGCCCCGGAGAATATTACCGTACATACTTTGGCGGTAAAAAGGGGCTCGCGCATGGCAGAACGGGAAGGACGTGAGTCAGTGGGAGACCGTATTAAAAATGTTCAAGAGGGTCTTACATTGATGGACCGACTTTTTCGAGACAACTATTATAAGCCCTACTACCTGTATCGACAAAAATATATGCAAGCCAGTATGGAAAACATCGGTTACTCCAAGCCCGGCCATTTCTGCCTATACAATATGAATATGATTGAAGAATGTCAGACTATTGTCGGTTTAGGGGGAGGTGCAGCCAGTAAATTTATAAATGCCAGTGATGGCGGGCTCCGGTCATTTTATAATCCCAAAAATCCTGTTGCCTATGCGGAAACCGTCGATAAGTTAATAGCTACTAAAGTTGACAACCTTAAGGCCGTACATTAGAATTATCCAAGAATTACTCAAGGTCTGGAGGTGCTTTATGAAGATCAAAGCTCCCCGGGGTACATATGATATCCTACCGGAAGAAGCAGTTAAATGGCAGTGGATGGAGCAGATCATACAAGAGACCGCGCGGCGGTTTGGGTATCGCGAAATTCGCACGCCTATTTTTGAACACACCGAACTGTTTCAGCGCGGCATTGGAGAAAGCACCGACATCGTAACTAAGGAGATGTACACCTTTGCGGACAAGAGCAAGCGCAGCTTGACTCTGCGGCCGGAAGGTACGGCACCGTGTACACGGGCTTTAATTGAACACAGCCAATATAACGGTACCTTGCCGGTCAAATGGTATTACATCGGTCCTATGTTTCGATATGACCGGCCCCAAACCGGACGCTATAGACAGTTTCATCAATTTGGTGTGGAAGCTTTCGGCAGCCGTAGCCCCTATCTTGACGCAGAAGTAATCTTTTTATTAGTGGAGATACTGCAAAGAATGGGGCTGGCGGAATACGAATTACACCTGAATTCCGTGGGCTGCCCGGTATGTCGGGAACACTATCGACAAAAGCTGATAGAGCATATTGCTCCCGTAAAGGAGAAGCTGTGTAAAGACTGTCAGGTTCGCTATCTGCAGAATCCTTTAAGAGTTTTGGACTGTAAAGAAGCCTCTTGCCATCAGGCCATTGTCAACTTCCCAACTCTAATGGACAGCTTGTGCGATGATTGCAGTAGTCACTACAGTATGGTGCAAAAGACTTTGCAGGCCAATGGAATTGACTATATCCATGACGATAATTTGGTCCGTGGCTTGGATTACTATACTAATACAGCTTTTGAAATTCACATACCTGGAATAGGGGCTCAAAGTGCTGTAGGAGGTGGGGGACGCTACGATGGTTTGGTTGAATCCTGCGGTGGGCCCTCACTGCCCGGCATAGGTTTTGCTCTGGGTTTGGAGCGGCTTTTGTTAGCCGTGGATAAACTAGGCTGTGTTCCTGAGCTTAGACAACCCTTGGATGTTTTTATTACCGTGATGCAGGATGATCTTGAACCACAAGCGATCTCGCTACTATTAAAGCTGCGTCAACAGGGGCTATCCGCAGATAAGGATTATAGCGGAAAAAGTGGCCGAGCTCAAATGAAACTGGCTGATAAATTAGGAGCCAGATATGTTATTCTATTAGGCGAAGATGAGATTAAGGGCAATTTTGTTACCGTTCGCGACATGCAGAGTAAAGAGCAATTCAAGATAGAGGAAGGACTGGTCCCTTTTTTAAGGGCACGCTTGGATAACCGTTAGGAGGAACAACAGAGAATGAAGAGGACGCACAGTGCTACGGACTTGACCGTTGATCATGCCGGACAAGAAGTTGTATTAAATGGTTGGGTAGATACGCGACGCGACCACGGAGGGTTAGTATTTATCGACCTGCGTGATCGTTCAGGAATCATTCAAGTGGTATTCAGTCCCGATTTCGACCAGGAATCCTTTCACCTGGCGGAGCAGGTTCGGAGTGAATACGTAATCGCCGTCAGAGGAGAAGTTCGACGGAGGCCTGAAGATACAGAAAATCCCAATCTTAAAACAGGATTGATCGAAGTATACGCCCGGCAGATGGAGGTATTTAGTCCTGCGAAAACGCCTCCCTTCTATATAGAAGACGGGATTGAGGTAGACGAGACGCTGCGCTTACGTTATCGCTATCTGGACTTAAGAAGACCGGAAATGCGTGAATGTATGATCCTGAGGCATCGCGTCACCCAGACTATGCGGTCCTTTCTCGACCAGCGCGGGTTCATAGAAATTGAAACCCCCATACTCACTAAAAGTTCTCCCGAAGGAGCTCGGGATTATTTGGTACCCAGCCGGGTTCATCCTGGTGAGTTTTTTGCTCTTCCCCAATCTCCTCAGATTTTTAAGCAGATTCTGATGGTGGCTGGTATGGAAAAATACTTTCAGATTGCCCGCTGTTTCCGGGATGAGGATTTGCGGGCCGATCGGCAGCCAGAGTTTACCCAGCTGGATATGGAAATGTCTTTTGTGGATGAAGAGGAAGTTTTCTCTTTGGTAGAAGATTTAATGGCTGCCCTGTTTGAGAAAGGATTGGGGCAAACCATACCCACCCCCTTTCCCCGGATAACCTATGAAGAGGCCATGCTCAAATATGGTTCTGACAAACCAGATCTGCGTTTCGGGTTGGAGATAGTAGAACTTACTGACCTGGTACAAGATGTGGAGTTTAAGGTATTTTCTTCGGCAGTTAAAGCAGGTGGTGTGGTTCGAGCCATAAATGCTAAAGGATGTGCCAGTTTTACCAGACGAGAAATTGACGAGCTTACTAAAATTGCTGTGGACCATGGTGCCAAGGGGATGGCCTGGATCATCGTAACCGAGGACGAGCTCCGCTCACCCATTACCAAGTTCTTCACTACGGAACAGATAGAACGGGTACTGCAGACCTTGGATGCCCAACCGGGAGACTTGCTGTTGTTCAGCGCCGATTCAGCCACTACGGTAGCTAGAGTTATGGGGGCAATTCGCCTGGAACTTGGCAAACGACTTGGCCTAATTGATGATACACAGCTGTCGTTTGCTTGGGTAACTGAGTTCCCTCTGCTGGAGTATGATGAGGAAGAAAAGCGCTATGTGGCTGTTCACCATATGTTCACCTCACCGCGGGTGGAAGATATCGGCCTTCTGGATAATAATCCCCTGCAAGCTAAATCCAGAGCCTATGACCTGATTCTGAATGGTACCGAAATCGGTGGAGGCAGTATTCGTATTCATCGCCGGGATTGGCAGGAAAAGATGTTTAAGCTGGTAGGCTTAACTTCTGAAGAAGCCTACGATAAATTCGGTTATATGCTGGATGCCTTTGAATATGGAACTCCGCCGCATGGTGGTATAGCTTTTGGCGTAGATAGATTGGTAATGATTATGGCCGGGCGCAGCAGTATCAGAGATGTGATAGCTTTTCCCAAGACCCAGAGTGCTTCCTGTCTGCTTACGCAAGCACCTTCTCCGGTGAGCTCCAAACAGCTGCGGGAATTATCGTTAAAAATCCGGGAAAAGTAAGATAGAAGTGGGAAAACTGGCTTATAATAACAGTGCTCTTATCTTGAAGTAACGGGCATGGTGTGATATATTTTACCTAGCAATAGTCAATTGTTACAGGAAATCCCTGCTGTGTGCGTGTCTTGCCGTAAGTTTTTGCCAACACCAAAAACTAGGGAATTCGTCTCCGTATGTGGCCTGTACGCCCGGTTAACCGGGACACATAAAGCATGTGGGAGAATACCCACCTGTCGAGGACAGGTTTAAACTACGGCTACCACGGCTCGGTGGGGTTTTTTTGCGGAGGTATACAGCAAATTATGGAAGAATTCTTGCAGCGGACCTCTTTATTAATCGACCAAGACGGAATGAGGCGTTTACAAAAAGCTTCCATAATTGTAATAGGTTTGGGCGGAGTCGGTTCATATGCTGCCGAGGGGTTAGCTCGTAGTGGCATAGGGCATCTGACTCTGGTAGATAGAGATCGAATAGAAGCCAGCAATATTAACCGGCAACTTCCTGCTTTGCACTCCACTATTGGCCAACTAAAATGCCAGGTTATGGCCGAGCGGATACGAGATATCAATCCAAATGTGGATTTGCGTGTTCTGGCGTTAGAGTATAATGCTAATACGGCCGATGCCATTTTTAACCAGTCTTATGATTTTGTCCTGGATGCCATTGATTCTTTGCCGGACAAAATACACCTGATTAAACATTGCCTAGAAAAAGGATTGCCCATAATTAGCTCTATGGGCGCTGCTAATCGTTATGACCCGCTTAAATTTCAGATAACTGACATAAAAAACACTCATACCTGTCCAATGGCCCGGAAAGTAAGAAGAGAGTTACGCCAACTCGGTATTGTTGGCGGGGTGCCTGTGGTGTTCTCCACTGAGAAACCTCGTACACTGCCGGGTGATCTATCAACCCGATTGGGAAGCCTTAGCTTTGTTCCTGGAACTGCTGGTCTAGCCATGGCTGGCTATGTTGTCAACCGCATTGGGCAGGTTATAAGGGAGAATTAGTGTACAAAACTAATATATGATTTTAAGTGATCATACTGATCGATAACTTACTGTAGAAATATAGGCGAGGGGCGAAAATCGGAGCTTTCTATGAATAGTGCCTTTTGTCGCAATAATGTAATAATTTTCATGGCAGGCAGGAAATAGATATTAGGAGGTAGAATTTAATGTCCTACTGGGATCGCGAAAAAGAGTGTATGCCTCGTGAGGATATAGAAAAACTTCAACTAAGGAGATTGAAGGAAACCGTATATCGGGTTTATGCTTTTGTTCCCTCTTATAAAGAAAAAATGGATCAAGCTGGTATTAAACCCGATGACATAAACAGTTTGGAGGATTTGAATAAGCTACCTTTTACAACTAAGCAGGATTTACGAGATAATTACCCATTTGGCTTATTCGCTCTTCCCATGAACGAGGTCATAAGAATACATTCCTCTTCGGGAACTACGGGAAAACCTACCGTGGTGGGTTACTCCAAACGCGATATTGACATCTGGGCGGAGTTAATGGCCAGAGCCTTAACCTGTGCAGGTGCCAATCGCTATTCCATCATACAGAATTCTTATGGCTATGGATTATTCACTGGTGGCCTAGGAGTGCATTATGGAGCTGAAAAACTAGGTGCATCTGTTATCCCTACCTCGGGGGGGAATACCAAAAGGCAGATAATGCTTATGCAGGATTTTGGCAGCACAGTTTTGACGTGTACACCTTCTTATGCTTTATTTATTCATGAAGTAATGGAGGAAATGGGAGTCAGGCCCTCAGACACTAAATTACAGTGTGGTATTTTTGGAGCCGAACCCTGGTCAGAAAACATGCGGCGTGAAATTGAGAATAAACTCCAGATTGATGCCTTTGACATATATGGATTAAGCGAAATCATAGGCCCGGGAGTAGCCATTGAATGCCCGGTTAAAAACGGACTTCATTTGGCCGAAGATCATTTTATTGCGGAAATAATCGATCCCGATTCAGGACAAAGATTACCGGAAGGGTCTCCAGGCGAACTGGTCATCACTACCATTACCAAAGAGGCCTTGCCAATGATACGCTACCGGACCAGAGATCTTACCAGACTTGATAGTTCGGTATGTGAATGTGGCAGAACCCATGTTCGCATGCAGAAAGTATTGGGTCGTTCCGATGATATGGTTATCATTCGGGGTGTAAACGTATTTCCGTCTATGGTGGAAAGTGTTTTGCTGGATATCCCGGGGGTTGAGCCCCATTATCTCCTTGTAGTAGATCGCAAAGGCACTCTGGATGTACTAGAAGTCAGAGTTGAAGTATCAGAAAAGGTATTTTCCGATGAAGTACGTAAACTTGAAGAACTGGGGGCTACTATCACCAAAGAATTGGAAAGCGCTCTGGGAATAGGTGTAAAAGTTCGCTTAGTTGAACCGAAGTCTATTACTAGAAGTGAAGGTAAGTCGCAAAGAGTTATAGACAGAAGAAATATGTAAGGAGGGGCAGTATGGCGAAACAAATATCGGTATTCCTGGAGAACAAAGCCGGACGTCTAGCCCATGTGACTCGCGTGCTTGGAGAGGCGGGGATTAATATTCGCGCCCTGTCTATTGCTGATACCTCTGACTTTGGAATATTAAGAATCATAGTTAACGATCCGGAGAAAGCCTATCGCATATTAAAGGAAGCAGATTTCACTGTAAGTGAAACTGAAGTAATAGCGGTACAGGTACCCGATTCTCCAGGAGGATTGGCCACCGTTTTAGAACAAATGTCGGATGCTGACCTCAATATAGAATACCTATACGCTTTTTTGGGCACGTCTGAAAGCGATGCCCTGGTTATTTTCAAAGTGGAAGATATTGCCAAAGCACGGCAGACTTTTAAGGAAAAAGGTATACGGTTTATTGATGAACAACAGCTGTATAGATTGTAAAGCTATATTATCGGTGGGAGTCTCTCTAAAGGGACTCCCTGGCCTTTTATTACTGTAATGTAATAATTTGTAAAACAATAAATATTAATGCTAATTAGCACATTACCGCTTTCGTCATCGCATATCAACCGCACTTCAGTTACTGTATATTTATAGATTTCGTAGTAATTGCAGCATCATTCCTTGTTCCTTCCTAACAATGACCGAAAGAACTTGGTGAAGGAGGTGAACAAATGAAAAAAGCTATTGGTCTAGGTTTAATCGTCGGTGTGTTTTTTGCCCTGTTTGTATTGTTTCAGAATTATCTAGGAGCCACTGCTTTTTACATTGCCGCGGTCGCTATGGCCATGTTTGCAGTGCTTGGTCCCTTTGGTGACTTCCTAAAAGCAGCTATCGCTATGCTAATTGGCGTAGTAGTTGGGTTGGCTTCTATGATAGTCCTGGCTCTCTTCTTTCCCCTTCCCCCCGATAACCTCATGTTTGTGGCAATAGTATCAGGTATTGCGCTCTTCCTGCTGGTGGTGCTATCAGTAACCGGCTTGAGAATTGATGCCATGTTCTTAGGATGGGCTGCCTGTTTGGCTGGTTTGTATCCTACTTATGTTGCTGATGCAGCTTCACTGGCTACAGCGGCTTTGCCTGCAGCTATCGGAGTTAGTGTATCTCTGATGGTAGGCCTGGTTATGTCACTACTGGTTATTAAGATCGCTATGACGGTTAACCGATAATTAAGGAAGGGAGGGGTATGAGATGCTGAGAAAACCCAAATTTCACAAATTGTTAACCCTGTTCATGGTCTTGTCCTTGGTTTTAGTACTACCGCTGAGTGCCGCTGGTTCAGGAGCAGCACCTGAAAACATAATCGATAATGAACTGGTAGTGTCCACTCTAGGTGAAGATGGTACTATTACCGGGATGCAGGTTTTGAATCACATAAGAGTATTTGGAGAAGGAGCTTATTCTATTGAAGATTCCAGTAGGTTTAAGCTTTCATCCATAAGAAATCTATACAGCTCTGATAAAATCAATCTGAGTGATGGCAAAATCAATATGAATATTACTGCTGAAGGTTTTTCAGATTTATACTATTTGGCCCAGCTAGATCAGGAGGAAATAGCTAAAGTTGATTTGCCAGTAAGCGTAAATCTGGAGTACTATTTAGATGGCCAAAAAGTCCAGCCTTCACAGATGGCTGGCAAATCCGGTCAGGTTAAAATAGTAATTGAGGTTGAAAACCTTACGGGTGAACCACAGATGCTGGAATTTAAGGACTCCGATGGCGAGACGGTGACCCAGGAAATGATGGTTTATACTCCTTATGCAGTCTCAATAAGCGGGGTGGATCTGGACAACAGCAAGTTTGCCAATATTAAGGCTCCGGGAGTAGCCGGAGAATCCCCCGAAGGAGTACTGGCCAATGTTCAGGGGGTTACTTCTGTAAGCTGGACCGTTCCCTTGATTCCACCAGCATATCCAGCCAAGCAGTACGTTGTCTTGGAAGCTGATGGAAAGAATATCGAAATGCCCAGTTTCAATATTGGGGTTATGCCGATACTACCCACCACTTCTTCCATTGACAATCTTACCAGCAGTTTAACTCAGTTATACGATGGCTTTAATCAGATTCACCAGGGCATTGGAGCTAGTAATCAAGATGCCACATTACTGTATGGACTAGCCGCCGTGAAAAATGGCCTCCACCAAGTTGTAGATGGCTTAGCCACAGTAGAATCAAACCTCAAAATGATTCGCGTAGGTTTGGCTAATCCCAATTTTGATGCCAGTTCTTACAATATGGGTACTGGAACCGATGGCAAAGGTGAGACACCAGGAGCCAAGGATGCTATTGGTTTAATGAAGAATACTATTGATACTCAGCTCTTGGCCGCTTTTGGTGGTCAGAAGATGGTCCTGGGGCTGATGGAAACAGCAATTGGCACATCTGCGGACATCGGACAGGAACCCTCCGCCAGCACCAGTCTTTATAACGACATAAACTATCTAAAAGCGGCTTTGGCAGGAACTCCGGCTCAACAGGTGATTACCAATGCTATTGAGCCCAAGCTTAATGCCATGAACCATAATGTAAAAGTTTTCCGTGACGGTGGCGAAATGGTAACTTCCACAGGAACTATGGCTTTTCCTGCCAGCGTAAGTGCGGTAGAATTAGGTAGTAAGACCCTGTCAGAAAAACTGGGTCAGTTGGATGGCGGCTTAACCATGGCCGTGATCGGATTAGGCGCACTGGATGAAAATGGGCAGCCGGTTAAGGTAATGGCTAACGGGAAGCCTGCCAGCTTGCTGTATGCTCTGGAATACCTGCAGCAAAGTATCAATGGCCAAATGATACCTGGAATTACTCAGCTGCAGGACGGCGCTGGAAAGATTGGATCAGGGGCTTTAACGGCCAAAGATGCAATCAATGTAGGCTTGCAGACCACCCCGGTAATGATGGAAGCTATGAATCAAAGACTTATGACGGCCGATACCTTCCTGGGCAAACCTGATGGAGCCACAGGGTCTGTAACTTATGTATTCCAAACTCCGGCCATCAGCACGGAAGGGCAGGCCATGAAATACGGACTTGGTGCTATTGCTGTAGCCCTTGTTCTGTTGTTTGCGGTAGGAAGACCGCCCAAACAGACATTTGAGGCTCCAGCTGAACAAGCATAAAAATTTTTTGGGAGGTAAGAAAAAGATGAAAAAGAGATGGATCGTGTTGTTAGCTACCGTAATGTTGTTCGCATTTACAGCAGGTGTGGTAGCTGGACCGGCTGTGCAGACTATTACTGCCAGCCTTGCTAACGACTTCAAATTCACCCTAAATGGTGAAGCTTGGACCCCCAAGGATGCAGATGGAAGCACTATGGCTCCTATTGTCTACAATGACAGAACCTATTTACCAGCCCGTGCCATAGCTGAAGCTCTGGGAATTACGGTTGGCTGGGATGCGGATACCCGTACGGTAATCCTGGGCGAAGCTCCCGCTCCTGTGGAAGAAGAGCCTGTTGAGGAAGAACCTATTGAGGAAGAGCCAATCGAAGAAGAGCCAATTGAGGAAGAGCCAATAGCTCCCGAAGCCGAATTAGCTATTGAGCCGACTGGCAGCGACTTCAGCAAGAGCGCTCCGGCAGACATCCCCATCAATATCACTTGGGGACCGGCCACAGCGATCACCGAGATTACTGGCTCAGCTCTGAGCGGAGCTGTAAAGATCAACCCAGAAGCAGACAAGCACTATGCAGTAACTGATAATGGTGATGGAACTGCTGTATTAACTATCAAGACTGAAATTACCAAGTTATTACCGGTTGACATCGCTATGGTTCCCGAGGGTACAACTTTGACTTTGACCATTGCTTTTGACAATGGTGATAAGAAAGACTTTGCGGTTACGGTAGCAAAATAAAGACCCCAAAGTATGAAACATATGTGCGGCAGAGGATAAACACTCTGCCGCTTTTTTGATAAATTTTTGTATTAGTATACTGGCCATTACCATAATGTTCTATGGTAATAATAAGAGTAGCAAAAAAATAAACATGTACTGCCAAGGGGGGCTTTGATGCACGAATATGTAGGCAATGTCCACCTGCATTCCACTTATTCAGACGGTGCCTTGACTATTCCGGCGATAGCTAAAATAGGTGCCCGAAAGGGTCTGGATTTCTTGATTGTAACCGATCACCAGACTCTGGCCGGACTGGAACAGGAGCAGGAAGGATACTATGATAAAACCCTGGTTTTAATCGGTATGGAAGCCAACGAACACAGTCATCATTATCTGGCTCTTAATGTTCATAAAGTAGTCCCCGATAATGAAAACCAGCCCCAAAAGGTAATTGATGAGGTAAACCAGCAGAATGGCATCGGGATTATTGCTCACCCAGTAGAGAGAGGGTCAAAATTTTATCATAATGGATTAGTTTTTGAGTGGACAGACTGGTCAGTACAGGGCTTTCAAGGAATAGAAATCTGGAATTATTTATCTCGCTGGCGTGACCAACTGACCAATATTATGTCAGGGCTAAGGCTTATCATACGCCCCTCGGTATCTTTACATAAGGGGCCTTACCGTCAAACCTTGGATATCCTGGATGGCTACCAGTCCAGAGGACAGCGTGTTTTTGCTTACGGAGGCTCAGATGCTCATGGAATAAGAATTCGATTGCCCTTGATAAATGTGGATATAGGGTCTTATGAAGAAGGATTCCGTTCCATTAATACGCATATCTTAAGTGAACAGCCCTTACAGGGCAGCCTAGCCCATGATAAAAAACTGATTTATACCGCACTAGCTGAGGGGAACAGCTGGGTTGGCTGTGACTATTATAAAGACAGCCGGGGATTTCGCTTTTTAGCTCAAAGTCCTCAGGGAAAGTGGGGTATGGGAAGCGTGGTGCCCTATCACGACAATATAACTTTACGGGTGCAAACTCCCCACCATGCTCGAGTAGCCTTAATGCGCAATGGTAAACCCTGGTCTTTTAGCCAGGGACACCACCACAGATTTCCGGTTAACCGTCTGGGTGTTTACCGGATTGAGGCCCAGCATCGCCGCATTCTGAAGTGGCAGCCCTGGATATTTTCGAACCCGATTTGGATCCTTTGATGGCTATTTTAGGCCTATAAACTAGAAAAAAGGACTTATATAGCATAACAATTTAGGACGAAAGCACAATTTTTGACAATATAGTTGCAGACAAAAAACAGGCTAAGTGCTTGATAAATCGGCAATATTAGCCTTTTTAATTTTTTCTGGGGCCCTTAATCAATATTGTAATAATTTTCACAAAGCAGGTAACCAAGACAAAAGAATAGAATAGAGTGGATTAAAGTGGAGCAAAGTGGCAGGTAGTCCCTGAATTAGATTGGATGGGGGGCAGTTACGGTGTTTCTAGGTGAATACCAGCATTCCCTTGATACAAAAGGCCGTTTGACTATTCCTTCTAAATTCAGGGAACAATTAAAAGACCGGTTTGTGGCTACCAAGGGTTTGGAAAACTGCATTTTCCTGTTTTCGCAAGATGAGTGGCGCAATATCGAAGCTAAACTGCATTCACTACCAATGACCCGTGCTGATGCCCGCTCTTTTGTTCGATTTTTTTTCTCGGGAGCTTCAGAATTAGAACTAGATAAGCAGGGAAGAACGGTATTGCCATCGAATCTAAGAGAATATGCAGGAATTGACAAAGATATTGTCATTATTGGCGTAGGGTCCCGGGCTGAGATTTGGGCTGCGGATAAATGGGTAGAATACAACCAGAATAATGCCGGGCATTACGAGCAGCTTGCCGAAAGTCTTGTAGACCTGGGTATTTAGGAGCGATAATTTGCACCTGCCGGTGTTGCTTGATGAAACCATATCAAACTTAGCCGTTAACCCCACAGGTACTTATGTGGATTGTACGGTGGGGGGAGGGGGACATCTGCAAAAATTGCTGCAGATGTTAAAACCCGAAGCCAGGGTTTTGGCTTTGGATAAAGATTTGGATACCTTAGGCAAAACCAGAAATAAATTTAACAATGAGCCCAGAGTTGATTTTATCCATGAAGATTTTCGCTATCTTGCCAGAGTCCTGGCTGAACTTAATGTGAATAAGGTTGATGGAATACTATTGGATCTGGGTGTATCCTCATACCAGTTGGATTCGCAGGATAGAGGGTTTAGCTTTCATGATGATGCTCGTTTAGATATGAGAATGAATCGCGCTAACAAGCTGTCGGCTTGGGATGTGGTAAACACTTATAGCGAGACAGAACTGGTCCAAATACTGTATAAATATGGGGAAGAAAAATATGCTCCATTTATCGCCAGTAAAATAGTTAAAATGAGACAAGATAGACCTATTGATACTACTTTGGAATTGGTGGAGTTGATCAAGGCGGCAGTTCCGCCTAGCTACCGGCGAGCCAAGCATCCAGCTCGTAAGACGTTTCAGGCCTTGCGAATCGAAGTAAACGACGAATTAGGGGCAGTGGAAGAAGTACTTCCTCAAACGGTCAACCTGCTCAATGAAGGAGGCAGACTGTGTGTAATTACTTTTCACTCACTGGAAGACCGAATCGTCAAGCGTTTTATGCAGAGGGAAGCTCGAACATGTGTCTGTCCACCAGGATTGCCGGTATGTACTTGCAATCACCAAGCTAGACTAGAAATATTAACCCGTAAACCGATACAACCTTCGGTTACGGAGTGTCAGCACAATCCGCGAGCACGTAGTGCGAAACTCCGGGTAGCCAGAAGAATCTAGTTCTACTACTCAGGGAGGAAGAATAGGATGATACAGGCAGGTTTAGATTATTCGAACAATTGGGATGCCGAATCCTTTTACCGGCCGGTACCTCAGGTGAAAAAAGTGCGGCGCACTTATCGAACATCAAATCCGAAGGGGAAGGTATTCGTCAAAACGGCGGTGGCATTGTTCGTTTATGCCCTGGTCCTGGTTTATCTGTGTATTAAAGGTGCTTTATTAGGGTATCAGATTGTGGAACTGGAAAATGAAATAAAAGACTTAGAGACTGCCAATAATCGTATTGAGTATAGTATAGCAGAGAAGTGCTCTCTGAGTTATATTGAAATAGCGGCCCACGAATTGGGCATGACAAAAGCAGAGCAGGGCATAACGGTTGCAGTGGTACCGGAATTTGAGCCCATTATCATAAATGAGAATGATACCCCAACTACTAATCAAATAGGACAGAATCCCTTGAATAAACTGTATAATAATCTTCTCCTGCTTGCCCACAATAATCTATAATGCAGCGGGGTGAACCTCTATGCAAATAACTAATTTACAAGTTCGAAAGCGTATTGCCACGCTTTTTTTCTTGTTTACCATAGTTTTAATATTACTGGGGAGCCGGTTATTCTGGGTTCAATTTGTGCGAGGGGCGGAATTGTCAGAAAAAGCACTGCAAAACCGTATGCGTGATATCCCAGTAGAAGCCAAAAGGGGCATAATCTATGATCGCAATGGTGAGGAATTAGCCATATCTATTAGCGCCGATTCGGTATATGCTATTCCAGCGGAGGTTTTGGCTTCCAAGGAAGAAAGGGAAATTGCCGCAAAGTTGGCAGCCATTCTGGAAGCCGATGAGGACAAGATTTACAACCGCATTACCCGCAGCAGTTCTTTTGAGTGGGTTAAAAGGCAAATTTCACCGGAACAGGCTCAACAGATTAAAGACGCTGATTTACCGGGTATAGGTCTTACCGAGGAAAGTCGTCGTTATTATCCTAAAAAGACTCTGGCCAGCCACATTTTAGGTATTTCTGGTGTGGATAATACTGGGCTGGAGGGAATTGACAATTATTATGATGAACTGGTAGGTGGAACTAAGGGCAGGATAATAATTGAGCATGATGCCGTGAATCGGCCTATACCTGAAGCTACCCATAAATATATTCCCCCCGTTGACGGAGCCCATTTAGTCCTGACCATAGATGAGACTATTCAATATATAACAGAACGGGAACTCGACAAAGTGTATAAGGAGCGTCAGGCCAAATCTGCCGCAGCTATTGTTATGGATCCTAAAACCGGAGAGATATTGGCTATGGCCTCACGTCCCACCTTTGACCCCAATAATTACAATGATTATCCGGCTGAAAACCGTAGGAATTATGCCATTAATGATGCCTTTGAACCAGGCTCCACTATGAAAATAACTACCGCAGCTATGGCCATGGAAGAAAAAGTAGTGGGACCTGCTAGTCAATTTTATTGTCCGGGATATATCAAGGTTGGTAAGGAGACTATCCGGTGTGCTAGTGGTACAGCTCATGGCAGTCAAACCTTTGCGCAAATAGTTGAAAAATCCTGTAACGTAGGCTTTGTACAGGTAGGTTTGGATTTGGGTTTGGAAAAATACTATAAGTATTTACATGCCTTTGGTTTTGGGAAAACTACCGGTATAGATCTGCCTGGTGAAGCTGCGGGCATTATAGTTCCTGAATCCCGGGCCATGCAAATAGATTTGGCTACTATGGCTTTTGGGCAGGCCAATGCAGTGACAGCAATGCAGTTGGTAGCTGCCGTAGGGGCAGTAGCCAATGAAGGCAAGCTTATGCAGCCTTATTTGGTGCGACAGGTAATTGATAAGGACGGTCAGGTGATAAAGAAAAATGAACCCAAGGTGGTAAGGCAGGTTATATCTAGGGATACCGCCCGGGAACTGTGTTATATACTGGAAGGTGAGGTTACTAATGGGACGGGGAAAAATGCCTATATGCCTGGTTACCGGGCTGCTGGCAAAACCGGAACTGCCCAGAAGATAGCTCCTACTGGCGGATATATGGCTAACGAATATGTAGCATCCTTCATAGGTTTTGCACCGGCTGATGATCCTCGTTTGGTATGTATGGTAGTAGTAGATGCGCCCCAGGGTTATCCCTACTACGGCGGGTGGGTAGCTGCTCCAGCTTTTAAGATAATTATGGAGGATTCACTGCGTTATCTAGATGTTCCCAAGCGAGAAGAGACCGATCCCAACGAACCGGCTACACCCCAGAATCGACAGGTTTTGGTTCCTGATGTAGTAAACCTGCCGTTGTCGGAAGCCCTTGCCACCATAAAGGACCGCAATCTTTCTGCAAAGGTTAGCGGTGAAGGCAATATTGTCTGGCAGCAGACCCCTAAACCCAATACCAAGGTAAACCTCAATTCTGAAGTTATTATATATTTGTCACCTTTTGAGCTAGATGGCGAGAATACAGAGGTAACCGTGCCAGATCTACAGGGAAAATCCTTGAAAGAAGTGGCTAAGATTCTAGCTGATTTAGGACTTCATCTAATACCCGAAGGTTATGGCCTGGCGTATGACCAAAATCCAGCACCAGGCAAAATAGTAACTAGTGGGTCAAATATTAAAGTGAAATTTCAACCGGTTGGAGAGTAGCTAAGAAAGGATGGTCGCCCATGCGGTTAGGCGAGGTATGTCAGGGCATCAATTACCAAATAATCCAGGGTAGCATGGATACTCCCATAACTGGTGTGTGTTATGACTCCCGTAAAGTAGAACCGGGAAACCTTTTCGTCTGCGTGGTAGGTGAAAAGACCGATGGGCATCTGTTTGCCCAACAAGCGGTACAGTCAGGCGCTGTTGCAGTAATGGGCGAAAGAATAATTGACTTAAGCCCGCCAACGGCTTTAATTGTCACTGCCGATACGCGGGCGGGATTGTCCAAGGCAGCTGCCAATTACTATGGGCATCCCTCTAAAAGCCTTAGAGTAGTTGGGGTAACTGGCACCAATGGTAAAACTACTACCACTCATCTTATCCAGGCCATTTTGCATGAGCATCAGCGAAGGACTGGGATAATGGGAACTTTATATGCCCGCCTGGGCAATACCAGCAAAGACTACGGACATACCACTCCAGAATCGGTGGATATACAGGAATTTTTCAAGCTTTTGAAGGATAATGGAGCAGATTATGCAGTTATGGAAGTATCTTCCCATGCTTTAGATCTAAAAAGAGTGGATGATATTGACTTTGATGTAACGGTGCTTACTAATTTAACTCAGGATCATTTAGATTATCACCAGACCATGGAAATGTATCGCGAGGCTAAACTAAAACTGTTTAAGATGATGGCTAAAAAGCCTGACAGCTTCTGTGTTATTAACGGGGATGACCCATCGGCTAAATATTTCACTCAAGCTTGTCAGGTATCGTATTATACTTATGGAATTACATCTTCTGTAGATGTGCAGGCTAAGAAGATTCACAGCACTCTTAAGGGGACTGAGTTTGAAGTAACCTATGAAAACCAAGTGTTTACTATCCAAATGAAATTAATAGGGGGATTCAGCGTATACAATGCTTTAGCGGCTATTGCTTTTGCCCTGGCAGAAAAAATCCCCGTTCCCACCATTCAAGTAGCCTTAGCTAAAATAGAAGGTGTAGCCGGTCGATTTGAACAGGTAAACCTGGGACAGAACTTTACCGTGGTTGTGGATTATGCTCATACACCCGATGGGCTGGAAAACATCCTGAAAACCGGCCGCCAATTGGTGCAGAATCGTTTGATCACTGTTTTTGGCTGTGGTGGTGATAGGGACAAAACCAAAAGGCCTTTGATGGGGAAAATTGCCGGGCAATACTCTAACTTTTGTATAGTGACTTCTGATAATCCCCGTACAGAAGACCCTCAGGCTATTATTGACGACATTCTGGTGGGCCTTAATCAGGTGGAAACTTCTCGCTATGCAGTTATTCCTGATCGGGGTGAAGCCATTAGGCATGCCATCAGTATTGCTAAAGAGGGTGATTTAGTAATAATCGCCGGCAAAGGCCATGAAACATATCAGTTGGTCATGGATCAGGTATTGGATTTCGATGACCGGCTGGTAGCAGCCCAGATGATTAAGGAGAAGATGGAATTGTGAAGCTGAGTTTAGAATACATTCAGCAGGCTACTGGTGGCAGCATAATCAGAGAGGCCCAGGGGTTGGAAATTACCGGAGTCACCACTGATTCCCGCCAGGTAAAAAGTGGGGATATCTTTTTTGCCATTCAGGGTGAAAATTTTGACGGGCACCAGTTTGTGGAACAGGCTTTTGCTAAGGGTGCAAGTTCTGCGGTTGTTTCAGATCCTAGCAAGCAGTATGGCCACCGGCAGGGATTAATTGTGGTTGCTGATACTATTCAAGCCTTGCAGGATTTGGCATCCAGCTGGAGAAAGAATTTTTCCCTGCCTTTGATTGCGGTAACGGGTAGTGTTGGTAAAACTACCACCCGCGATATTCTTGGTGCGATCTTATCTACCAGGTGGTCAACTTTAATTCCCCAAGCCAATTACAATAATGACATCGGGTTGCCTTTGACATTGTTGCGTTTAGGTGTTGAACATAAAGCCGCCGTGGTAGAATTAGCTATGCGGGGGCCCGGGGAAATCCAAAGATTAGTGAGAATAGCCCGGCCAACTGCAGCGGTTATTACCAATGTTGAACCAGTTCATTTAGAAACCCTGGGAAGCCTAGAAAACATAGCTAAGGCCAAGTGTGAAATACTGGAGTCGGTTAAGGATTTTGCTATTATAAACGGTGATAATCCATATCTGGAAAAAGCAGCAGCCGATTATACTTGTCCTCGTTATACCTTTGGTTATAATGAAAACTGTGATTTTCGATTGGTTAGTACAGCTTTGACTGGTGGGAGGCTGAATGTATATGCCCGGCTTCTTAAGGAGGAAGTCCGTTTTGAGTTTGCTATTCCAGCACGCCAGTTAGCCGGCAATATAATAGCTGCGGCAGCGGTAGCCTATTTGTATGGATTTAATGTTGAGGAAATCGACCAGGGGCTTACTCAATACAAGCCAACTGGGAACCGTTTATCTATAACTAGCCTGGACCAAGGCGGTGTTCTTATAAACGATACCTATAATGCTAATCCGGTTTCCATGGTTGCTGCTTTAGAGACAGGACGAGAAATAGCTGGAAACCGCCGGTTTGTTGCGGTGTTAGGAGATATGTATGAACTGGGCCAATATGAACAGGAAGGGCATAGAAGCGTAGGAGCTAAGGCCGCTCAATTGGGAGTGGATATATTAATCACCATTGGCGAAAAGAGCCGTCTCATATCCGAGGAGGCTTATAATTGTGGTTTACCAGCCCAAAATATTTTTCACTTTTCAGTTAAAGAAGACAGTATACCGCTTTTACACAATGAGATTAGCAAAAAAGACACGGTTTTGTTTAAGGCTTCCCGGGGAATGCAATTGGAAACCCTGGTTAATGATTGGCTCAAGCAAGATTGATCCAGGAGGATATAAATGCAGGGAATTGTAACAACGGCACTAATGGCTCTAGTAGTAGCCACACTCATAGCGCTTCTGATGGGGCCATTGCTGATACCTTTTTTAACCCGGCTAAAAGTTGGGCAGAGTATACGTGAAGATGGGCCCCAAGGCCATTTGATCAAAGCAGGAACACCTACTATGGGCGGCATAATGATTGCTACAGCGGTTATGGTATCTACCTTCATCCTGGCAGGAAACAGCGGGGAGGCAGTAGCTGCCGTGGTAGTTATGTTGGCCTTTGGAGCGGTTGGTTTCTGGGATGACTATATTAAAGTAGTCTTGAAACGCTCTCTAGGGTTACGGGCACGGGAAAAGTTAGGCTTGCAACTGTTGATTGGCCTGGCTTTCGCATTGCTTCTCTTGTACTATTTTCAAAGGGGAACCACGGTAGTGGTTCCATTTTTGGGCTTGGAATGGGATTTAGGCATAACCTATGTACCATTTATCATTATCGTAATGATAGCCACTACCAATACTGTGAATCTTACTGATGGCTTGGATGGACTAGCCACTGGGGTCACATTTTTGGTTGCTTTAGCTTTTGCCTTAGTATGCTTAATGACATCCCACTACCAGTTAACAGTATTTTGCGGTGCTTTGGCCGGAGGATGCCTGGGTTTTTTGTTTTTTAATCGTCATCCAGCCCGGGTTTTCATGGGTGATACCGGTTCTATGGCATTGGGTGGTGCAGTGGCAGCAGTGGCGGCATTAACTCATTCCGAACTTTTCCTTTTGCTGTTAGGAGGAGTTTATGTTTTGGAAGGCTTAAGCGTTATTTTACAAGTGGTGTCTTTCCAGACTACCGGCAAGCGTATTCTGTTAATGGCGCCTTTGCATCATCATTTTGAATTAAAGGGATGGCCAGAGAGAAAAGTAGTAAGATTTTTTTGGGCCTTATCACTGGTTTTTGTTTTAGTTGGATTGCTAGGTTATCGAAATATAGGATAGGAAGTGCGTACCACAATGTTTACAGGTCAAAAGGTGCTGGTTGTTGGTCTGGCTCGAAGCGGGCTGGCAGCAGCTCAAAGTTTACATAAACATGGAGCCCAAGTAATCGGCTATGATCAAAAAGCCATAGATTCATTGGGAACGGTAGTTAGGGACTTGGAGCAGATGGGCATTCCGGTGATAAATGAGTGGGAGCCGGAGGGAATTAAGCCTATAGATTTAATAGTCATAAGCCCTGGTGTTCCTTTGAGTTTACCGATGTGCCAATGGGCACAGGCCCAGGGGATACCAATTATTGGCGAATTGGAGATAGCTTTTAGGTTAAAAAATGAACAGGTTGCTCTGCTGGCTGTTACAGGAACCAATGGCAAGACCACCACTACCGCCTTGTTGCGTTATATTTTAGAAAAGGATGGACGATCCGCCTATTATGGGGGAAATATTGGCATCCCTTTGACTAGTCTAATTGATGAGTTAACTCAAGGCGTTGTAGTGGCAGAAGTATCAAGCTTTCAATTGGAGACGGTTGCTAAATTCCATCCCGATATTTGCGGTTTATTAAATATTACCCCAGATCATCTGGACCGCCATAAAACCATGGACGCTTATATAAAGGCCAAGTCTAAAATTTTTGCGCAGCAGCAGCCAAGGGACTACGCGGTGTTTAACTATGATGATAGGCAGGTGCGCCAGTTGGCACAAATGTGCCCGGCAACGGTAGTATACTTTTCGGCTCAGCACCAACTGGAACAAGGCTTTTTTATTGATAATAATGTAATTGTCTATCGCCATGCTGGTAAAAAGACGCAGATTTGCCCGGTGGGAGATATTCGTTTACGAGGCCAGCATAATTTGGAGAACGTTCTCTGTGCTGTGGCTATGAGCTATCTATATGGAGCAAGACCAGCCCGGATCAGTGATGCTTTGAAAACTTTCACCGGCGTAAGGCACCGTATGGAAGAAGTTGTGTACCATAATGGAGTTCTGTATGTAAATGACTCCAAAGCCACTAACCCTGAATCAGCTATAAAAGCTCTTCAATCATTTCACCAGCCCATAATACTAATTGCGGGTGGCCGGAGTAAGGGCTCCGATTTCACAGAATTTGCCCAGATGGTGGCGGCGCGAGTACGTGAACTGATTATATTGGGGGAAGCCCGTCAGGAGATTAAGGATGCCGTCATGAAGACTTCCTTTAGGAATATACATGAGGTAGAAGACTTAACGGAAGCTGTAGATTTGGCTTCGCATTTGGCTGTGGATGGAGACGTTGTTTTGTTATCACCTGCCTGTGCTAGCTGGGATCAATTCCCCAGCTACGAGCACCGGGGAGACCTTTTCTGCAAACTCACACGCTCTTTGTCAGAAAGGTCTCCAGATTAGAGGAGGGGCAAAGATTGCGTTTAAGAAAAGGACCTCCTGATTTCATTCTTTTTATAACCACCCTACTATTAGTTGGTATTGGCTTAGTGATGGTATTCAGCTCCAGTGCCGTTACCTCCAATATACGGTATGATGATGCTTATTTGTTTTTTAAAAAACAGCTCTTGTGGGCCTTGATTGGTATAGTCTGTATGCTGGTGGTTATGAAATTTAACTATGTGCGCATTAAGGATTTGGCTATTCCTTTAATGGTTTTTACACTATTGTGCTTGATTTTGGTCATAACCCCTCTGGGCATAGATACTAAAGGATCAAGCCGCTGGCTGGGGGTAGGGATTATGCAGTTTACCCCCTCAGAATTGGCTAAATTAGCTATGGTTATGTTTTTAGCAAAGGTTATGGAAGTCAATCTGGACAGTATGAGGTCTTTTACTAAAGGAATTTTGCCTTATCTGGTTTTCATAGCTTTGGTATGTGGGCTTATTATGTTGCAGCCTGACTTGGGAACAGCATTTGCCATTGCTGGAACAGCCTTTTTTATGATGTTGGCGGCTGGTGCGCGCTGGAGTCACTTGGGGTTGATCGCTTTGTCTGGTGCTGGAGTTGTGGCAGCAGCTATAGCTTTAGCTCCCTATCGTATGCAGCGATTCATCGCTTTCCTCGACCCATGGAAATACCCAACCGATGAGGGATTTCAAACCATACAATCCTTGTATGCCCTGGGCTCAGGGGGGTTATTTGGTATGGGGCTGGGCAGAAGCAGGCAAAAGTTTTTTTACCTGCCTGAACAGCATACCGATTTTATATTTGCCATATTAGGTGAAGAGCTGGGTTTTTTAGGGGCCTTTTTGGTTATCTGTTTATTCCTGTTATTTGCCTGGAGAGGCTTTCGTATAGCTATAAATGCTCCTGATACTTTTGGCAGTCTTTTGGCAACCGGTATAACCACTATGATTGTTTTTCAAGCCGCTATAAATATTGGGGTTGTTTCAGGAGCACTACCGGTTACAGGAATAACCCTGCCCTTTATAAGTTATGGAGGGTCATCTTTATTGTTTACCTTAATAGGGGTCGGTTTTTTGTTAAACATATCCAGGTACAGTACTTATCGATAAACAGGAGGAACTGATGAGAGCAATCATTACCGGTGGTGGGACAGGCGGACATATTTATCCAGCTCTGGCTATTGCTGATGAGTTGCGCCGCAGAGTGGATAACATGGAAATTTTGTATGTGGGGTCCAAGGGCATGGAGAGCCGCATTGTTCCTGAAGCCGGTTATGCTTTTACTGCTATTGATGTATCGGGTATAGATCGATCCTCCATGTTGAAAGCGAGCCGCTCGCTGGTAAAATTTCCTCATAGCTTTTTTCAAGCTAAGGATATAATAAAAGAGTTTAAGCCAGACTTTATTCTGGGAACGGGGGGGTATGTTTCTTTTCCGGTAGTAATGGCAGGAACTTATTTTGCTCCCAAAACATTTATCCATGAACAAAACGCTTATCCAGGGCTGGCTAATCGCTACCTGGCCAAACGAGTTGATTGTGTTATGCTTACCTTTGCCGAAGCGGGAGAGTATATAGAGGCAAAACGCATCAAAGTAACCGGGCTCCCGGTACGCCGGGAATTTTTTGCTGTTACTCCTCAGGCGAGCCGGCAGGCCTTAGGATTAAACGATAATTGGTTTACGATAATTGCTTTTGGAGGCAGCCGGGGAGCTGCCACTATAAACCGGGCCATGTTAGAAGCCGTGGAACGTTTGCAGGATAGAGCCATGCAGATAATATGGATAACTGGCCCGGATCATTATGAGGACATAAAACGCCAGGTGCAGGACCGCCTAAAACGAGACTGTAAAGCTGTCCTAAAGATAATCCCCTATATGAACAATATTGAACAAGCCATGGCGGCCGCCCATTTGGCCATTTGCCGGGCTGGAGCCAGCACCCTGGCAGAATTAGCAGTGCTTGGATTACCTGCTATCCTGGTTCCTTATCCTTATGCCGCCGAAAACCACCAGGAAAAAAATGCCCGGGCCTTGATGGGTAAAAAAGCGGTGACCATGGTTATTGATGAGTTCCTGGACGGGGATACTCTAGTTAATACCATTGAAGCTTTGCGCAGTGAACCGGATAGATTGAATTTTATGCGCCAGCAGATGTTGCAGGAAGCTAAGCCTAATGCCCTGGAAGATATAATCGCTGAACTGATAGGCTAAGTTTTTGACAGGTGTAGAAGGGGACAGGCTACGTATTTAAAAATGTAACCACTTTTGTTAAATATGCATACTATAAAGTGAATCACCAATGTTAGGTTTAAGGAGATGAGGAAATGTCCGAGCAGAGCGGACAGTGGATTCATATGGTAGGAATTGCTGGAGCAGGGATGAGTGGAATTGCTAAAGTTCTTGCTGAACAGGGCATGAAGGTAACAGGATCCGACCTCCAACATAATGAAATAACTGAGCAACTGGAGCAAATGGGAATTACTGTATATCAAGGTCATTCCTCATCACACCTTCAGGAAGGAGTTGATGTACTGGTAATATCCTCGGCTATCCCGGCGGATAATCCCGAGGTTATTCTTGCTCGTCACCGCAAAATACCGATATTGAAAAGGGGACAGATGCTGGCAAAATTAGTTAACCGCAGCAACGGAATTGCGGTCGCCGGCGCCCATGGTAAGACAACCACTACTTTTATGATTTATAAAGTTTTGTCTGGCAGTGGATTAGATCCTGCGTTTATAGTGGGCGGGGAACTACAGGATCATCATTATTTTAATGCCAAGCTAGGGACCGACGAATTTTTTATCGTGGAAGCCGATGAAAGTGATGCGTCCTTTTTAGAACTGCATCCTAAAATTGCTGTGGTAACCAATATGGAGGATGATCACCTGGATTATTATCACACTTTAGAGCGTCTAAAGGATGCTTTTCGTCAGTATATTGACGGCGTACAACCGGAGGGTTTGGCAATCTTGTTTGGCGACGATCCCGGTTTAAGAAGGCTTGCTGAAAGTAGTGGTACCCGTAAAGTATTCTTTGGTGAAAGCGAAACTAATGACTACTACTTTAAAAATTGGAAAGCTAAAGGGTGGGGATCAGTTTTTGATGTTTATGAACATGGCAAATTACTAGGTAATATTCAGTTATCGGTTCCGGGATGGCACAATGCCCTCAACGCTTTGGCAGCTATTGCTACTGGCCGGGAACTATCCTTGGATTTTGCAAGTATGCGCGCAGCTATTTTTGATTTCCACGGTGTCAAAAGACGTTTCGAAATAATGGGTGAGCACGATGGTATTATGGTTATCGATGATTATGCTCATCACCCCACGGAAATCAAGGCAACTTTGAGCGCGGCACGCAATTACCATTCGGGCAGATTGATAACGGTATTTCAACCCCATCGTTATACCCGTACGCGACAATTAGGCATTCAATTGGGTGAGGCTTTGCAAGCCAGCGATGTGGTTATTATTACCAATATATATGCAGCAGGCGAAACTCCTATTCCAGGTATTAGCAGCAGCATTATATTTAATGTTGCTAAACAAGGCGGGGGCACAGCCATTCTCATACCAGAATTGGAGGATGTTATTCACTATTTAATGGAAATTGGACGCAAAGGTGATCTGATAATTACTATGGGGGCGGGCGATGTATGGAGAATTGGGCCCGCATTTATAAGCAGGTTAAAAAAATCTGTCCCGCAGGCGTGAGCTAGCGGAGGTGTTCAATTGGACTATCTAGTGGTAAGAGGTTCCAAACCCCTCAAAGGCCAAATAAGTGTTAGCGGATCCAAGAACTCAACCCTTCCTATTATGGCCGCCAGTTTACTCTGCTCAGGAGAAGTAGTTTTAACAGGAGTGCCGGATTTAGAAGATATTAAGGTTATGGCACAGGCCTTAGAGATTTTAGGAGCGAAAGTTAAACGGGAAAAAGACGTACTGATAATTGATGGCAGTACTGTAAATAAGATAGAGCTTCCTGAAGAGATATCTCGCAAAATGAGAGCTTCAAACCTGGTGATGGGAGCTTTGTTATCCAGGTTTCATCATGCTCGGGTAGCCTATCCTGGCGGATGCGCTATCGGAACACGCCCCATGGATTTACATCTTAAAGGTTTTCAAAGCATGGGCTTTACCATCAAAGAAGAGTTTGGCTTTATGGAAGGGTTAGGTTCGTCTTTGGGAAGCCAGGAGATTTTATTGGATTTTCCCAGTGTGGGAGCTACCGAAAACTTAATGATGGCCGCGGTACTGCTTCCCGGTACTACTATATTACGCAATGCAGCCCGTGAACCAGAAATAGTTGACCTGCAAAACTTCTTAAACCGCATGGGTGCCAAAATAAGAGGAGCCGGATTGGATACTATTAGAATTGAAGGGGTAAGTCGCCTGGGCAGTGTTGAACATGCGGTGATACCTGACCGGATCGAAGCTGGTACATTTATGGTGGCAGCAGCCATATCCAGAGGAGAAGTTTTTATTGAAAATGTGGTCTTGGAACACGTTCAGCCCGTAGTTTCCAAGCTGCGCGAGATAGGTGCTGAAGTGCTAACCTATAATTCCGGTATAAAAGTAGTAGGAGGAGGACGTCTTAGACCTGCTGATATAAAAACAATGCCTTATCCAGGATTTCCCACAGATATGCAGCCTCAGATAATGGCCTTGTTATCTTCAATTGTTGGTACCAGCGTTTTGGTGGAAACTATTTTCGAAAACCGCTTCATGCATGTTCAGGAGCTTCGCAGAATGGGGGCTGATATCAAGGTTGAAGGCAGGGTAGCCATTATCAAAGGCAAAAATCGTTTGGAAGGGGCTTCGGTGGAGGCCACTGATCTTAGGGCTGGCGCAGCTTTAATCCTAGCCGGATTATTTGCAGACGGGGAAACCCATATTAATCGAATAGATCATATAGATCGAGGTTATGATAAGATTCATGTCAAATTACAAAGTATTGGGGCAGATATTACCCGGGGGCCTAGGACCTAAAGGTAGGCCCCTTATCCATATTGACTGATGCGTTAACAAAAAATATCTGTTATAATCAAGCATACGGATATTTGGGGATAGGGGATTGTTGCCTGATGAAGAGCACATCTCGCCGTTTTTTTAGTGCAGCCATCTTCTTGTTATTAATCATTCTATGTATATATTTTTTTCTACACAGTTCCTTTTTTCAAGTTGATACAATAAAAGTTACGGGCAACTCCACGATTCCACAACAAGATATAATTGATCTGGCAGGTATTGAAACGGGGATCAAACTCTTTGAAGCCAACGAGAATTTGGTGTCCAAGGCGGTTGAATTACACCCCATGGTAAAAGAGGCTCAATTAGTGCGCCATCTGCCGCGCACATTGGAGATAAAGGTTACAGAAAGGGTAATGTGGGCTGTAATACCTGCCATTAATGAGTTTTTGATTATTGACTCTGAAGGGGTATGTATAAATAAAAGCCTGCAGTTTCCCACTCCGGAGATACCAGTGATTACTGTTGATCCGGTTCCCCAGCAGATTATTATGGGACAGGCAGTTGAACCTCAGGGTGTTGATTTCATCAGAAAGATATGGGATGAACTGTCTGAACAGGAAAGAGCCCAAATATCGGATTTTCACTTTACCAGTACTAGTCAGGAATTGATTATATACACAGCTGAGGGAACAGAAATCAGATTTGGTAAAAAAGAGCGACTGGACGAGAAACTGTCGGTAATTAGTCAAGTGTTTAAGTTGGAACAGGAGTTTTTAGAGGCAGGACAAGATGCTTTGGTTTATGTAGATGTTCGCTATAAGGGACAACCCGTAGTAAAGACTACATCTTAGCATTAGCTTAAAAGGGTGAGATTTTATGCGTAGCAAAGGGGCGCAAATTTCCATAGCTTTAGTTTGCATGATTCTGGGCATTATGCTGGCAGTTCAATTCAGAACTACCGCCAGCATTGAGGCTACTCAGACCGATGAAAGACTTACAGAGCTTACCCAAAAAGTGCAAACGTTGACTGAGGAACGGGAAGCTCTAGCGGAAGAAGTTCTAACCCTTCGCTCCAAAATAGCCAACTTTCGTCAGACTGATCAGGCCTTAGCTGATTTACAGGAAGAAGTAACTGAAGCTCACATGGCGGCAGGTTTGATTCCTGTAGAAGGACCTGGAATCGTCTTGACCTTAAACGATAGCCCCCTCAATTTGCAGGTGGGGGAAAATGCCAATGCCTATATCATCCATGATAGGGACTTGCTGTTAATTGTGAATGAGCTGAAAGCATCGGGAGCGGAAGCCATATCTATAAATGGTAAGCGTCTTACCGCTATGTCAGAAATACGCTGTGCTGGTACTACTATTTTGGTGAACTGGGATAAAATCGCGCCTCCTTTCGAGATAAAAGTGGTGGGAAATCCAGACATGTTGGAAAGCGGCCTGTTGATGCGGGGTGGATATCTGGAACAGCTTAAAGTGTTAGGAATGCAGGTCCAACTGCAAAAGATGGAAAGCGTCGAAATCCCTGCTTATACTGGCAGCTTCAAGTTTACCTATGGAATGCCTATAGATTACGAGGAAAAGGCGGAATAAACAAATGTGGCTGCTGATTATTTTCTGTTTGCTCATAGGATTATTAATTGGTTTTTCTATTCCGGTATTATTCCCAATAACACTGGCTAAGTATATGTCAATCGGCGTTTTAGCAGCCCTTGATTCAGTATTTGGCGGTATCCGGGCCTATATGGAAGATGGTTTTGATAGCACTATCTTCATCAGTGGTTTTATTGTAAATACTGTGTTGGCAGCCGGTTTAGCCTACTTGGGCGACCGTCTGGGACTGGAGCTATATTTAGCAGCAGTTATTGTTTTTGGTGTAAGGATTTTCCAGAACTTAGGGATCATTCGTCGCTATCTTTTGAAAAAATACTAATTATTTCTGAGCTATGAAAAAGGATTTAGCTACATAATGTTGTATTTTTTAGTAGGACTTCAAGTAAGGGGTGTGTTTACATCAAGAAACGAAACATCCTGGTAAGCCTTGATATAGGGACGAGTTCAATTAAAGCTGCCATGGCTGAAGTCCACGGTCAAGATATTCATTTATTGGGAATCACCCAAGTTCCCTCCTTCGGACTTCGGAAGGGAAGCATAATAGATATTGAAAGCACAGCTAAGTCGATAGACAATAGTCTGAATGAATTGGAACGTCTCACCGGGATTGAGGTCTATAGTGCTTTAATAGGCTTTTCAGGAGTGAGCATTTCTATTGTAAACAATCATGCGGTTATAGCCGTGGCTAACCCCACCTACGAAATAACTCTGGAGGATAAGGAACGTGTTCTTAATTCCGCCCGCAATCTATCCCTACCATTAGACAAAGCTATTATCCAGATTATTGAACGTCAATACATAGTAGACAGCTATGATGGAGTGAAAGACCCGGTAGGAATGGTGGGCAGTCGTCTGGAAGCTGAAGTATCCATTGTTGTAGGAGCTATAGCAGCCATTCAGAACCTGCAAAGAAGTGCCAATAAAATAAATCTGCATGTAAATGGTCTTATGTATAATGCATTGCTAGGCGCTGAATCTGTATTATCACCTGCCGAGACAGAAATGGGGGTAGCTCTGGTTGATATTGGAGGGGGAACTACCGAGGTATCATATTTTGAAGAGGGCAGCATCATTCACACTTCGGTCTTGCCAGTTGGCGGTGAATACATTACCAAAGATCTAGCCATCGTCCTGAGGACCTCCATGGAGGAAGCTAAACGAGTGAAAGAAAAACATGGGGTAGCCAGTCCGGATAAGGCCAGGAGTGACTTGATGATAAATGTGCATAATATCCAGGGGAAAAGCGCCCAACAAGTGTCGCAGCAGGTTATAGCTGAAATAATTTCCGCTCGAGTACTGGAGATAACCGAATTAATATATGCAGAACTGAAACAATTTGGATGTTTGAACCGTATGCCAGGTGGTATCGTATTAACTGGTGGAGCAGCTGAATTGGCTGGATTAGCCGACGCTATGGAGGAATACTCTTCCATTCCGGTTAGAATAGGTCTACCGGAAAACATGAAAGGACTACCTACAGATTTTAATCGACCACAAAATGCAGTGGTTTTAGGAGGGGTTCTTTATTCAGCCCGGCAGGCAGCAATAAAATCTGGAGACAGCCCGCGTTTTATTGGTGTGATTGATCGGATAACATATTGGTTAAAAGATTTATTTCGGTAAGGCAGGGAGGTTTTGCAATGCCGTTGGATTTCGATGTTGAGATGCAGCAGTATGCTAATATTAAAGTTATTGGAGTGGGAGGCGGTGGAAACAACGCCATTAACCGCATGATTGAGGCTGGCTTAAAAGGGGTTGAGTTCATCGCTGTGAATACCGATGCCCAAGCCCTATATCTTTCCAAAGCGGAGACTAAGATTCAGTTAGGAGAAAAACTCACCAAAGGCTTAGGAGCCGGTGCTGATCCGGAAATTGGCATGAAGGCTGCTGAGGAATCCAACGAGGAGATAAAACGAGCTCTGATGGGTGCTGATATGGTATTTGTTACGGCTGGTATGGGTGGTGGAACTGGTACGGGAGGCGCTCCCATTATTGCTCGCATTGCTAAGGAAGTAGGGGCTCTAACCGTGGGTGTGGTTACTAAACCTTTCGCCTTTGAAGGGCGCAAACGCAACACTCAGGCTGAGCAGGGAATACAAGCTTTACGGGAACAAGTAGACAGTCTGATAACTATTCCCAATGACCGCCTTTTACAGGTGGTAGATAAGCATACCAATTTTAATGATGCCTTTAAGATAGCAGATGATATACTCCGTCAAGGAGTGCAAGGAATATCTGATTTAATTGCTGTGCCGGGAGTTATTAATTGTGACTTTGCTGATGTACAAACGGTTATGCAAAATACTGGTTCAGCCTTGATGGGTATTGGCCGTGCCAAAGGTGAAAACCGAGCTGCAGAAGCAGCCCGCATGGCTATTTCCAGTCCCTTGCTAGAGACTTCAATTGATGGAGCTAGAGGAGTGCTGTTTAATATAAGCGGCGGAACAGATCTTACTCTGTTCGAGATTAATGAAGCAGCCGAAATTATTCATCAGGCTGCCGATGTGGAAGCTAATATTATTTTCGGAGCTAATATCGATGAAGAACTCGGGGAAGAAGTAAGGGTAACCGTGATTGCTACAGGGTTTCCGGCTGCACACTCCATCAGCCCTGAGACTCGCCGCAGTAGTAGAGTTATCGAATCACCTGCGTCCTTTTTGGATAAAAACGATTTGGAAATACCTCCTTTCTTACGGAGAAAATAGCTCGATTAAAACGAACCGGGATGATAATTCCCGGTTTTTTTTCTTTTCTGACCGATAAAAATGCCCCGTCCTTTGCTAAAGCAACAAATTACCCAACTTCCTCGCTGGTATAATGTGGAATACATTATTGTCCAGCAGATAGCATAACCATTAATTAGCGTAAATTTGACCGCTAGAAAGGTACCAGGTGCTTTAAATGATGGGGTCAATAGTATACGCGGATATCACCTTTCTTCTCAACTTCATTATGGATTTCATAATACTATGGGTAACAGTTCGGTTAACAGGTGTTCCCGTTGCTTATATACGCTTGATAATGGCAGCTTTACTGGGCGGAATATATGCAGTTGGTTATTTATACCCTGATATATCCTGGGTATACTCCTTTCCTATGAAAGTATTGCTTTCGGTTATCATGGTGGCCATCGCCGTATGGCCAGATACCTGGACCGATTATGCCAAAAGCCTGTTGCTGTTTTATGGTATTAACTTCATGGTAGCAGGAGCTACTATAGGGATTTCATTTTTGGTGCAGACATCTAATACTGGTTTTTCACACTGGTGGCTGCTAACGGGAATTGCCTGCGCCTTATTACTGGGAGTATATGGAGGAAATTGGCTAAACAAGCGTATCATACCGAGACTGTTGAAGCTTCCGGTACAGTTAACCTTTGAAAGGAATCAGTGCTCTGGCCAAGGTTTTGTAGACACTGGTAATGGTCTGAGAGATCCTTTAACTAATCGCCCCGTGATTGTGGCCGAATACCACTGGCTAAAAGGATGTCTGCCTGCTGATTTAAAGAGTGCTTTAGAAAACAGCCAGACTCAGGAAGAAATGCTGGATAAACTCAGTCAAAGCAGCTGGTCTAATCGTTTAAGATTAATTCCCTTTACTTCTATCGGGAAGAAAAATGGCCTTCTGGTAGGAGTTCGTGCCGATGCCATCAAGGTTATTATAGGAAAAAAGGATATTGAACATAAAAATATGGTCATTGGTATATACCAGGATAGGCTGAGCAAGGAAGATAAATACCAACTATTAATACCTTGTGAGATCTTGGATAATGGATAGGGGGAGTAAACCGTGAAATGGTGGTTAACCTGGAAATTACGCCTATATATTGTGCGCTGGCTGATAGCCCGTGGTAAAACTAAGTATATTCACTATATAGGGTCTACCGAGGTTTTGCCTCCTCCATTAAAAGAGCATGAAGAGTCTGATTTGATCACTCGTTTGGACCAGGGCGATATGGCGGTCAAAGCCAAGTTAATAGAGCATAATCTTAGATTAGTAGTATACATAGCCAAAAAGTTTGAAAACACTGGTATTAACATCGAGGATTTAGTATCCATTGGCACCATTGGTTTAATCAAGGCTGTCAACACTTTTGAACCGAAAAAAAATATTAAATTAGCCACTTATGCTTCCCGCTGTATTGAAAATGAAATACTGATGTATCTGCGCCGCAACTTAAAAAACCGGGTGGAAGTTTCCTTGGATGAACCTCTTAATGTGGATTGGGATGGAAATGAATTATTGCTTTCCGATGTTTTGGGAACCGAAAGTGACATGATTTATAAGAAAATTGAAGGAGATGTAGAAAAACACCTGCTCTGGCAAGCTATGCACAAACTTAACCCCCGGGAGAAAACCATAATTAAACTGAGATTTGGCTTGGAAGATGGATTGGAAAAGACGCAAAAAGAGGTGGCCGATACTTTGGGAATCTCACAGTCTTATATCTCCCGTCTAGAAAAACGCATCTTAAAACGCTTGCAAAGAGAAATAAGAAAAATTGAATAGTAGTTCAACGACAGCTGCATAGCGGGCTTAATCCCAGCGGGGGTTAAGCCTTTTTCATTTGTTATGCAAAAGGAATAGCCCGAATAAATCCAGCTGCTAACGAGAATACTTTTATCAACTCCAGGTTGGCTTAACAAAATCAAACTAGGGGAAGGAGCAGGACGCTTTGATTAACAAAGTTGAAATCTGTGGAGTAAATACTTCCAAACTTCCCGTATTAAAGAATGAAGAAATGAGAACTCTGTTCCAGGCCATGCAGTCGGGTGACTCTACTGCCAGAGAACAACTGATTCAAGGTAATCTGCGGTTGGTGCTAAGCGTTATTCAAAGATTCAGCAATAGAGGCGAATACGTAGACGATCTTTTTCAGGTAGGATGTATTGGTTTGATTAAAGCTATAGACAACTTTGATCTAAGTCAAAATGTACGGTTTTCCACCTATGCGGTTCCGATGATTATCGGAGAGATAAGACGCTATCTCCGGGACAATAATGCGGTAAGAGTATCGAGATCTCTGCGGGATATTGCCTACAAAGCACTACAGATTAGAGAGAAACTGGTATCAGCACAGGCTTCTGAGCCAACTATAGCTCAAATTGCTGAGGAACTGCAAGTTCCTCGTGAGGAAGTAGTGTTTGCCTTGGATGCTATTCAGGAACCGGTGTCATTGTTTGAACCGATTTACAATGACGGGGGGGATCCTATTCTAGTAATGGATCAAATTAGTGATGAACGCAATACTGATGAATTATGGCTGGAAGAAATAGCTATCAAGGAAGCCATGAAGAAGCTCAATAACCGGGAAAAACACATAGTATCATTGCGTTTTTTCCAGGGCAAAACGCAAATGGAAGTTGCTGAAGAAATCGGTATCTCACAGGCTCAAGTGTCACGGTTGGAAAAAGCGGCCCTGAAGCAATTACGAAAATTTATTTAGCAAAAAGGAGGAAGGCAACCATGAACAAAAATCTATTAGTAGTGATTTTAATAGGGATTATTCTAGTCCTGCTCCTTCCTCTTACTGAACAGTACTCTGCTCATGAGTTAGCCTTCACTTATGACAATCTGGTGTCCACCAAGCTGGTAGCCAAGTAAAACTAGCTAGTTAACCTTTTCATAAGTCGAACAACAACATACAGATATTAGAGTTCTGCTTTAAGCAGACTCTTTTTTTTGTTAGAATGGTGGCGAATTGGAGGTAAGATTCTTGCAGCACGATGAGGTATTTTTACAGTGGACTAATAAGAAAAAACCAACTTGGGATACCAATCACTGCCAAAACTTGCAGACCGTTTTTCCCAATGCCAATAATACCGCCCCTCTTATTAATGAGCCCACTGATGATGTAAAAAATCAAATGCTGTTAGGCAACGACCATCAGGTGATGGCCTGGTTGCTTGCTAATGGCTTTCAGCAGAGTTTTGACTGTATATATATTGATCCCCCCTATTTAAGCGATACCCAATACTATGCTCAGGTTAAAATCGAGACCGAAAACGGTACCCAGCAGGTTAAACAGCCAGTATTCCATGATTCTGGTTACCGCCATAGGTCAGCTTATTTGCAAAACCTATATCAAACTATAGCTATGGCCAAAGAGTTGTTATCAGCACAGGGCAGCTTGTTCGTGCATTTGGACTGGCATTCATCCCATTATATAAAAATTATTATGGATGAGGTTTTTGGTGCCCGGCGCTTTATAAATGAAATAGTATGGTGTTACGGAGGCGGAAGTGGTGCCCGGCGCCATTTTCACCGCAAGCATGATGTTATTCTCTGGTATAGTCGGGGAGAGGATTATATATTTAACCCCCAGCATCGCCCCTATTCCCCGGGCACTTTACAACGGGGATTAACCAAAGTGAAAGGAGATCGCTACAAATTAGACAGCCGGGGTGCTCTATTGCAGGACTGGTGGGTTGATATACCTAAGATTCTAAGTCCTACAGCGGAAAACAACTGGAAATTCCCAACCCAAAAGCCAGTGGAACTCTTGGAGCGGATCATTAAGACTTCAACCTTGGAGAATTCCTTAGTTGGTGATTTTTATGCAGGTTCTGGCACAACGGCCGAAGCATGTGAAAATCTGGGACGACGGTGGGTAATAAGTGATAACCAGGTTTATTCTATTCAAACCAGTCTGCACAGACTGGTTAGGAATAACAGCCGCCCTTTTATAATAGGCAATCTGCAATCCCCACCGGGCGCAAAGGGGCAATTGTCTGTGGAAACAAGAATTGAACCGCAGCTATGGGGTTGTGATTTAACGGTAGTTTTGCAATCATACCAACCCAATGATATCCGGCAGAGCAGTCTGTCTTGGATAGATTTTTGGGAATTGGGCTGGGTGAAAGACGGTGCTTTTTTCTCTACAGTACAGGTTTTGCCCAGAAAAAGAGGTCAAAGTATCCCGGTGAGCCTGACGGTCAGAATAGATGAGGGTCAGTGGGAAGACTTGATGGTACAGGCCTGGGATATCCAGGGAGGGCCGGTAATGGTACCGGTAAAAAGCGTAAATACCTAAACTCCCTGGACACCCATGAGCCCAAGCGCATTATTTGCGAAGGCGATGCTGTTTTACCAAACGGTGAATGTCTGTCTCCTTATCATCTCCATAGGGTAACCACATTTCTTCGAATACAATTTCATCCAGCAAATCCTCCCCATATAGGGAGTTGCGGAGACGATTGCGAAAGGATGATAAAGGTTCGGAAGTGAAGATGCGCATAATTTCTCCCTCTTTTCTTTCATCTACTGGCGCTGCATCCTGCGGGCCAGTAAAAAGATTCCGGCAATAGCTGCAGCGTGCAAAACCCACCAACCAGGTTCCAGGATGCTAAAAGTACCCGGATCAATTTTATCTCGACGCATTACTTTCTTACTAATAGAGTTTTTATAATCCATAAATCCCGTCAGAAAAGAAATCAAATGATATCACTCCCAAGTTGTTTTTCAATAATATTTTCCCCGGTAAACACTCCATTAGGCACAGTAAATAATGTAACCACCAGCAGTATCCGGTTAAATAAAATATACCTGTAAAGGAAATAGGAGGAAAAATTCTTGCTTTGCCCAATTATTTATGGTATCAATGGCGTTAGAGTCTAAATTGTCCTGTAAAGTGGGGAGATACTTAATGGAAAGATTGGAGAAGGCGGCCTTATGCGAAATATACGCCTTAAACGGAGTAGGCAGAAGCGCTTTATTCAAAGGGCTTAGCGAATGTGGCAGCTTCTTAAAGCTGTACCAATCTGATGTGTCAGTACTACAACGCATACTGCCACCCCAAGCAGTGGTCGACCTGGTAAACCGCCGCCGCCAATCGTCATCGTGGCATGCTCTGGAGCGATTAGAGGCCCAGGGTTTTCAGGTTATAACTATACTTGACTTAAACTATCCTTCCTATTTGAAGACTATTCATGATCCACCGTTTATTATATACTGTGCTGGTAATACTGATTTATTAACAGGGTTTTGTTTGGCTATTGTCGGTTCAAGAAAAGCTTCCCATTACGGACGATCAATGGCTCGTAAATTGGGAGAGGAGCTGGCTGGCTATGGAATAACGGTAGTCAGCGGCATGGCGCGGGGAATAGACACTGAAGCTCACATGGGAGCACTCAATACCGGAACCACGATTGCTGTATTAGGAAGTGGCTTAAATGTAGTATATCCACGGGAAAATCAGGCCCTATATGAACGAATAATCATGAATGGGCTAATCATAAGTGAATTTCCTCTTGATACTCCACCGGATTCTAAACATTTCCCCATGCGCAATCGAATTATTTCTGGATTAAGCCGGGGAGTAATTGTAGTAGAAGCCCAGGAACGAAGTGGTGCTCTTATAACCGCTGATATGGCTTTAGAACAGGGAAGAGATGTAATGGCTGTGCCAGGTCCGGTAACCAGCAAGAATAGCTGGGGCACCAATCGTTTAATTCAGCAGGGAGCCAAACTAATTATGGATGTCCAGGATATAATATATGAGTATCCTGACTATGAATGGCAGCCATCTACCCACCCTATAATGGTGGAGGGAGTATTGTTTACCGAACAGGATAGTGAAGAAGCTGAGATTCTGCAGCTTATTGAAGTAGATGGCATTCACTTTGATGAACTGCTGCAGCGTACCAACTTGGATCATGGTACACTCAGTTCACTACTGTTGAAACTTGAACTAAAAGGGATAGTGACCTCTACCCCTGGTAATTACTATGTAAAGATACGATAGAAGAATTTCTTTTATGGTTGGTCAATTATAATAATTATGGAGAGGTGATCTGGTTGGCAGAGACCACACTAGTAATTGTTGAGTCTGCAGCCAAAGCAAAAACATTGAGCAAGTTCCTTGGCAAGACTTATCGGGTGAAAGCATCGGTGGGACATATCAAGGATTTGCCTAAGAGCAAATTGGGTATAGATGTGGATAATGATTTTGAACCTCAGTATATAACCATTCGCGGCAAGGGAGATATACTCAAAGAAATAAGGGATGAATCACAAAAGGCCAAGCGAGTGCTTCTGGCCACAGACCCGGATCGGGAAGGGGAAGCCATAGCTTGGCATCTCCAGAATGTTCTGAAGATACCAGCTGATGCTAAGTGCCGGGTGGAGTTTTACGAAATCACTAAGGATGCGGTTAAGAATGCTATTAAAAAACCTCGTCCTATAGATTTGAACAGGGTAAATGCCCAGCAAACTCGTCGCATGCTAGATAGATTAGTAGGATATAAGCTGAGCCCGCTGCTATGGAGCAAAGTGCGCAAAGGGTTGAGCGCTGGCCGGGTTCAATCAGTAGTGGTAAGGTTAATATGTGAACGGGAAGAAGAAATACGCCAGTTTGTGCCGGAAGAGTACTGGTCTATTGAGGCACATTTACAGACCAAAGATGAAAAAAGCCTAGTGGCCAAACTGATTAATTATGGTGATAAAAAAATGACTATTCCCAATGCCGATGAAAAGGATCGTATTATAAATGAGTTATCTGACTGTGAATATATAGTAACCCAAATCGAAAAGAGGGAAAAACGCAAAAAACCCCTACCCCCTTTTACCACCAGTACCCTGCAGCAGGAAAGTTCAAAACGGCTGAATTTTTTCAGCCAGCGAACCATGCGGGTAGCTCAGGAATTATACGAAGGGTTAGAATTGGGAAAAGAGGGAACCGTAGGCTTAATAACCTACCTGCGAACTGATTCGACCAGGGTGTCTGCAGTTGCTCAGGAGGAAGCTATGAACTTTATTACCCAACACTATGGCAAGGAATATGCGCCAACTAAGCCTAATGAGTATAAAAGCCGCAAATCGTCCCAGGATGCCCATGAAGCCATCCGCCCTACTTCAGTTCACCGGACTCCGGATGCAGTAAAACCATTTTTGTCCCGGGATCAATATCGTCTTTATAAACTTATATGGGACCGTTTCGTCAGCAGCCAAATGACTCCGGCTGTATATGATACTATTTCTGTTGACATCAAGGCAGGGGATTATTTATTACGTTCTTCTTCGTCCCAGTTGAAATTTGCCGGTTATAAAAAAGTGTACAATGATCAGGAAGAAGAGGAAGCAAAGAATACTATTCCTCCTTTAAGCAAGAATGAAAAGCTGATACTAATGAGTTTGGAACCTGAGCAGCACTTTACTCAGCCTCCTCCTCGTTTTAGCGAAGCCAGCTTGGTCAAACTACTGGAAGAGAAAAATATTGGCCGGCCCAGCACTTATGCGCCTATTATAGACACCATTCTTAAGCGGCATTATGTGGAACGGCAGAACAAGCAATTTGTGCCCACTGAGCTGGGTTTTATTGTCGTGGACCTGCTAAAAGACAATTTTAATAACATTATGGAAGTAGAATTTACCGCCAAAATGGAGGAGGACTTGGATCTCATCGAGGAAGGACAGAGAGAATGGCGACAGGTATTAAGAGAGTTTTACCAACCTTTTGAAGAGGACCTGAAAAAGGCGCAAGAACAGATAGAAAAAGTGGAGATAAAGGATGAAGAAGCTGGTAAGGACTGCCCCCAATGCGGACGTCCCTTACTGATTAAGTACGGGCGTTTTGGAAAATTTCTGGCTTGTTCAGGATTTCCTGATTGCCGGCATACTGAATCAGTTAATGAGGATACCGGGGTAAAATGTCCCCAATGTGGTGGAGCCATAATTACTTTAAAAACGAAAAAAGGAAGGAAATTCTATGGCTGCAGCAATTACCCCGGCTGTGAATTTCGTTCCTGGAATAAGCCCACTGGCGAAAAATGCCCTCATTGCGGAGATGCTATGGTAGAAAAAAATGTTCGCACCCAGGGGGTACAAATAATATGTCAAAATAACGAATGCAAGCATCGTCAGGAAGTGAATGTATAATTGGCAGTTGTTAATGTTATCGGCGGAGGTTTGGCAGGATGTGAAGCCGCCTACTATGTAGCTAATCAAGGAATAGATGTTAAGCTTTGGGAGATGCGGCCTGTAACCAATACTCCCGTACATCGTACCTCTTATTTGGCTGAACTGGTTTGCAGCAACTCTCTAAAATCGGAACAAAAATATACCGCCCAGGGTTTACTAAAAGCAGAAATGAGGACCCTGGGTTCTCTGTTATTGAAATGTGCCGAAGATACTCGGGTGCCGGCTGGCAGTGCCCTAGCCGTAGACCGGGATTTGTTTGCTAAAAGTGTAACCGGTATTATCGAAAGCCATCCTCACATAGAGGTTATACGGCAAGAGAGGACTGACCTTTTCACAGATGAACCGGCCATAATTGCCACTGGACCATTGACCTCTGATAGGCTATGGTTTAACCTACGTTCACTAACCGGCACCGAGAACCTGTTTTTTTATGATGCGGTAGCTCCCAGTATAACGGTGGATAGTCTGGATATGAGTAAGATATTCCGTGCTTCCCGTTACGGTAAAGGCAGTGATGATTACTTAAACTGCCCCTTAACCAAAGAAGAATATGAAAAATTTCATGCCGCTCTGGTGGAAGCTGATGTAGCTGAAGGGCACAGTATTGACCGGAAATTGTTCTTCAATGACTGTATGCCGGTAGAAGTCATAGCCCGGCGGGGAATTGATACCCTGCGCTATGGACCTATGCGACCGGTGGGTTTAACAAACCCTGCCACCAATTCTCGCCCTTATGCGGTAGTACAGTTGCGACAAGAAGACAAAGATGGCAGAATTTATGGGTTAGTAGGATTTCAAACCCGTATTAAATGGGGCGAGCAGGATAGGATATTCAGAATGATTCCGGGATTAGAAAAGGCTGAATTTGTGCGATACGGAATGATGCATCGCAACAGTTATATTAACAGTCCCCAGTTATTACTTCCGACTTTACAGTTAAAAAGCCAACCCCACTTATTATTTGCCGGTCAGATTACCGGGGTAGAAGGTTATATGGAATCTGCTGCTACCGGCATAATCGCTGGTATAAATGTCGTTAGACTGGTTAAAAACTTAGAGCCGGTAATACCTAGTGAAAATACGATGATTGGTGCCTTGCTTCGATTTATTTCTACTGCCGATAAAGCTAACTTTCAGCCTATTAATGCTAGCTTTGGTTTGCTACCTGACCTGATTCCACCCATTAAAGACCGCCAGAAGCGCTACCAGGGATATGTTGAACGAGCTATGCTAGCTGTGAGGGAATATTCAGAATTGTTGCATCTGTAGTTGTAAAAATACTAACCATGTGCTAGCATGAGCTTTAAAGGTAGGAAACAGAGGCGATGATATGCTGTTTCAACACGTAGAAGGATTCTTAGATTATCTTCGAGTTGAAAAAAGTGCATCAGCTTTAACTTTAGTTAGTTATCGAACCGACCTTGGGCAACTTTTTTCGTTTCTAGCCGGACGATATTCGGTTTCCTGTGATGAAATTACCACTGATTTAATAAACCATAAATCAGTTCGAGAATACTTAGCGCAAATGCAGGAGCAGGGTATGAGTCGTTCCACCATGGCGCGAAAGTTAGCTGCTCTTCGTTCATTTGTACGCTACCTGTGTCGAGAGAATATACTCCCCAACAATCCCATTGCGGCTGTTTCTACCCCCAAGCAGGACAAACGACTTCCCAAATTTCTTTATCCCCTGGAAATTCAAATACTTATGGATGCACCCGATACCAGAAAACCCCTAGGCCTAAGAGATAAAGCTATATTAGAAACCTTGTATGCTGCTGGTTTGCGGGTCAGCGAATTAGTGGGTCTTAACCTAAACGACGTGTTTTTTGATGAAGAGCTGATCAAGGTCTACGGCAAGGGGGGCAAAGAACGTATAGTTCCTTTGGGTAAACAAGCTTTACTGAGTTTGCAAAAATATATTCAGGAAGGACGGCCGCTTTTCGAAAAAGGCCATCAAGAGGCCCTCTTCTTAAACAAGTTTGGCAGGCGTCTTTCGGACCGGAGTATACGCAATATCTTAAACAAATATGTTGAAGAAGCAGCCTTAAACCAGAAAATCAGTCCTCATACGTTGAGGCATTCCTTTGCTACTCATCTATTAAACAATGGGGCTGATTTACGTTCAGTACAAGAACTATTAGGACATGTAAAACTATCCACTACCCAAATATATACTCACATTACTACCGAAAACATTCAACAGATTTACCATAACACCCATCCGCGGAGGTAAAATAATATGTTTCACGCAACCACTATTGTCGCAGTCCGTAAAGGTAATCAGACTGCCATAGCTGGAGATGGACAGGTTACTATGGGGCAACATACGGTCATGAAGCATCACGCTAATAAGATTAAGAAACTTCATGATGGCAATGTAATTGTGGGCTTTGCTGGTGCCGTAGCCGATGCTTTCACTTTGTTCGCCAAGTTTGAAGAAAAAATAAAGCAGGCCAATGGCAATCTTACCAAGGCTGCTGTAGATGTAGCTAGGGAATGGAGAACGGATCGTATACTAAGAAATTTGGAAGCTCTACTACTAGTAGCTGACCGGGAAAAAATGTTTGTCATTTCCGGTACAGGTGAAGTAATTGAACCTGATGACGGGATTGCGGCCATAGGATCGGGGGGGTCTTACGCTATGGCTGCGGCGCGAGCCTTATCTCGTCACACAGAAATGAGTGCGGTAGATATTGTGCGGGAAGCGCTGTTAATTGCCTCTGAAATATGTATTTATACTAATGATCAGATAACCGTACAAGTGGTGGAGTAATTAGTGAAAGGAAGAACGAATTGAATTCTTTAGATATGACCCCGCGTGAAATAGTCCGGGAACTGGATAAGTATATTGTTGGTCAGGATTCGGCTAAGAAAGCTGTTGCTATTGCCCTGCGCAACAGGTATCGCCGCAAGATGCTCAGCGAAGACCTGAGAGATGAAGTCTATCCCAAAAACATAATTATGATTGGCTCTACCGGTGTTGGCAAAACCGAAATTGCCAGGCGTTTGGCTCGTTTAGTGAAGGCGCCCTTTATAAAGGTAGAAGCTTCAAAGTTCACGGAAGTTGGTTATGTGGGGCGGGATGTTGATTCGATGGTAAGGGATCTGGTGGAGACTTCAATAAGCATGGTGAAAAGCGACAAATACAAGGAGGTGGAAGACAGAGCTAGAGAGTTGGCAGAGGAGCGTATTGTGGACACCATACTTCCACTACCCAAGCGGAAAAACCGTGCTTCCAGGAACCCGTTAGAGCTTCTACTGGGAGGGGTGAGCGAGCAAAATGACAGTGATGATGGTTTCGAGGCTCAGGTTTATGAAGTTGAGCAGAAACGCCAAATCATCCGTCAGAAATTGTCGCGTATGGAATTAGAGCAGGAAGTAATAGAGATCGAAGTGGAAGAAAGCAGCGCTTCATTTATGGAGATTTTTTCTGGTTCCGGAGTTGAGGAGATGGGGATTAACTTGCAGGATTTATTTGGCAGTATGATCCCTAAGAAACGTAAGAAGCGGCGGGTTACCGTAGAGGAAGCTAAGAAAATTTTTACTCACGAAGAAGCTCAACGCTTGATGGACATGGATGAGATTCATCGTGAGGCCATTAGGAGAGCGGAACAGGACGGCATCATATTCCTCGATGAAATTGATAAAATCGCTGGTAAAGACAGCAATTATGGACCTGATGTATCTAGGGGTGGAGTACAGAGAGACATACTTCCCATTGTGGAAGGATCAACCGTAGTAACCAAATATGGACCTGTAAAAACTGATCATATACTTTTTATTGCTGCTGGTGCGTTTCATGTGAGCAAGCCTTCTGATTTAATTCCTGAATTACAGGGTCGTTTTCCTATTCGCGTGGAGTTAGAGAGTTTAACCCGGGAAGACTTGCGCAGAATTATTACCGAGCCCCATAACTCACTAATCAAGCAATATGTTGCTCTGCTGGAGACGGAAAAGGTACATATTAATTTTACAGACGAAGCCATTGACTATATTGCTGATATGGCTTATGAAGTGAACATTAAAACAGAAAACATAGGTGCAAGAAGGCTGTATACGATCATGGAAAAAGTGTTGGAGGACCTACTTTTTGACGCCCCTGATCATGTGCAGGAAACAATTGAAATAGATAAAGCTTACGTTGCAGAACGTCTTAAGAAAATTGTTGAGGACGAAGACCTCAGCAGATATATCTTGTAGGAGGTTTATTTAAGTGCAAAAATCATTATTAGAGAAATCAAGATCTATCTATAAAATTTTGCAGAAGATTGCTGGCAATCCAGTTGACTTCTTTGAAATGGCTGAGGTATTAGCTGACAATTTAGAATGCAGCGTTTTTATTGTGGGACGCCGCGGAGGAATTGGTGGCTATGCCTTTCATGAAGGAGCAACTTGTTCGGAAATTGAACACTTGATGAGTCATGCCGAACGTTTCCCCGAAAGTTTCAACCAAGAATTTATGAACCTTCATGAAACCAGAGCCAATTTTGTTCTGGAAGAGGGGCGCCGGTGTATTTTCAATCCCAATAATGTTGATTGCGACTGTTCTAAACGCATTTGGTCTATAACTCCGGTATTTGGGGGAGCACGTCGCATAGGCACATTGATAATGATGCGTGAAAACCATGAATTTTCCGATGAGGACATAGTGTTAGCCGAATATGGGGCTATCGTAGTGGCTAACGAGATAATGCGTATGCGCTCAGAGCGTATTGAAGAAGAAGCTCGCAAGAAAGCTTCCGTACAAATTGCTTTGGCTACATTATCTTATTCAGAAAGAGAGGCCATAGAACATATCCTGGCTGAATTAAACGGCCGTGAAGGGTTGTTGGTGGCCAGCCGGATTGCCGATAAAGTTGGCATTACCCGTTCGGTAATTGTCAGCGCTCTACGTAAGTTTGAAAGTGCCGGGGTAATTGAATCCCGTTCCCTAGGGATGAAAGGTACTTATATAAAGGTCTTAAATGATTATCTTTTTGAAGAGCTTAAACGGGAATAACTTTATACCAGCTAGTAAAGAGGGCCCATAGTAGGAACATACAAATGGCTAGCCTTCACTTAGACGGCTAGTCTTATTTTTTTGCACAATTTAGGTCTTTTTTAACATTTTAGTTCCTAAATAGAAGGAATTTCGAATTATAAGTCGAACATTTTGGCCTAGAGGAGAGGTGTTAGATATGTTTGACAAAATATTTAACTCGCCCACCCAAACTGTTCTATCCTATGCCCTGGATGGAACAGCCCTAAGAAACCAGGTTATCGCCAATAATATTGCTAATGTAGATACACCAGAATTTAAGAGAAGTGAAGTCGTATTCGAGGAGCAATTACGTAAGATTCTAGCTGATGAAAATCAACCTACCCGGCTTAAGACAACTCATCCCCGACACATTCAAGTGGTGAAAAAGAAAGAATCCGTCAGACCGGAAATAATTCAGGTAAACGATTTGAGCTATCGTAACGATAATAATAATGTAGATATTGATGTCGAAATAGCTAAGATGAGCAAAAATTACCTATTTTATAACGCCTTGACTTCCAGTATGAATCAAGAAATTCGCTTACTGCGATTAGCAATTACGGGGAGGAGTTAACATGCCTTTTCTATCCAGTATGGATATTAGTGCCTCGGGCCTTACTGCCCAACGCTTGCGTATGGATACAATTGCCAACAATATGGCTAATGCAGAGACTACCAGGAATAGCGCAGGAACAGGACCGTATCGCCGCCAAGTGGTAGTGTTTGAAGCTCGCCCGCCCCAATCGGTTAGTAAGTTTAAGGGTATTATGCAGGAAAAGCTTACTGCTCAAGTGGGAAATGGAGTGCGGGTAAAGGAGATCCGGGAGGTGACTGAGGCCGAGTCCCCTTACCGTAGGGTTTACGAACCTTCACACCCTGATGCAGATGAGCAGGGATATGTGAGCTATCCCAATGTAAATATTGTTGAAGAAATGATTAATATGATCTCAGCTACTCGTGCTTATGAAGCTAATGCTAAGGTGATTGAAGCTACCAAGTCGATGGCGGCGAGAGCTTTGGAAATTGGACGCTAAGGAGGTAGTTGCACATGCGACTGGAATTACTGGGTACCAGCTTTGTAAACAAGGATGTTCTCCAACAGAACCAGAACCAGGTACCTTCCGGAAAATTTATTGAATACCTCAATTATGCTCTGGAAAGTGTGGATCAATTGCAAAAGGAGGCTTCAATTAGAGCTCAACAACTAGCTCTGGGGGATGAAGAATACCTCCACAATACAGTGCTGGCATATGAAAAAGCCAATTTAGCTCTTCAACTTACTTTAGAAATTCGCAATCGAATTGTGGAAGCCTATCAGGAATTAATGCGCATCCAAATGTGATTTCTAAATTGATTGTTGAGGAGTATCTGCATGAATAATTCTGATCTTATGATTACTCTCAAGCAACTGGGCACAAAACTTAAGGAATCTTGGAGTAATCTTAGTATGAACCAGAAAGTGATTGGTTCAGGAGCTATGCTCCTGGTGGTAATAGCCTTTATTATTTTGCTTCTTAACAGAACGTCTGTCCAACCTATGGAAGTTTTATATGCTGACCTGATTCAGAAAGATGCTGCTGCGATAGTTGCAAAATTAGAGGAAGAAAGAATTCCTTACCGGTTAGAGGACGAAGGGACCACAATTCTGGTCCCTGCAAATATTAAATATACTACACGCTTAAAACTTGCCGCCGAAAACTTGCCCCAAGGTCAGGCTGGTCTGGAATTATTCCGGGAAACCAGTTTTGGCGAAACACAAATGGATAAAAGGGTTAAATACCAGGAAGCGCTTCAGGGAGAATTGGCCAGAACCATTCAATCATTGGATAAGGTGAAAGCGGCCAATGTAATTTTGGCTATGCCGGAAGATACTCTCTTTTCCGATGATGAAGAACCCACCAAAGCCTCGGTGGTGATACGTACCGAGGACAATCAGGTATTGAACTCTCGTGAGGTCCAAGGGATTATTAATCTGGTTTCTAACAGTGTGAAGGGTCTCACAACTGAGAATGTAGTGATTGTGGACCAGTATGGCAACCTGGTATCAGACAATATGTTTTTAGACAGTCAAAACGTTACCAACCAAGTCCAGGCCCAAATGTTGATAAAAAGATCCTTCGAAAAGGAAAAAGAAAAGGCTATTCAGACCATGCTGGACAGAACATTGGGACAGGATAACTCGGTAGTACGGGTACATGCTGACTTAATTTTTGACAGCCGGGAACAGCGGGATGAACGTTACTTCCACGATGAAGATGGTCCTTTTATACGCAGTGAGTCCACTACTGAGGAGTCCAGCACCCAAACCAATGTTGAACCGGCAGGAATACCTGGTATAGATACGAATATTCCTGAATATTTAGAAGTTCCCAATACCCAAGGAGAGTCTACTTACGAAAAGGAAACCCGTGATATAAATTATGAGATTAACCGAACAGAAACCGTAACCAGGTTTTCACTGGGAGATGTGGATTACAATTATCTAACGGTTTCAGTTCTGGTCAATCGTTCTTCTCCTCAACAAGAAAGCTTAGGTGATACAGAAGAAGAACGTATACAGAAGATACGCAATATTGTAGCTAGTGCTACTGGACTTAGAGAAAACGGAAATAATGGGATTAGCTTAGAAGATCAAATATCGGTGGCCTTTATTGATTTTTACACTGAACCTATGCCAGAGCCGGAATCAACTATGGTCAGCCACCTATTGCAGTCTCCTTATTTCCCGGTACTCATCGCATTAATGGCCTTGATGCTATTGATTATTTATTATGGTTCTCTTGTTGCGAAAACGTTCGACAGGGGATATGCAGGAAACCGGATCAGGATTTGAGACCATAGCCGAAGAGGAACTTCGTTTAGAGGATTTGATTGACAAGACATTGACTCCTGAAGAAAAAGAGCGACAGCGCATCCGTCAGGAAGTGGAGCGTTTTATTGAAGAAAACCCAGAAGATGCCGTTCAGGTAGTGCGGATTTGGCTGTCAGAGGATTCGAGGTGAACGTAGATGGCAGCAATAGCTGGTAAAAAGCCTTTAAGTGGTAAGCAGAAAGCTGCTAACTTCTTGATATTTCTGGGGCCGGAAAAATCAGCTCAGATATTCAAGTACATGAACGAGGAAGAAATTGAACAAATAACGTTGGAGATTGCCAACGTTCGTACCGTTGCTAACGACCTGATGGATGACATATATCGAGAGTTTTTTGAAATGTGCCTGGCCAGTCAGTATATTGGACAAGGCGGGATTGCTTATGCCAAAGAAGTGCTGGAACGAGCCTATGGGCCAGAAAAAACTGTGGAAATAATCAGCCGAATATCAGCCTCACTACAGGTACGACCTTTTGACTTCATGCGTAAAACGGAACCCCAGCAGTTGCTTAATTTTATTCAGTCAGAGCATCCTCAGACTATCGCTTTGATATTAGCGTATCTTGATCCAGAAAAGGCTGCGCTGATCATTTCTGCTCTTCCACCAGAAAGACAGTCAGAAGTAGCCAAACGGATTGCCATAATGGATACTACCTCCCCAGAAGTGATAAAAGAGGTAGAAAGAGTCCTGGAGCGCAAATTATCTTCTATCGCTCCCCAGGAATTGACCAATGCCGGCGGGGTAAAATCGGTGGTAGAAATTATTAACCGAGTAGACCGCAGCACGGAAAAAACCATTATGGAAGCATTGGAGATTCAGGATCCAGAATTGGCAGAAGAGATCAAAAAGCTCATGTTTGTTTTCGAAGATGTGGTATTGTTGGACAACCGTTCTGTTCAGCGGGTATTACGTGAAGTCGAGTCTCAGGACCTGGCTATGGCTCTTAAGGGGGCTAGCAGTGAAGTGGCCGATAAGATCTTTAGCAATATGTCCACCCGTGCGTCAGAAATGCTGAAGGAAGATATAGAGTTTATGGGCCCAGTACGCCTGAGGGATGTGGAAGAAGCTCAGCAGCGTATTGTCAATGTAATTCGCCACTTGGAAGAGATGGGAGAAATCGTTATTGCACGGGGTGGAGGAGATGAGATCATTGTCTAGGATTATAAAAGGTAATCTTCTGCAGATCGATGAGCCCCGCCTGATTGATTGGGGTGATATCATAACCAAGCCGGAGCAAGAACAGTTAGATGATGCTAAGTTAGCTTGGTCAAATGAAACCCAATCCAGTAAAGATGTGGAGCAAGAAGCGGCCCGTATCTGGCAAGAAACCGAGCAAATGATCATTGATTTAATGGAGAAAGCCCGCCGGGAAGCCAATGAAATTTTGAACAGTGCCCGGGAAGAGGCAGAGTTAACCCGTACTCTTGCCCAAGAGGAAGCCAAGCAGTTACGAGAAAAAGGTTTTCAGGAGGGTTATCAGGAGGGAGTTGCCTCTGCCCATCAAGCTATGGAAGCTGAAAAATTAAAAACCAGCCAACAATGCCAGCAAATGCTGGAGGAAGCCAGAAATATCAAAATGAATATGTTTCGCACCTGTGAAGCAGATATGTTAAGAGTGTGTCTGGCTGTGGCTAAAAGGATAATCGCCTCGGAAGTGACTACCAACCCCAATGTAGTTTCTTCTATTCTGCAGGAGGCATTATCTTACATTGATCAACCAGATAATCTAACTCTGTATGTTAGCCAAAAAGACCTAGAAACAGTTTTAGAATTAATGCAAACCAATGGTTTATCCGATAATGGTAATAAGATATCCATAGATGTGCAGGTTGATAATCGCATAAGCCCTGGAGGGTTGAGACTGGACAGTGAGGTAGGGACAGTAGATGCCCGCCTGGAAACCCGACTGGCCAATGTGGAAAAAGCCTTTCAGGATGTGCTGCAGGATGAATGAACCTACCCCACTACAAGCTGATAAACTCATAGAAATGGTAGAAAAACTACCGGTTTGCTCCCTTAAGGGCAGGATTTCCCAAGCCATTGGTTTGACACTGGAAGCAACCGGACCCCGTTTAAGTTTGGGTGAGTTGTGCTACATACGCACCAATCACGGAACTGGTCAATATATACCTGCGGAAGTGGTGGGTTTTAGAAACAACCGCACTCTGCTGATGCCCTTGGGGGAACTAGAAGGCATAGGCCCCGGAAGTGAATTGGTAGCCAGTGGCATCACCCTGCGAGTTAAAGTAGGCATGGAACTGAAAGGGAGAGTCCTGAGTGGTTTGGGCGACCCCATTGATGGCCAAGGCCCATTGCGGACCACTACCACTTACCCGGTAATGAACCAGCCACCCAGCCCTTTAAGCCGCAAAAGAATTACCGAAGCGCTACCGGTAGGTGTAAAGGCTATTGATGGCTTAATCACGGTTGGAAAGGGACAGCGCATGGGTATATTGGCGGGCAGCGGAGTTGGTAAAAGCACTCTAATGGGAATGATCGCCCGCAACACCGAGGTTGATATAAATGTAATTGCCCTAATTGGGGAACGAGGACGTGAAGTACGGGATTTTTTGGAGCGAGATTTAGGAGAAAAGGGACTAAAACGGTCGGTAGTAATAGTGGCCACCTCAGATCAGCCGGCCTTGGTTCGAATCAAAGGTGCTTTTGTTGCCACCAGCATTGCGGAGTACTTTAGAGATCAGGGGCTGGATGTACTTTTACTCATGGATTCTCTTACTCGCTTTGCCTTAGCCCAGAGAGAAGTAGGGCTGGCTACTGGGGAACCCCCTGCCACGAGAGGATACACACCATCGGTATTTGCTCTTTTGCCGCGCTTATTGGAACGAGCTGGTAATTCCCAAAAGGGGACTATTACCGGTTTATATACAGTGTTGGTAGAAGGTGATGATATGAATGAACCCATTACTGACGCGGTACGGGGTATAGTAGATGGCCACATTGCTCTCAGCAGAAACCTGGCTGCTATGAACATTTATCCGGCTATTGATGTATTAAACAGCATCAGTCGTGTAATGATCGACATTGTTCCGCCAACTCAGATGCAAGCCGCTAACCGTTTTAGGAGCCTGCTGGCAACTTACCAGGATGCCAGCGATTTGATAGATATCGGTGCTTATAAGAAAGGCGCTAATCCCAAGATTGACGAGGCATTAAACCATATTGACGGCCTGTATGAATTTTTACGACAGGATATATATGAGGATGCTTTGTTTGAAGACACTATTAATCATCTACACCAGAGTGTAGGAGAACAGGTGGTAAGCTAATGAAAGCATTTGTTTACCGATTTGAACGAAAACTGGGCTTAGTCCGCCAGGAGGAACAAGCACTGCGCCATGAACTGCAGGTGGTGAGTGCCGAACGTGACCGTGTTTTAGAGGAACTAAACCGGTTAAAAAGCCGCATAGATTGTTTGGAAGAGTCCATACGCAACCACCAAGGCAATTTTCTGATTCCTGAGGTAGGTTTATGTAAAGAGTATTTACCCGTTCTTAAAGAACGTTTTTTACAGATGGTGACTGAACTTCAGGAAGCGGAGAAAAGGGTGGAATCAGCCCGGCAAATGGTTGTAGAAAAGAAACGCGAGACCAAAGCCTTTGAAAAACTCCGGGAACATGACTGGCAGGAATACCAGTATGAACTGAACCGGGAAGAGCAGAAGCTGATTGATGAACTAGCCATGACCTCTAATCACCGGAAAATCAAGGCCAAAGGAATGTGATTATGAAAACGATAAAAGGTGCTTTGTTAGCCTTGATAATCATAGCGATCCTCAGTGGCTCTGTATATATGTTGATGGTAATGGATGTGATTCCTGCACCGGCTTTTTTGCAAAGGATACCCGTAGTGGGGGAACAACTCCAGCCGGGGAGTAAGAGGGCTTTGACACCTGAGGAAAGGCTGCAGGAAAAGTATTCGGCACTGGAAAAGGAACTGGCAACAAGAGACCAGCAGATTAAGGAGATGCAGGCGCAACTCAACCAAGTGGAAAAACAGCTGCAAGGAGCTGAGGCTGCTAATAAGGAACTGCAAGCGGAAAACGAATCATTAACCAAACAAATTGAGGAATTAGAAACCGGCCAGCGTAATCAACAAGCCGCCTATAAGGATATGGCCAGGTATTTTACAGAAATGAAGGCTCAGGATGCTGCCGAACTAATATCCCGGCAACAAGAGCAGGATATTATTGGCATTCTAGGGGAAATGGAACCCCGTGAGGCGGCTGCTATTCTGGAAAAGATGGAACGAGAAAAAGCCGCTGCTATTACCAGGCAGATGCTGGCAGTATCACCCTAGATACCGCCTTCATCATAAATACCGAACAAGGAGGTGAAAACAATTAGCCCAGGGATTATTTTTAAGGATGTTGCTGTAGCTGCTAAACCACCTGAAGCTATAGCCGGTCAGGTTAAATCGCAGTCACCATCCCAAGAGAGTTTTAGTCATATCCTGGAGAAAACTCATCAGTGTAATCAAAACAGAACACCGAGTTCTGGATCAAGTAACAATGGTGCTGAACAAGGAAGCAGCGAACAAGATATGCTGGAAGCAGGAGACCTTGAAACCAGTCAGACAGCTGAAGAAATGACTGTGGTGGCTGGATTTTCGGGTGCCCCCGAAGCCCCAAACCCTGATTTGAAGGAAGCACTACTACCAACAATATCTGCTTCTTCTTTGAACAGTAGTGAAGTTGGTCACAGCGGTTTGCCGTTAACCGGTGATGAAGCTATAACATCGCGTCCCTACAGTCATGCTCCACCATCTGGACAGCCTGGGAGCAGCCCGTCGCCGGTAACAATTACTATGTCTACAATGATAACCGAAGGCGTTGTGAACCATGCAGCAATAGAAGAGCAGCCAATCCTGACCCAGCCTGAGGAAAACAGGGTCAGTCCCAGTCAAACTCAAACCGGGCAGGAAGCCCAACCATTAAGTAAGCATGAACCATTGTTATCTTCTGTGCTAGCTACCAGGGCAGCAGAAACTCAGAATCCTGAACAATCTAAAATTCAGGCAGCAAACCATAAACACCAGGCGACGCGAGAATTGGCTGAGTGGGAGAATGGTAAACTGACAGGTCAGAGAGTAAATCCAAAAGTAAACACAATTCAAGTAGCTTCCGCAGAGCAGAATCAGGTTAGCCAAGAATCCCAGACTGATAGCTCTTTATCAAACAACCGAAGTGAAGCATCTTTATTCAGGTTCTCTGAGCCAGCTAACCAGGTGGCGAGTAAAACGCAAAGCCCTACTCCTAATGTGAACTCCCTAGAGCTGTTTGAGCAGATTGTACGTAAAGCTGAGCTCCTGTTACGGCAAAACAGCTCCCAGATGAAGATCCAATTGGAGCCTGAATTTTTAGGGAAACTAACTATTAAAGTAATGGTTGAAGAAGGTGTGGTCACAGCTCGGTTTATTACCGAAAGTTATCAGGTGAAACAGATGTTAGAAGCCAATTTAGGTTCGCTCAGACAAACTCTGGAAAGCCATGGGATGAGAGTGGAGAGAGCCGAGGTGGATGTACAGCTGGACAATGGCGGCTTATTTGATGGATCCGAAGGGCAGCATGAATGGAACTGGAATCAGCGATCTTCCCTCAACCTAGCAGGTTCGAGCTTAAAGGAAAGCAGTAGATATGATTATGACGATTTCCAATATGTGCAGGCAGACCTGGCTATGGATGAGAATTATGGTATTTTAACCAATGGCGGCTTGAATTTTCTAGTGTAGGAGGTGAAAAAGTGGCGGTAAACGCTGATTACACATTTATACCATTTATTAAAAATGACACTGGCTATACCAATAAAGGCCAGGAAAAGGATGGCAGCACGCTAGGTAAAGATGATTTCTTAAAACTAATGATCACTCAACTGCGCTACCAAAACCCACTGGAACCCATGGACAATACCCAGTATATATCCCAAATGGCCTCTTTCAGTGCTTTAGAACAAATGCAGAATCTGAATACCAGTTTTGAAAGAATGTCCGCCCTATTAACTGACTACTTTATTCCTCAATTGCAGTGGCAACAGTCAGCCCAAGTGCTGGGTAAGAAGGTGACTTATCTGAATCCCTCCAAGGAGGAAGGCGCACCTGACTTCCTAACCGGTAAAGTGGAATCGGTTCTGGCCAGAGACGGACAGATATACTTTATTATCAATGACACTGAGGTTTCCATGGACAGTGTTACCCAGGTTTGGGCCGAGGATGATTCTAGTCAGGAGATCCTAAAGGATATCCTGAGTCAGTTGGAAACACTGGCAGATAATAAAATTGACACTGAGGATGAGACATATGGATAATCGCATTTATTTTCCACCAACTCCTATACCCCCTACCACCGCTGGAAAAGTTGATTCTACCAAACCAGCGGGTGCTGCCAGTACTTTTAAGGAAGTCCTGGAGAAAAAAATTGGCGGAGAACTAAAGTTTTCCCAGCATGCCCAGGAACGTCTCAAATCCCGTCATATCAATCTGGGGGAATTGGAGATGAAACAACTGCAGGAAGCAGTGCACCGGGCTCGAGCTAAAGGAGCGCGGGAGTCTCTGGTTTTAATGGGAGAACTAGCTCTGGTAGTCAGTGTCAAAAATAATACCGTGATCACTGCCGTAGACGGTGCTAACATGAAAAACAATGTTTTTACCAACATTGACAGTGCGGTAATAATCTAGGGCCGGACCTCATTTGAGGAAGCCCTGAATGCTGAATGACTGAAGCATTCCATTTCGCTTGTAGAATCAAAGGAGGTTAACGCTTATGATGCGTTCCATGTATTCAGCCGTTTCCGGGCTGAAGAATCATCAATCCAGAATGGATGTCATTGGTAATAACATAGCCAATGTTAATACCACCGGGTTTAAGAAGAGCCGGGTGGTTTTCAAAGACTCACTATATCAAAGCTTAAGAGGCGCCTCCCGGGCTACTGATGCCCGTGGCGGAACCAACCCTATGGCCATCGGATTGGGTATGACCATTAGCAGTGTGGACCAAATTCATACTCCATCTACCACCACCTACACCAATAAAACTACCGATTTAGCTATTGACGGCAACGGTTATTTCGTTGTAGAAAGCGGTGGGGAAATCTTTTACAGCCGAGCCGGTAATTTCGATTTTGATGAATGGGGCAATTTTGTTAACACTTCCAGCGGCTATCGGGTCATGGGCTGGATGGCCGATGAAACAGGAGCTATCAATACCGTGCAGGAATGCCAGGCTATTGATATTTCCAATCTCAAATCAGTAGCTCCCCATACTACTACCCAAATGAGGTTTACGGGAAATCTTAATTCAAATATTGCCATTAACTATTCCATCGACGATACTGTTACTCCACCAGTGAATAAAGCCTTAGAAGCTAATGGTCAACCAGTAGGCGGAGAATCCGTTGTTACCTCCAAAGATGTATATGATGCTCTGGGTAACAAAACCACCGTCTACTTCCGTTTTTTTAAGGCTGAAACCGCAGCAAATTATCCTGATAGCAGTGATGTTCAGTGGTTTTGTGATATATCTTTAGATCCGGAATTTAGTGGAATAGCAGCTTATGACGCATCTAATCCTGATGGTATTTCCGGTAATACCGTACGACTCAGCGATATTGAATTCGATGCCAATGGTTATCTTATCGGACCTACGAGCATTAATCTGGTGATAGATCGAACTGCTTACAACACGGATCCCATAGATTTTTCTATTGATTTTTCCAGAATAACTCAATGGGAGTCCAAATCCACTGCCTGGGCAGAATACCAGGATGGTTACACCATGGGCAACCTGACCAGCTTCACTATTGGACAGGATGGTACTATTCAAGGTGTCTATGACAATGGGACTACCAAGAATCTGGCTCGGGTAGCTCTGGCTAACTTCCAAAACCCTTCTGGACTTATGCAAGTGG